>MPLT02088108.1_pt1 | contig 14463 bp, 11 predicted proteins | sample 1617391 | NCBI WGS metagenome assembly MPLT02 (sample SAMN05944800, study PRJNA350692) | marine metagenome | biome: marine; feature: ODZ; material: water; isolation source: 70 m water sample filtered on 0.2 um supor filter | place: Pacific Ocean | collected 2012-04-08 | depth 70m m
TACAACTGGACACTCAACGTGGACGAAAACATTCACGGCCTCATTGCCCGAGAGAGCCGCAGCCTCACCTTCGGAGCCCGCCCCACCCTCCGGATGATCAACGGCATACTTTCACTGGGCGTGACCAACTACCAGATCGAGAAGGCGCCGCTCGAGGAAGGCTCCACAATCCAGCTCGACCTCGTCTCTGAGGAGGACAAACGCTTCAAGCTCAGCGTGGAGGGCGGCGACTCACTGGAATTTCAGGTCAATCTGTAGCCGGCTCGACGTCACCACCCGATTTTCGTCGTGCCCAACGCCCATTTTTCAACCGGCAAAAAAATCGCCTTCACAGCGGTGATGTTTCTGTACATCAACCTTGTGCTGACGATTTTTTGGATTCTCAAGCCGCTGAAAAAGAGCCTCTTCATCGGGCAGTACGACGGTGACTCCACCTTCAAGCTGGGTTCATGGGAGATGCTGGGCAGCCATGCCGAGCTTTTGGCCAAGGGCATGAACTTGGTAATCGCCTTCCTGCTAGTCGTCTTCCTTACAATGGTCACGCGCTTGGCCAAGCGACAGGTACTGACGTACACCTGCATGAGCTTGGTCATCGCCATGACCGTTTATTTCTCCTTTCAAATTAACAACCCAAGCGAACTCACGGTTTGGCTGTTTTATTGGTTCGGCGATCTTTACATCAGCCTGATGTTGGCTGCGTTTTTCTCCTTCCTGCACGACACGGTGGATCTGAAAAACGCCAAACGGCTTTACGGTTTCATAGTGCTGGGAGCAGTCTCCGGAGGCGCCATAGGCAGCACCTATTTTCGGATCGAAGAGATTACCAACCAGAAATGGCTACACGTCGTCATTGGCATCGGCCTAGTGATTTGTCTACTGGCAACCGCCGCAGGATGGATGGCGAAAACCATCCCGCACAATGAACCTGACCCAGCGCCGGAAGAGGTGCCAAAGAAAAAATTTAACGCCGCCATCGAAGGTGCTTCGCTCGTGTTCAAATCGCGATACCTCATCGCCATCGCCGGTATCGTCGGTTTTTATGAAATCACCTCCGAAGTGGTTGATTTTCAATTCACTGCGATGATCGAGCGGTTTGTGGACCGGAGCGAACTCGGCAACCACTTCGGTACGGTCTACGCCATCGGAAATATCGCCGCGCTAGTCATCCAACTGGGCTTCAGCATCTTCGCCGCCAATTTCCCCAAATATCGAATACACTGGATCCTGCTGGCCCTGCCGCTATCCATTGCATTGAGTTCGCTCTTTTTCATCCTCGCGCCGATCCTGATTGCGGGCAGCCTCCTGAAGATTTCTGACAGCACCTTCGCCTACTCCGTCAACCAAACCGGTCGCGAGACCCTCTACAATCCTCTGTCGCGGCAGGAGAAATACGTCGCTCGGGCATTTGTCGAGGTGTTCGTCCAACGTATTGGCAAGGTGGCCGCGCTGTTGATCGCCTCTCTCATCCCGATCTTCCTAAGCACCCGCAACGAGACCGGCCAGCTGGAAACCAGCCTGATTGGCCTGCAACTGCTCGGCGGCTTTACCTGCATCATCATCGCCCTCTGGTTTTGCTGCGTTAGAATTGTCGGCCGAAAGTTCGAGGCATTGGAGAGCGAACACAAATCGACCGAAAACCAAGCGCCAGACCAAGCGCAGTCCGCGAACAGTTCAGCCTAGTGCGGGAGCCTCTCTGCGGCGATTTCTCGAAGGTTGGTTTTTAGTATTTTGCCGGTGGCGTTGCGGGGTAGTGCCTCCATTTTCATTACTTTTCGGGGAAGTTTGTAGGCGGCCAGCTTGGTTTTTAGAAAGGCCAACAGAGCGGTTTCGTCGAGTTCTCTTCCCTCAACCGGGGCCACGCAGGCCACGACCATTTCGCCCTTCCGCGGGTCGCTCACCCCGACGACGGCGGCTTCCTTGATGCGGTCGAACTGGTAGATCACCTCCTCCACTTCCCTCGGGTAGACGTTTATGCCGTTGACCAACAGCATGTCTTTTTTCCGGTCGGTGATGTAAATGTATCCGTCCTCATCGAGCCGGCCGATGTCGCCGGTCAACAGCCAGCCATCCTTGATCGAGGCCGCGGTGGCTTCCGGGTTGTTCCAGTAACCCATCATGATGTTGTGGCCCTTGATGCAGATTTCGCCCGGTTCACCCACCGACAGCACTTCGCCTGCATCGTTCCGTATTTGAAACTCCACCCCGCGAATCGGCACACCCACGGACCCGGCTTTCTGTGTGCCATGGAGCGGGTTCGTACAGGCGACAGGGCTTGTCTCGCTCAGGCCGTACCCCTCGAGCAACGGAATCCCGACCCGTTCCCGGAACGCGTTCAAAACCTCGACTGGCAGCGGTGCCGCACCGCTCAGGCAGACGCGCAGCGGCAGGTCGGCCGGCAGGTCAACGTTTACCAGCGCCCGGTAAAGTTGCGGGATCGCGGGCATGACGGTCGCCCCATGTTGCATGATCTCGGCGATAATATTTTTCGGTGGATGAAGTGACTTGATGGCGATAATGGACACTCCCTGTGTCATCGGCAGCAGCAGCCCCACAGTCATCGTGAAGCTGTGAAACATCGGCAGCAGCACAGCCATGCGATCATCCGGCCTGATGTCCACCGCCTCCATCACTGCGGCCACGTTGCACATCAGGTTTTGGTGACTGAGCATCGCGCCCTTGGGTTTGCCGGTGGTGCCGGAGGTGTAAATGATCAGCGCCAGATCCTCCGGCGCTTGGCCAAGCGCAAAATAATCGTTCGGCACTTCCGGTTCCGCTTGGCCAAGCGACTCCACCTCGATCACGTCGAGCTGCGGAAGTCGTTCGCGAAGCTTCGCCGTGCCTTCGGCCATCGAGGCCTCGCTGATCAAAACCTTGGCCTCGCAGTCTGCCAGAATGAATCCGACCTCGTCCGGGGTCAGGAAACTGTTGATCGACACAACCACGCCCTCAGCCAGCAGAATGCCTAAAAGGGAGAAAATGAACTCGGGACAGTTCTTCAGCCACAGCCCCACGCGGTCGCCGGGCTGGAGGCCGTGCTCCTCGCGGAGCCGCTTGGCCAAGCGCTTGGCCAAGCCATGCGCCTGACCAAAGGAATAGGTCGTTTCACCCCAAAAAATAGCCGTTTTTTCAGGGTTTTCCAGCGCAACACCGATGAATTGCCTGGGGAGATTTGTCATATCAACTTTCATCAGGGCGACAAAGAAAAAACGTTTCCCGTCACGACGTCAAGCCGTGCCCAAATCGATTTGGCCTTGGCAATCTGTTTTCCGGTGACACAATCCCCGCACTTGATTGACACCCAAGATCAGCTCAAGGAGTTTTTAACCGCATTACGAAAAACGGACTGGGTCGGCCTCGACACGGAAGCCGATAGCCTGCACTCGTATCCGGAAAAGTTGTGCCTATTGCAGATCAGCCTTCCCGGCAAGGATGTGCTGATCGACCCCCTCGCCTCGCTTGATGTCGCGCCGCTTTTCAAAGCGCTCAAGGGGAAGGAACTGCTCATGCACGGCTCGGACAACGACCTGCGGTTGATGTACGCTGCGGCCAGGTTTGTGCCGACGACGATATTCGACACGATGTGGGCAGCGCGGCTGCTTGGCTTTACCGCATTCGGCCTGAACGACCTGCTCTCCAAACTACTCGGCATTACCCTCGACAAGGGATCGCAAAAGGCCAACTGGACGCGCCGGCCGTTGACCGAGAAGATGTTAAACTACGCCCTGAACGACAGTCGCCACTTGCGCAGCCTCGCGGATCGGCTGCGCGACGATCTGCAGGCCAAGGGCCGGCTGGCGTGGCATCAGCAGATTTGCGAACGCCTTATACAGGAGCATGCCTCCGACCGTGAACTGGATCTCGACCAGGCTTGGCGATTGAAAGGCTCGAGCAAACTCAACCGGCGCAGCCTGGCCATCCTGCGTGAGGTGTGGCATTGGCGCGAACGCGAAGCCGTCGAGGCGAACAAGCCTCCCTACTTCATCGTCCGCCACGAGGACTTGGTGGCCCTTGCGGATACGGTTATTTCGCCGGACGAAAAAACCACATGGCCACACAAGCTGTCGAACCGCCGTTTCAACTCTCTCCGGGAGGCCGTCGGCAAGGCGCTGGAACTGGACGCAAAGGAGTATCCCGACACACCACGGGTTGTTCGTCGACGGATCAATGCCCGCGAAAAACGGTTTTACGAATCACTCAAGGTGTTGCGAGACAAACAGGCTGAGGAATTGAAGATCGACCCCACTCTGATCGCCAGCCGTTCCACGCTAGTCAAGCTGTCGCTCGAGGACGGGGAGGAACGGGACCGGATTCTCTCCTGGCAGCGCGAACTGCTGAACCTCTGATTTCGACAAATAAACTTTGAAAACCGGGCTTTTTCCCGGCAACATCCGCCGCCCTTTTGGAAAAAAGGGCATTTTTTCAGCGAATGAAGCGCACGCATCACTGCAACGAATTACGGGAAGAACACGTCGGTCAGGTCGTTACCCTCAATGGCTGGGTACACTCCAACCGCGACCTTGGCGGGGTGGTGTTCATCGACGTCCGCGATCGCGAGGGCCGCACGCAGGCGGTATTTGATCCCAGCGATCTCCCGGCCGATCTGTTCGAGACTGCCTCCCGGCTCCACAGCGAGAGCGTCATCAGCGTCACCGGCAAGGTGCGCGTGCGCCCGGACGGCACAAAGAACGAAAAGATCGACACCGGCCTTGTCGAGGTGTTGGCCGACAACCTGGAAGTGCTCAACCACGCCGACGTGCTGCCATTCACCATCGACGACCCCGAGGTCGCGGCCAAGGTGAACGAGGAGTTGCGCCTCAAGCATCGCTACCTCGACCTGCGTCGACCGGAGATGATCCACAACATGCGTCTGCGCAGCAGGGTCGCCACCGCCACGCGGGTGTTCATGGAGGAACAGGGCTTCCTCGAAATCGAGACGCCGACTCTGTTCAAGAGCACGCCGGAGGGCGCGCGGGAATTCCTCGTCCCCAGCCGAATCCACGCCGGTCAGTTTTACGCCCTGCCCCAGTCGCCGCAGCAGTACAAGCAGATCCTCATGTGCGCCGGGGTGGACAAATACTTTCAGCTCGCCCGCTGTTATCGCGACGAGGATTTGCGGGCCGATCGCCAGCCTGAGTTCACTCAGGTCGACATCGAGATGTCGTTCATCGAGCGGGAGGATATTTACAACCTTATCGAGGGCCTGCTGAAGCGCGTCTGGAAAACCGCGCTCGACATCGACGTCCTGACCCCGTTCCCGCGCATCCCGTTCGAGGAAGTGATGAACCGCTGGGGCATCGACAAGCCGGACACCCGGTTCGACATGGAGATCGTCGACATGACCGACGACTTCGCCTCGAGCGAATTCAAGGTCTTCAGCGGCGTGGTGTCCAAGGGCGGCGTGGTCAAGGTACTCAACGCGAAGGGCTTCGCCTGTGTCACCCAGGGCCAGATGGAAACCATGACCGACTATGCCAAGGGCTTTGGTGCCAAGGGCCTGGCCTACATCAAGGTCGAGAACGGCGAGTGGAAATCGCCGATCGTCAAATTTTTCAGTGACGCCGAGAAGGCTGCCCTGCAGGAAAAAATGGACATCGAGGAGGGCGATCTCATCCTGTTCGCCGCCGACGAATGGCTCAACGCCTGCGAAATCCTCGGCAAAATCCGCCTCTACTGCGCCGAAAAACTTTCCGAGATGGGCAAGATGACCATCCCGACCGACCAGTTCAATTTCCTCTGGGTGGTCGACTTTCCGTTACTGATGTTCGACAAGGAGATGAACCGCTGGTACTCCGGCCATCACCCGTTCACCTCACCTGTCGAGGAGGACGTCCCGAAACTCACGAGCGACCCGAAGGCCGTCCGCGGCCAGCACTACGACATCGTCGTCAACGGCGTCGAACTCGGCGGCGGCTCCATTCGTATTCACAACCGCGACGTGCAGAAGACGATCTTCGAGGAGGTACTGCAGATTCCGCCCGACGTGGCGCAGGAACGATTTGGCTACATGCTCGAGGCGTTCCGCTACGGCGCCCCACCGCACGGCGGTATCGCGCTTGGCTTCGACCGGCTCATCGCCATGCTTTGCAACTCCGAGAGCATCCGCGAAGTGATCGCCTTCCCGAAGACCGCCAAAGGCACCGACCTAATGAGCGACTCCCCCGGCTCCGCCGAGGCCAAGCAGCTGCGCGACCTGCACATCAACCTCCGCGTCCCCAAACCGCAGGAGAAAAAAGCGGACGAAAACTGAGCCGTTCGGTTAAGTCACACTACGGACTCGCAGGCTCGTCCCCCTAGCCAAGCGCTTGGCCAAGCGAATTGGAGGGGCGAGCCTGCGAGTCCGAAAAGAAATCCAACAAGTCGCGCTTGGCCAAGCGCTACTCGTTGATGAAGTAGCTTAGATTTTCCAGTTCCATCGCGAGGTTCACGTTGTTCACGGTGATCTCGTCCGGGACAGAAAGCACGATGGGCGCGAAGTTTAACAGTGCAACCACGCCCAGCCCGATCAACTGGTTAGCCACCTCCTGTGCGGCGGTCGGCGGCACACAAAGCACCGCCATCTTGACAACATGCTCGTTAATGACGCCCTCCAATTCGTTCATCGGCTGCACCTCCATCGGTATCTCTGCGGTCAGGTATTGGCCTGGCTTCGCGTCAAACGCTCCGACAATCTCAAACCCCTCTCGCTCAAAGCCGCGATAGCTCAACAGCGCGCGCCCAAGGTTGCCCACGCCGACGATGACCACCGGCTGCAGGCTCTTTGTCCCGAGTAACTCCGAGATCATCTCGATCAACTGCTTCACATCGTAGCCCAGGCCGCGCGTGCCGAACTGGCCGAAGTAGGTCAGATCCTTCCGTAGTTGCGTCGATTTCACCCCGGCGGCCTTGGCCAAAACCTCACTTGAGACGGTGTGGATACCGTTGTTTTCCAGTCGATGCAGGCAACGCGAGTAGACCGACAACCGGTAGATTGACTTTCGCGGAATCTCAGTGCGCGCCACTTTCTTCATGGTCGATCAGTCGATAAACATCATTTCGTTGGAGACCAACAACGCCTGGGCGAGGCGATCCCAGGCGGCCGCATACGGGACGAATTGGTCGATGAAAAGTTCCGCTGAATCCAGCTCCCAATCCTTCGGATCGCGCTGATAAGTCTGGCGGAACATCGCCCGGATTCGTTCCTCCCCCTTTAGCGCCTGCACCGACTCCACCAGCCGCTTGGCCTGCGCCTCGATGAACGGGCTGTTCAGCAGATACAACGGCTGCTGCGGAATCGTCGTGGTGAAGCGGCGGCCGCAGGTCGTGTCCGGCCCCGCGAAGTCAAATGTCCGAAACAGGCTCGGCAGGTTTTGGCGGTCGATAAAGCCGTAGATCGTCCGGCGGTTGGCGTTGGATTTGTTCTCGATTTTTTCCGAGCGACCGCTCTGCTTCAGGTCCAAGTTTCCGGCAACCGCCAGCACGGAGTCGCGCATCGACTCAAGGTCGAGTCGGCGACGGTTCATCTGCCACAGCAACCGGTTCGACGGATCTCGCTCGGCGTACTCCGCGTGAGCGGTCTCGCCCTGTTGGTAGGTGGTCGACAGCACAATGGAGCGGATGAGCTGCTTCATAGACCAGCCATTCGCGACAAATTCCGCAGCCAAGTGATCGAGTAGTTTCGGGTGTGACGGCAGCTCGGCACGGACGCCGAAGTCGCTCGGTGTTTTCACCAACCCCTGTCCGAACAACTGCAGCCAAATCCGGTTGACCATGACTCGTGCCGTCAGCGGATTGTCCGGCGAAGCGATGGCCCGTGCCATCTCCAACCGTCCGCTGCCATCGGCAAACGGCTTGCGTTCGCCACGGGAGAGCACCTGTAAAAAACGACGCGGCACCTTCGCCCCGCGCGATCCGGGATTGCCACGAAGGAAAACATGGGCATCGCCGGGGGACGAATTGTCGAGCAGCACCATCGCGCGGTTGGGCGCGCCTGGATGCTCGCCCTCGACCTCGTCGAACCGGCGGCGGCGCGAGCGGATGCCCTCCTTGCCGGCGACCTCCATGATTCGCCACACATCCCCGTCGGAAAGCTTGGCCGGTGATGCGTCGGAGTAGACCACCTCCCGCAGCATTGGCTGTTTTTCGTCAGCCTCGAAACAAAGTTTGCCAAGCGCCTTGGCCGCAGCCTCAAGCGTCTCCGCCTGGCGAAACGTCTGCCGCACCGCCTCGGATGCCTTGGCCAGGCGCTCCTCCGCAAGTACGCGCTTGGCCTCTGTGGCGAACGATTTTTCATCCAGCTTGGCCAGGGCGAACCAGACGGCGAACACCGGGTCGGCCGACTCGCGGCGCTTGGCCAAGTGGCTCATCCAGCGCCGGGTCACATCCGGGTCGAGCTTGGATTTGCGTGCGAGTTCGTCGATCTTGCCTGCCTCGACACCGGCCGCTCGATGCGCCGCCCAAATGTAGTCGCCGGTCTGGCGCTTCACCTTTTTGCGGATGCGTGCGTACTGTTCCTTTTCGTAATTCTTCAGGCTGTCCTCGCGGCGTTTGCGCTCCTTTTCAAACGACGCACGCTGAACGGGATCGATCGAGTCACTGATGAAAGGTTTATCCTTCGGCTCGTGGCTGCTGGCGAACACGCCATACAGCGAGTAGTAGTCCGCGGTGGGCACCGGGTCGTATTTGTGGTCGTGGCACCGCGCACAACTGACGGTCAGCCCCATCATGCCGCGGGTCACGACATCGATGCGGTCGTCGATGATGTCGTGCGGGTTGTTCAAAAAACGACGACCCAGCGTGAGGAACCCCATCGCCGCCAGTGGTCGTTTGTCTTCGCCCAGCTCAAGCCGGTCGGCCGCCAGTTGCTCGATCAAAAAACGGTCAAACGGCAGGTCGTTGTTGAAGGCGTTGATGACGTAATCCCGATAGGTGTAAGAGTGGGTGAACAGCCGCGCCTGATTGCCGGCGAGATAGCCCTTGGTGTCGGCGTAGCGGGCCACATCCAGCCAGTGCCGCGCCCAGCGCTCGCCAAAACGAGGCGAGGCAAGCAGCCGATCGACCAACTCGCGGTAGGCATCGGGCGAGGTGCTGTTGACGAACGCTTCAACCTCCCCCGGCGATGGCGGCAGGCCGGCGAGGTCGAATGACAATCGGCGGATCAACGTACGCCGATCCGCCCGCTTTGCCGGCTGCATTTTTTTTTCGCGCAGCTTGGCCAACACAAAACGGTCGATGTCACTGCTTGGCCAGGCGGAGTCGATGACCGGCACGGCAGGCCGCTTCACCGGCTGAAACGCCCAATGCCCTTCCGCCGCCCGAGCCTTCCCGACGACGGCGATGGTCATCACGACAAAAGCGATTATTATGAATGACCGTGTCATCTTCGTGTCTCCGTGGCGGCCCGTCTTCGGCGGCGAATCCAGATAAACACCCCGGCACAAATCAACAGCACCGAGACGGCCAGCGCCAGCGGTGCGATGACCACCGCCAGCAGCGATCCCAAAAACGAGTAGCCGGTCTCGACCGTGGCCACCACCGGATTGCCCAGCCCGCCGGTGGTGACGGTGGACGCCGCCCGGGCCACAACCGTGGTCGCCTGCACAGCCCCGGCCGTACCACCCCCGGCGACCACGCCCAGCACCCACTGCAGCCACGGCTCCATGTCAACGAGGAATGCCGCTGTGATGAGTGTGCCGGCCACCATCGCGGTCGGGGTGGCGAGGGTGTCGAGAAAGTTGTCGATGATCGGGAGGTAGTAGCCGGCGATTTCAAAAATCGCAGCCACAAGAAAAACAACAAACGCCGGGTCGCTCGCGAGCCAGCTGAAATTCTCAGCCAGTTGCACGTAGGTTTCGCCCTCCGCCTTCTCGGCACGAGTGGCAATGCAGACCGCCAGCAACGGCACGAACACGCGAAACCCGCAGGTCGCGCTGAGCGCCAGGCCGATTAGGGCTGCCATCGCTGTGTCCATGCAGGGAGACTAACAACCGGGATTCCCACGAACAACCATTCAGTCCCCAGCCAACCGACCCTGCTCAAGACGAATCACGCGGCTGGCGACCGAGTCGGCCGCTGTGCCATGCGTCACCAACACAACCGTCCCACCCGCCTTGTGGAATTCCGTAAAATGGCCGATTACGCTGGCGGCGTTTTCCGGGTCGAGGTTGCCGGTCGGTTCGTCGGCCAAGAGCACGCCGGGGCGGTTCAACATCGCCCGAGCCACTGCCAAACGCTGGCGTTCCCCCGCACTCAGTTCATCCGGCCGATGCGTGGCGCGCTTGGCCAAGCCGAACTGCTCGAGCAACTCGTTCGCCCGGATGCGTGCCTCCGTGCTTGGCCAAGCGGGAGCGGCCAGCAAAATATTTTCCAGCAGGCTCAGATACGGCACGAGATGAAACATTTGAAAAACGAAGCCCACCTTGTCCGCCCGGGCACGGGCCCGCCCGGCGGAGGACATCGCGTAAAGATTCTCGCCATCCAGCGTCACCGTGCCGGCGCTTGGCTGTTGCATGCCCCCGATCGACAGGAGCAGCGTGGTTTTGCCGGAACCGCTTGGCCCGCGCACGACCACGAACTCACCGGCCCCGATCTCCAGCGACACGCGGTCAAGGCTTACGACCTCGGAGCCGTTGCGGCGGAATGTCTTGGTGAGTTCGCTGCAGTGAATCATGGTCAATCCTCCCTAAGCGTGGCCGCAGGGTCCTGTGACACCGCGAGTGTGGTGGGGATGAAGGCGACCAGCGCGGCAAACACCGGCATGGCCACCGCCAACTGGCTGACAAGATTCCAGTTTGGCTTGATGGCGTTCTTCGTTACCGGGAACAGTTCCGGCCCAAACTGCAGTCCCAGCCATGTGCCGAGCAGTGCCCCTGCCACCGACGACGCCAGGCCAATCAGAATCGCCTTGCCAAGAAAAAGGCCAGCGATCTGGCCGCCGCGCTTGCCAAGCGCCCGGAGCACGCCGATCTCCTGCCGCCGATCGCGGACGTTAATGACAAACAGCACCGCCACCCAGAGCGCCCCGATCAGCAGCACGGTTGGCAGGACAAATTGGTTTACCCGCTCACGGGTCTGGCGCTGCTTGGCCCGGGCATCAGCCTGCACCCGCTTTTGCACCACCTGTACCCCAGGCAAAATCTCGCCGATTGTCTTGCGCAGGATTGATAACGGATCCTGATCCGCCGTAAGACAAAGGCAATCGATCGCCTCGATCTCGTTGATCTTCCCGGCCAGTCGCATCGTCGCCTGCGCGTCCTCCAGTCGCATGAACACCGTAATGTCGTCCTGCGTGCCGGTCTCGATCGCATCGTTGACGATCTCGTACGTGGCGGTGCCGACGTGGAATTTGTCTCCCTTCTTTTTCTTCAACGCCCGCGCGATCTCGGAGCCGACGTGAACCGTGCCGGGCTTGATCTTGAATCCCATCGGCTTCTTGCCCTGCCCGGGCGCGACGTAGGTTTCCGAGAGACCGACGAGCATCATCGTCTCGCCGTTGATCGTGTACTCATGCCGCAGTGTGCCGACGAGATGGTTGAACTCCACGTTGTTGGTCAGACTGGTCGCGAGCCGGTCAAGCATCGAGGCATCCATCATCCGCCTCGAATAACCGTCACGATAAAACTGCCCGAGGTCGGTCTCCGCCGGGATGATGCGGAGGTTGAATCCCATGTCACGAGTGACCCGTCGCGTTTCGCGTTCGTCCGCCTCGGCGATCAACTTGCCCATGCTGATCGTCGCCGCCACCGCCGCCAGCCCGATGAACATCAAAAGCGCATTCCATTTGCGGAAGGCGATCTCACGGATGATTTGTGACCAGGGCGACACTCAGCTTCCCCTCCGCAACAGGACGATCCCACCACCGCCAAGCGCCACCACGGCGATCAACGCCACCATCCACGCAAGCGGGTTCGAGCCAGTCGGCTCCTCGACAGCCGGCTCGGTTTTCGCTGCAGCCGGCTCCGGCGTGGGCGCGGGCTGCGGGGTCAAGGCTGGCGGTTCGCTCGTGACCATCGCGATCTCTTCCATCGGCTCCTCGATGCCGATGATCTCCTCGCTGTAACCCAGCGCGAGTTGGTCAAAATTATCCGAGGCTGACTGCGGTTTACCGCTTGGCCGGGAGTTCGGGCCACGGGCGATGATGCGGCTAATCTCGGCTTTCACCTTCGGGTTGTCGGGATCAAAACCCAGTTCGGCGAAGGCGGCCTGTTTTTCCGCGCGACCCCACGCGAGCGGAAATCGTTCGCCCTGCATCCACACACGGTCGAGGCCGCACTCGCAATCCTGTCCCACCACCGCCATCGCCTCCTGCAGCGCCGTCCGGGTGATCAACCCGCCACGCATCGACTCGCCCACGCGGCGGCCGCGCCCCATCACCACCACCGCCTGCGGCTCCGGCGTTGGGCTCGTGTCCAGACCGAGGCTCCACAGCAATATGGTCTCCTCCGCCATGCGGTCAACCGGCAGGCGCACCACCACCGGCGGATGCTCCACCGGCTTGGGCATCTCCGGCATCAGCTTGGTAATCGCCGCGATGGCCTCGACTGCGGCGGTGTGGGCGCGCTTGGTTTGCGCGGCGTCCGTGCCGTCCACCAGCAGCACCACCGCGTAGGCGGGAATGAGTTTTTCCAACAGAGCATCGCGCGTTGGCGAGGCGATGATGGACTGGGCCACATCCCACTCCGGTTCGCCGGCTCCGGCCTCCGCGCCTGGCCAAGCGATGGAGTGCGACCGTTTGCCATCCGGCGAAACCAGCACCAGCCCCTCGCGGCCCGGCTCGCGCTTGGCCACCTCAAAAATCACGTTGGAATCGCCCAGCAACGTCCGCGCTGCTTGGCCAAGCGCGCCTGCCGCCTCCGGCGTTTCCGGGTCATCGACATAAAAACGGAGCGTGTATCGTTCATTGCCCAGATCCGCAAAACCGACATCCCTTACCGAGTAACGACACGCCTCAGCCAACGGCACACCCAGCGCGATGGCAGCAATTAAAATGAAAATTCGGCTCAGCAACGTCGGCTAATGATACGTTCCCGCTCGTTGACCGCAAAGCCAAAATCGCCCTAGCATCGCCGCCGCGAGATGCAGGTTTTGATTGAAGAATTCGGGCAGTACCTCCGCCACGAGCGGGGGCAGTCCGAGCACACACAGAAAGCCTACTGCAATATCCTCAACCGGTTTGCCGACTGGGCCAAGGGCGAGTCGATCGAGCGCTGGAACGAGGTCACACTTACCCACCTGCTTAGCTACCTGCAGCATCAGCGCGAAGACAGCAACCCTGAACCTGTGGACGAGCCGAAAAAACGGGGGCGTCCCCGCAGCGAATCGGCCAAGCTCAGCACCGCCAGCCTGTACCTCGAGATCGCCGCGTTGAAGGCGTTCTTCCGTTTTTGTGTGCAGGAAGAATTTCTCCCCACCAACCACGCTGAGAACCTCAGCCTGCCTCGACGATGGAAACGCCTGCCCAAGGCGTTGACGCACACGGAGATCGAGCAACTGCTGCAACCGATCACACCAATCACGCCTGCGTCACTCTGCGATCACGCGATGCTCGAACTCTGCTACGCCTCCGGGTTGCGACTGGCTGAATTGCGCGGCCTGCGAATGGAACAGCTCCGGCTCGATGCCGGGTTCATTCAGGTGATCGGCAAGGGCAACAAGGAACGCGTGGTGCCGGTCGGGCGCCGTGCCGTCGAGGCGATCGAGCGCTACCTCACCGCCGGTCGACCAAAGCTCGTTAGGGACAAGTCACCCGGCAATGTGTTCCTGACCTCGCGCGGCACGGCTTTCGCCGCGGTGACGTTGTGGACACGCCTCAAGAAACGCTGCCGCGCCGCGGGGATCATCCGCAACATCACCCCGCACATGCTGCGGCACAGCTTTGCCACGCACCTGCTCGAGCACGGCGCCGACCTGCGGGTGATTCAGGAACTGCTCGGCCACTCCAGCATCTCCACCACCGAGGTTTACACGCATGTGGCCGGGCAACGGTTGAAAAAAGTGCACCAACAGTTTCACCCGCGTGAACAAATTACGCCTTTCGGCGACGAAGAGCCAGAAACACGACCGCAGTAACAAACGACAGCAGCGTGATCGGCGGGAAATGGCCGTAGTTGGCCCACTTTTCCGGGGCGAACCAAATACCCCACCCCATCAGGGCCACATGCAGCGCGCCGCAAATCAACACCGCACGCCCCACCCTGGGCAAAAGGCTTCCGTTGCCGTTTGAATCGGAAGAGCCGTTGGCCTGCGCCGCCGTCGCCCAAAGCAGCCACGCAAGAAAACCCAGCCCCAACACCCCGGCCAACATCGATGCCTCGCCTGCCCCGGTCAGTTTCATCCCGTTCATCGAATCAAAAAACTTGCGAAGATACTCCGGCTTCAGGACGAGCATCGACATCACCACGTGCAGGCCGATCATCAACGCCCCGATCAGGCCGGCCTGCTTTCGCGCCGCCGCATGACCGAGCAGGCGCGACAGGCCGATCGTGGCCA
>MPLT02054351.1_pt1 | contig 14422 bp, 14 predicted proteins | sample 1617391 | NCBI WGS metagenome assembly MPLT02 (sample SAMN05944800, study PRJNA350692) | marine metagenome | biome: marine; feature: ODZ; material: water; isolation source: 70 m water sample filtered on 0.2 um supor filter | place: Pacific Ocean | collected 2012-04-08 | depth 70m m
AGATAATTGTGCACCAGTTATTCGTATTTTTTTTGTACCCACAATTTAATGATAGATAGTTGGTTAACTAAGAAGAGACCTTAATATCGATATCTTTTGATTCGTCTATCCATTTAGCAACTCTTTTAAGTGAAGGCATCCTGTCAACGATTTCTTGCTTACTATTCATTGCCGACATTGATTCATGAAGTGATTCTGGATTTCTTCTTTTAAGCTCTGAGACACTTTCTACACCTACAGCCTCTAATAAGTCAGAATAGTCCCTTCCAAGGTCTCTTATTTTCATTAATTCAGCTCTTTTTGCCCAGTGGAGAAGCTTAGGTGAACTAATTCCTGTTTCCTTAGTTAACAGTGCCCTTCCAGATCTTGATGATGCTATTTGTAAAAATGTTACAGTTGTTCGAACTCTTGCTCTTCTTAATTTTGTAGCCTCTATGTGAGTCATACCGTTTATCGAATCTATTGAAGTCATTATTAAATTGTACAAAAAAATATTTATAAGTGAAAAAATTTTTTAATGAGATTTTCCCACTCTCAAAAATCTTTCTGCTCATCATAATCTGTTGGTTCTAGAAAATTAAAATTTACAACATTAGATTTATACTCTGATGAACCAAAAAAGTCTACTAAGTCAAAATTTTTGAATAAAGAGTCGTCTTCGCCTAGAAGATTGTCATAAGTCAGCAGTTCAAGCTTGTTCCAGAAGAACCTAGGTACAATAATTGGATAGTTCATCTTGTAACGATATTTTGAAATTACTACTTCATCTTCTTTTTTTCTTGTTTTGATTAATTTTTCAATAATTTTATTATTTACAGATGGTTGGTCGGCCATAAAAAACATTGCGCTATCAATTTCTTTATTTTCAGATAAATAAAATAATGCTGTCCTTATAGATGAAACTATTCCTTCTTCCCAGTTTTCATTTATTAAGATTGTGCTATCTTTAAAATCTAATTTTTCAGTAATTGTGTCATTCTCATGGCCTAGGACTACTACTGTTTCATCTAAGTTAGTAGTTACAGTGTCTACAACTGTCTCTAAAATTGTCTTCCCTTTATATTCTGCTAATTGTTTTGGGAAACCCATCCTAGATGAGTCTCCTGCAGCAAGAATTACACCAGCTATCATGATCCTGGTAAAAAAATGGAACTTGCCATGCTGGAACCTATTACTAATAATATTGTTTCAATATTTCTTAAGTAATATACTTGCTTCAACCCAGATCCTAAACAGACAATCGAATAAATACTCGTAAAGAAAAGTATCAAGCCTTGAAAGCCTATTGAATCAATAAATAGTATTGGGGCATTTAAAAGAGTTGGTAAAGATGAGAAACCAAAGATGACTAAAATTTGAAAGAAACTTGGATCTTTTCTAAATAAATATTTAGTAATTAAATATATAAAACTTATACCGAAAAGTGCTGATGCTAATCCTGTTCCTAATGCAGTAGTTAATGCACTAGTTGAAGCTTCTGAAGCAAATGCAGTCTCAAGTTCAGAAATAGCATTTCTAATTTCTATTAAAGATTCTTCTGGAAGCCCACTTGCTATAAGAGATAAATTAGTTTTAAGAAAATCTGCAAAATTTCTAATCAAAGTAAAAGCTGCAAGAATGGTTATTAAATAGCTAACAACCCATATTGCTCCTGCTCTTTGACCAGATGATGAGTCTATAACTAGTTCGTTATAAACGTTCTTATCCAATTTTAAAATTCTATAAAAAATGTTATTGTTTCGCATATATATTTTCTCTTCTTTAAAATCTAGTGTATGACTATAACAAAAGTAATATCTTATTTTATTTCTTTAGCAATGATTAGTGTAATTTTATGGGCGCAAAATCAAACTAGTTTATTCGATTCTATTATTCCTACTTTGCCTTGGGGTATTGTTTCCCTTGTTGACTTATATTCAGGCTTTATACTTATCGCAATTTGGATGATCTATAGAGAAAAAACTTATATTTCTGTTATTTGGGTCTTCTTTTTAATGACATTGGGAAATCTGACAACAGCTGTTTATGTAATTTATTGTATAAGTGATTCAAAAAATGACATGAAGAAATTCTTTTTAGGTAAAAATATTTAGTCTTTCTTTAGGTTGTCTAACAAAATTAAAGAGACGTCTCTAACCCTAACATTTTCTCCTTCTCCAAGTTCTTTTACACCGTCATCCATCATTATGTAGCAAAATGGACAGGCTACGGCTACTTCGTCTGCTCCTGTGTCTATAGCTTCTTGGGATCTTTCTATGTTAACTTTCTTACCTGTGTTCTCTTCCATCCACATTCTGCCACCACCAGCGCCACAACAAAAGCTTTTAGTTCCTTGGCGTTTCATTTCTCTAATCTCTATACCGCCAATAGATCCTACTATTTCTCTTGGTGCTGTATAAATATCATTATGTCTTCCTAGGTAGCATGAGTCATGATATGTAATTGAGTAAGGTTTTTCTGTAGAACCAACTTCTATTTTCCCAGACTGCACAAGCTCTGTTAATAATTGACTGTGGTGAATTACCTCAAAATCTCCACCTAATTGAGGATATTCATTAGCAATAGTATTAAAACAATGAGGACATTGAGTTATAACTTTTTTAACATTCAGATTGTTCATATTTTCAATATTTTGAATTGCAAGTTGTTGAAATACAAACTCATTTCCTGTTCTTCTTGCAGAGTCACCGGTACATATTTCTTTTGGACCTAAAACTGCATATGATACATTTGCTCTTTTTAGTAAGGTTGCTACTGCCTTAGTAACAGGAACGTTTCTGTCGTCAAATGCTCCTGCACAACCAACCCAATAAAGGTACTCTACTTCTTCTTTATTGTTTTCTTCTAAAAGTGGGATATCAAAATCTAAATCTTCAGACCATTTCATTCTATCGTTCTGTGAAGCACCCCATGGATTTGATGAATTCTCCATTGCAACATAAGCCTTTCCTAATTCAGTTGGAAAGTCAGAAGCCATTAAGGCAAGGTGTCTTCTCATATCTAATATTTTGTCTAATATTTCAATATTGACTGGACAAATTTCATCACAAGCCTTGCATGATGTGCAGGCCCATAGCTCTTCTGGTGTTACCCTTTCAAAAACGCTCGAACTTTTTACTTTAAGATCAATCGGTGTAGTTACGGTAGAGGGAACGGGTGGTTCCCCAGTGTCTGACATTACTTGTCCAACTTTAAGAATTATTTCTCTTGGATCTAATGGCTTACCTGTTAAGTTTGCAGGGCAAACAGACGTACATCTCCCACATGTTGTACAAGCATCTAAATCTAGAAGTTGTTTCCAAGTAAAATTTTCAATAAGCTCAACGCCTACAGTATCTATGTCTTCTAACTCCATGAGGTTGCCTATATCTTTCATAGCTCCTTTTGGCCTTTCATTTGGACTTAGATACATATTTACAGGTGAAGTAACAATATGACGCAGCTTTGACTGAGGAAGGACAATTAAGAATACAAAGAATGAAACTACATGAAGTATCCAAGAAATTCTATGAAATATAATTCCATTTTCTATAGGTAGTAATTCTGCAATAAAATAACCCACAAAACTCCACTTTTCATAGTTAGGAAAACCTTCTACGATAATTCGTCCAGCCTCAGTGGTTAACCCAGAAACACCCATGAACCCAAGTAGGAGTAAGGTCAAGTAATCATCCATCTTGGTTTTAGTTTTTAATCTATCTTCTGTACCAAAAATTCTTCTGTATAAAGCCCAAGCTATACCAGCCAAATAAACGAGTGAAGCTAGTTCAAGACTGAAGGAATAAACAAGATAAGTAGTTCCTTGCAAAAATTTTAATGATGGTGGCATTAAATGATGTATTTCGAGAGTTATGGTGCCGGCAAACAATCCCAAAAATCCTAAATAAATCATTGAATGCATTAACCCTGCGGCTTTAAATCTGAGTAATGTTCTCATTAAAAGTCCATCGAATAAATTTATAACTCTTTGACTAAACTTAACTTTTCTTTTTTCTTCTGTACCTCTTGTCCAGTTTTTTGCTCTTAAGGAAAATAAGTAACCACATATAAATATTGAAGAAGCACTAAGAAGATAGAACAAGTATTGAAGATACTTAGGTATATTTTCAAATACTCTTCTGCCTTGTACTATTTCTCCTTCCGGAAATATATAACTTGCTCCCCATAAAAAGATTGTTCCGAGTGCCGCCCCGGCTGAAAAGAGCAAAACATAATCATTTACTTGTCTATCTTTTTTTTGGTTATTCATCATTTATTTCTTTTGATATTTCAATAGATCTTTCTGTAGCAGAATTAATTGCATTGAAAATAATCTTATCAAAAGAATCGCTCATGAGCGAATTTATACCAGCTTCAGTTGTACCTTTTGGTGATTTTATTTTTTCTACAGTATCACTAAATTCTTCTTCACTTACTAATGATGGTAATGATTTTAAAAGCTCATTAATGATTTTATTTGATTCAGATTTTGAAAGGCCTAGTTCTGTAGCAGCTTCAACAATTTTTGATGAAAGATCTAAATACCAGGCAGGGCCACTTCCGTATATTGCAGTAATTATATGAAACAATTCTTCATCGTACTCTGCAATTGATCCAAGATTTTTTAACAACTCAAGAAATGATAAATAATCTTCCTCATAATTCTTGGTGTATGGAATAAAACCATTATTGTCTCTAATTGATAAATTGGGCATAAGGCGAATAATTTTGTTGCTAATAAATTTTGAAATATAAGATGTTTCAACACCAGCTAATACCGTACAAATTAGTACATCTTCTGATATTTTGTCTTTATTCGTTTCTATAAAATCATTTAAATCCTTAGGTTTGATGCAAAGAATTAGAACTCCATTTTCAATTAGATCAATTTCTAATTTTGTATCTAAATTAAATTCTTTCTTAATAAAATCATTAATTTTTCCATCTTTTTCATAAAGGTGGAATGTTAAGTTCTTGTTAAAATTTGTTAAACCCTGTAAAAGTGCAGAACCAAGGTTCCCAAGACCAACTATGTGAATATCCAAATTATTCATTATTCAATAATATCAGCATTAAAAGTAATGAAAGAAAGCGTTTTTTTAATAGAAAATAAAAAAAAGTTTGTATTAAAACATAAATATAGTATATTTATATTAAATCTAAGTAAATAAACTTAGATTTTATAACTAATTAGAGTTAGATAAGAAAGGAAATATTATGAGTTCTACGTTAACAGCTTCATCAGTTAAACCTGGTGTTAGAAGATCAAAAAGCTATACGTCAGGTCGCGTCTGTGATTTTTCCGGATGTGAAACTGTAATAAGCATCTACAACAAAAAGAAGTTATGTTTTCTTCACTCTCCTGTCTCTTATCCAAGAGTTCGAGGACACTTACCAAGAGAACAATAATCTCAATAAATTTTATTTAAGAAAGGAAATCATCAATGGGAAAAGCAGTAGGTATTGATTTAGGTACTACAAATAGCGTAGTTGCTGTACTAGAAGGTGGGGAACCAACTGTTATAGCTAACGCTGAAGGAAATAGAACAACTCCTTCTATTGTTGCTTTTAAAGGTGAAGAAGTATTAGTTGGTGAACTAGCTAAAAGACAGGCAATTACAAACCCGGACAATACAGTGAGGTCAATAAAAAGACAAATTGGTTCAGGTTGGAAAGAAAAATTTGAAAATAAAGAATATACACCACAAGAGGTCTCTGCAAGAATTCTGCAAAAACTTAAACGAGACGCTGAAAGTTACATTGGAGAAGATGTAACAGATGCTGTAATTACAGTACCAGCGTATTTCAATGATGCAGAAAGACAAGCAACTAAAGAAGCTGGACAAATTGCAGGCTTAAATGTACTAAGAATAATTAATGAACCAACAGCAGCTGCTTTAGCTTATGGTTTGGAGAATAATGAAGATCAGAAAATTTTAGTTTACGACTTAGGTGGAGGAACCTTTGACGTTTCTGTGTTAGAGATTTCAGAAGGTGTTTTTGAAGTTAAGTCAACATCAGGCGATTCAAAGCTTGGTGGAGATGACTGGGACGAAAGAGTAATGGATTGGTTAGTTGAAAAATTTAAATCCTCAACAGGAATTGATATTTCAAAAGACAAAATGGCTATGCAGAGAATAAAAGAAGGTGCAGAAAAAGCAAAAATTGAACTTTCTTCAACAACTGAAACTGAAATTAACCTGCCTTTTATTACAGCTAATGACTCTGGTCCACAACACTTACTAGAAAAACTTTCACGAAGTGAGTTTGAAAAAATTACATCAGATCTTGTTGAAAGAACAAAGGAACCTGTAAACAAAGCTGTAGAAGATGCTGGACTATCTTTTTCAGATATACAACACATAATCTTAGTTGGTGGTTCAACAAGAATTCCTTCTGTTCAAGCACTTGTAAAATCTATAACAGGAAAAGACCCATCAAAAGGTGTTAATCCAGATGAAGTCGTAGCTTCAGGAGCAGCAATTCAAGCAGGTGTATTAAAAGGAGATGTTAAGGATGTATTACTTCTTGACGTTACTCCCTTAACTCTTGGTGTTGAAACAAAAGGTGGGATTATGACAAAAATGATTGAAAGAAATACAACAATACCTACAAAAAGATCTGAAACCTTTTCAACTGCTGATGATGGACAGACTCAAGTAGAAATTCATGTACTTCAAGGAGAAAGAGAAATGGCTTCTGGAAATAAATCATTAGGTAAATTTAACTTAACTGATATTCCTTCAGCAAAAGCTGGGACACCACAGATTGAAGTAACTTTTGACATCGATGCTAACGGTATTGTTAATGTTAATGCAAAAGATCTTGGAACTGGGAAAGAACAAGCTATAACAATAACTGGTGGTACTGCTCTTGAAGAAGATGAAATTGAGAGAATGGTTAAAGATGCTGAAGAGCATGCAAATGAAGACGCTAAGAAGAAAGAACTTGTTGAGACAAGAAACTTAGCTGAAAGCATGGTTACATCTACAGAAAAAATGCTTGAAGAGAATAAAGACAAAGCTACTGAGGATGAAATTAAAGCCATTAATGAGAGTAAAGATAGTTTATCAAAAGTACTTGAAAATCAAGAAGCAACTCTTGATGAAATGAAAAATTCTATTGAGGAACTAACAAAAGCTAGTCAATCATTTGCAGAAAAACTTTATGCTGAAGCACAACAAGATAATCAAGCTACTGAAAATGAAGAATCTAATGATGATGTTGTTGATGGTGAAGTTGTAGAAGAAGATGAGTAAAAAAAAGTCGTCATCTAAGAAAAAAGATGATGAAAAAAATATAGAAGAACCTAAAGAAGAAAAATCACATACCATCCCTTTAGAAGATTATGAAAAAATTAAAGATGAATACTTAAGACTTGCTGCAGATTTTGATAATTTTAAAAAAAGAACCGAGAAAGATAAAGAAAATCAATTATTTGGATCTATTTCAATTTTATTGGCTGGACTTTTTCCGCTTATAGATAACTTTGAAATAGCAATGAATCAAGATGAAGCACCTAAAGAGCTTGAAGCATTATATAAACTATTACTAACTTTCCTCGAAAATTTAAACATAACTGAAGTACCGGGAGTTGGAGAAGAATTTGATCCTTCATACCATGAAGCAATAGAACACTCGGGGGAAGGTGATAGCCAAATAGTTGGAGAGGTTTTACGAAAAGGTTATAAATTAGAAGATAGATTAATAAGGCCAGCAATGGTTAAAGTTCAAAGTGAATAGAGACTGGCTAGAAAAAGATTTTTACGCCATCCTTGGCGTTTCAAAAGATGCAAACACTGATGACATTAAAAAAGCTTATAAAAAATTAGCAAGAGAAAATCATCCAGACCTAAATCCAGGAGACACAGAAGCAGAGAAAAAATTCAAAGAAATATCTGAAGCTAGTGCTATCTTATCTGATGAAGGAAAGCGTCAAGAATATGATCAAGTTAGGTCAATGGGTGCTTCGGGATTCTCTGGGTTCTCAGGGGGTCAAGGCTTCAATGTAGATATTGGAGATATTTTTGGTGATATATTCGGGTTTGGAGGCTCTGGAAGAAGAAAGGGTCAAACCTATCAAACAAATCTGACAATATCATTTACTGATGCTGCATCTGGTATAGAAACTAATGTCCCCCTTAGAAAAGAAGTTGTTTGTGAAGATTGTAGAGGCAACGGTTCAGAAAATGGAAACGCATTTCATACATGTAATATTTGTAGCGGAAGTGGGCAAACAGCATCTAACCAGGGCTTCTTTTCTTTTGCTCAGCCTTGTTCAGCCTGTAAGGGTCAAGGAAATGTAATTGATAAAGAATGTAAAGCTTGTAGAGCACAAGGGTCAGTAATAAAAAATGAAACTATAAAAGTTAAAGTCCCTGCTGGTGTTGATAATGGAACTGTAATTAGATTAAGAGGCTATGGAGGGCCTGGAGATGCTGGTGCTCCAGATGGAGACTTACTAGTTCAGGTAGGAGTTGAACCTCATAAATTTTTTAAACGAAATGGTAGTGATTTGATATTAGAAGTTCCTTTACTTTTCTCAGAGGCTGCTCTTGGGGCGACAATTAAAATTCCAACGCTTGAGAAAACAGTTAGTCTAAAAATACCTCAAGGGACACCAAGTGGTAAATCCTTCAAGATAAAAGGAGAGGGTATCTCTCCCCAGGGAAGAAGGTCTGGAGACTTATATGTTAGAGTTGCTATAAAACCTCCTTCAAAACTCTCAAGAACAGGTAAAAAGAAGTTGGAAGAGTTTAGAGATGAAGGATATGAAGGTACTCCTGAAGAATACAGAGGGTACTTATATGAATGATAAAAAAACTGTCTCTCTTTACTTTATTTCAGTTGCTTCTACATTGTCTGGGATCCACCCTCAAACAATCAGAACTTACGAAGAAAAAGGTTTAATAAAACCTTATAGAACAAAAGGTGGAACAAGAAGATATTCTCAAGAAGATGTTGATAAATTAATACAAATAGCAAATCTTTCTCAAAGAGGTATAAATCTGGATGGAGTAAAAATTATTTATGAAATGAGAGACAAAATAGAAGAAATGCAAGAAAAAATAGAATACCTTCAAGAAGAAATTACTAGTGAGAAATCAGATAGAGTTAAAAAAGAAAATGCTATACATAAAAGTTATAAAAATGAAATTGTTAAAAAGTCAAATAAGGATTTACGTAAAAAACTATAAGCTTTAATCTTTATATTTATTAATAAAGTCTTTTATTTTATTTTCTAAAATTGAGAGTGTTATTCCACCATCACATAAAACCTCATCATGAAAGTATCGGATATCAAACTTCTCAGCAAGCTCTTTTTCAGCTTGTCTTCTGAGTTCTTCAATCTTTAATTGCCCCATTTTGTAAGCACAGGCTTGACCGGGCCATGCAATATATCTATCAGTCTCAATATTTGCATTAATTTCCTCGATAGGAGAATTAGACCTAAAAAAATCAATAGCCTTATCTCTTGACCAGCCCATGCCATGCATTCCTGTGTCGAGAACTAAACGACAGGCTCTCCAGGCGTCATTTCCAAGACGGCCTAACTGCTGAACGTCATTTGAATACAGACCCATCTCATTAGCTAATTGTTCAGAGTAAAGGCCCCAACCTTCAACAAATGCTGTTGAAGCTGTATATCGTTGAAAATCGGGGACACCTTGTAACTCAACCGCAATTGTTCTGTCGAGATGGTGTCCAGGAATTGCTTCATGAAAAGCTACACTCTCCGCCTCAAATACACTTTTTGTTTCTGCTTTGTAAGTGTTCAAGAAGTAAGTACCATCCCTAGATCCGTCTGGCAAAGGTGGAAAATAATAAGCTGGAGGTGCATGTTTTTCGGATTGTGTAGGTACTGGAAGCACCTTACAGGGAGCTTTAGGAAATACAGTAAACCATTCTTCAAGAGGTTTATATGCTCTCTCAATGGTATCTTCTGCTAATTGGAGCATTTGTTCCTTACTCTCGTACCTCATAGAAGGTTCGGTTTGCATCTTGTGAAGCACATCTTCAGGGTTTTCAACACCATCAAAAACATCTTTTCCTATTTCAAGAAATTCTCTTTTTAGTCTTTCAATTTCAGATAGACCAATTTCGTGAACTTCTTTTACTGTGGTTTTCTTATGTCCGGTATATTTTCTTAGGCTTCTTAAGTAAACCTCTTCCCCGCCTTCAATCCATATAATTCCAGGATTTTCATCGGTTCTTCCCTTTGGTAAGTGTTCAGTTCTCAATTGGTCTAGATAACTCATTACATTAGGACGTACATATTTTTCTATTACTTCCTTTGCTTTTTCTTTCCAGTCTGAAATTTCTTTTTCAGATAACGTTGGAGCAAAGTTAACAAGCATTAGTGGATCATTATCTAAGGGAGTCTCTAAGTAACTTTCAAGCTGATCAATACTTCTGTTCAGGTTTCGCTGTGTGGCCACTCTATTGTTATCAAGACCTTTTTTTTGAACATCTGAAATCTGAATATAGAGTCTTTCATAAAGCTCTAGTCTTTTTAGAAGCATATCTGCAGACTCCTTATCAGGTACAAACATTTGCTGATTGTAGTCAATCAAAAATCCCTCAAATCCAGCAACACCTGCTGAAAATTCCCAACTTTTATCAATTAGTGAATCACTATTTGAATCTAAAGCAAATTCAAGCATCCCATGAGTAACCCTTTCTTTACTGCTCAAGGAATCGTAATCTAGCGCATCTAATCGCTGCTTAAAATTTTTTACTTTTTCACCCTCATTTTCAAATTTTTCTTCAGTTAATTCTTCAATTTGATCAAAATAATCTTTGTATCCACGCATAATTGCCGAAGTTGGTGATGACTCAAGAGATTCTTGAAAAAAATCTTCTGCTAATTGCTTTAAATCTTTATCACTCATTTTTTGACTCCCTAATTTCGTCTAACTCTTTATCTATTTCTTCAAGTTTTATTAGAACATCTTCTAGTGTAGTTTGTTTATCCCCAAAATTAGACAGAAAGTAAGCAGAAACTGCAGCAGTTAGTGTAGCTATAAAACCTATCCCGAGAATCATTAATGTGCTCGCAACTATCCTTCCTAGGGTTGTATAGGGAGTTATATCCCCATAACCTACTGTTGTTATTGTTACCAATGCCCACCAAATTCCATCTCCAAAGGTTTTAACTTCTGGCTCTGCAACATAGAACAAGAAACCAAAGAATATAATAAGGAAAATTGTCGCATAAACAATAAACCTAAGTCCCCTGCTATTAAATATAGTTTTTATTGCAGTACCAAACCTTACGAGAACAGCAGCTAGTCTAAACAATTGAAAGAACCTTAATAATCTTGGGAGCCTAATAAATCTTAAAAATCTTGATGACTCAAATCCTTGAGGGACAAAAGGAATAGAAACAATGACAATGAACAACTCTAATTTATGATTTAATACATACTCTTTTTTGTTTTCTGAAAGAAAAAATAGATGAGTATATTCAAGTAAAAAAATAATCCAAATTCCCCAATTTACATAGTTAGCAATCTCTTTTAAGGGTGAGTCTGAATACTCAATAACAATTACGGGAATCAGAAGCATTACAGCAATAAGTACTGGTATTTCGTAAAATTTCTCAACTTTTAAATATCTTGGATTAGACATAAAAGTATTATAAATAAACATTTAAGACTTTAATTCCAAAAATATTGTATTTAAATTAAGTATATGAAAAGGGTTATTGGACTTACAATTTTACTAATTAGTACATACGCACTTGAATTTTTGTTTCTATACCCTGGAAATATTGTTGATGAAGTCGCTTTTTACCAACCATCAAGTGAAATTTCAGTAACAAATACAACAATATATAGAGATGACTTGGAACATTACTATAAAATACAGAAAAAACTTAATGCACAAAGTTTTAAATCTTTAAATGAAACTTTCAGAATAAATAATGAAAGTTTTATTGAAGAGTATTCAAAATCTATTGATTCAACTATCAGCGAAGTAAAAATTGACCTACTTTTTCATAATTTTAATAAATTTAGAGAATCAAATAACGGAGTTAAGGGTGTCTATGTTAATGGTTATTACATGAATAAAGAACCAAAAATTAATCATATAAAAGAACTCCTTACTAAAACAAATGTTAATACTTTAGTCATTGATGCAAAAACAGACAATGGTCACATAATGTTTGATAGTGAATCTCCTCAAGTAGATTTATTAAAAAATGAAAGAATAAAATATGACGCCCAGACCTTAGCTGAGTTAAGAGAAATAAAAGATATACATCTAATTGCAAGAATTGTTGTATTCCAGGATCCTTTATTTGCAAAAACATTTACGGAAGAAGCTATTTTTGATTCAAAAAATAACAAAATTTACTCTCAAGATGGGCAATATTTTTTGGACCCAAGTAGCAAACTAGTAAGAGATTACATTATTAATCTTGCAATTGAGTCTTGTAAATTAGGGTTTGATGAAATTCAGTTTGACTATATTAGATATCCTGATTCTAACTATCAATATATGGTCTTTAAGGAAAATAATGATTATACAAATAGAGTTGATAACATAAATAGTTTCCTAGGGGAAGCAAAGGAAAAATTACATAATGATGGTTGTTTAGTATCAGCTGATATTTTTGGATTTATTTTAACTAACACTCAAGATGGTGGAATAGGACAAAACCTTGAAACAATAATAGAGAATGTAGATTTTATTTCCCCAATGGTTTATCCTTCTCATTACTCTAAAGGCTCATTTGGTTATTTATATCCTAATAATCATCCATACGAAGTTGTTTCTGCCGCCTTAAGTGATGGGCTAGAAAGAGGTGTCCCAGAGATACAACTTAGGCCATTCTTGCAAGGGTTTTGGCATTCAATAAAAGATGTTAAAGAAAATATTGAAGCAGCTGAAGATAAAAATGTAGATTGGATAATTTGGAACATTTTAAGCACCTATGAATTAGATTATTTTACTAAACTCGAATCATGAGTATTAAAGATACATTTAAAAAAGAGCTTGAATCTATTCATAAGGACTTAATTAAAGTTAGTGACTGGATGTATGAAAACCCTGAACTTGGTTTTGAAGAATATAAAACCTCAGAATATTTAGTTAAGTTTATAAATTCTTTTGAAGATAATGTTATCTTTCCTACAAATGAATTAGAAACGGCATTTGAAATAACTTTTGGTAAGGAAGGTCCTCTTGTTGTCCTCTGTGTTGAGTATGATGCTCTTCCTGAAATTGGACATGCTTGTGGACATAATGTAATTGCTACTGCTTCAATAGGCGCTGGCTTAGCATTAAGGAGTTTAGCTGATGATCTTGGTATAAGAGTAAAACTACTTGGCACTCCTGCTGAAGAGGGTGGTGGTGGAAAAATTATATTGCTAGATAGAGGAGCTTTCGAAGATGCTAAATGTTCAATGATGATTCATCCTGGACCTTTAAATGTTGCGAATCCTACATTTACTACTATTCAACAATATAAAGTCGAATTTTTTGGTAAAGATGCTCATGCTGCTGGTGCACCAGAGAAAGGGCGTAATGCCTTAGATGCTCAAATACAGCTATTTGTAAATGCATCAACATACAGACAACAAATGGTTCAATCAAATAGGATGCATGGAGTCATAAAAGATGGTGGTTTTAAACCAAATATCATTCCATCTTATACAAGCTCAGAATGGTATTTAAGATCTCTAAATGAAGACGGTCTTAATATTCTTGAAAAAGATTTTTTAAATTGTGTAAATGCTGCTGCTTTAGCAACAAAATGTGAGGTAAAGGTAAACTCTCCTGACTATAAATATCGTGAAATATTAAATAATAAAACTATGTATCAGTTATTCATGGAAAACTCTGAAAGTATTGGTAGAGAAATGCCTCTTGAAGATCCTCTTAGGCCAGGTTTAGGTTCAACAGATATGGGAAATATCTCCCTTGCTATGCCTTCAATCCATCCTATGTTAGATATAGATGCGGGAGATGCTGTAAACCACCAACCAGAATATGCTGCAGCCACTATAAAGCCTGGTGGTCATAAAGCTATTTTTGATGGAGCTTACGGAATGGGGGCAACCATTATTGATTTAGCTGAAAAAAACCTTTGGGATGAACTTTAAAGTATCTGGCTTAAGAAAAGTTTAGTTCTATCATTCTTTGGATTATCAAAGAACTCAACAGGAGTATTTTCCTCAACCATCATTCCTTCGTCAAACAACATTACTCTATCTGCAACCTCTTTAGCAAAACCCATTTCATGAGTAACAACAATCATAGTCATTCCAGATTTTGCTAGTTCTTTCATTGCATCGAGTACTTCTTTAATCATTTCTGGATCTAATGCTGATGTAGGCTCATCAAAAAGCATGATTTTTGGATCCATTGCCAAAGCCCTTGCTATAGCAACTCTTTGTTGCTGACCACCAGATAATTGTCCTGGAAATTTATCAGC
>MPLT02303948.1_pt1 | contig 14392 bp, 11 predicted proteins | sample 1617391 | NCBI WGS metagenome assembly MPLT02 (sample SAMN05944800, study PRJNA350692) | marine metagenome | biome: marine; feature: ODZ; material: water; isolation source: 70 m water sample filtered on 0.2 um supor filter | place: Pacific Ocean | collected 2012-04-08 | depth 70m m
CCCTACCGATTTTACCACTGAAGGCAGTTCGTCCGCCGAGTTGAGCAATGCCTATCATAGAATTTGCCCCCGAACCTCCGGAAGCAGATTCTACAGATAATTTCTCAACACTCAGCGACCTCAACAGTCTCTGTTGTTCCTCAATTGAAATGAGGTGCATGATACTTTTTTCGATCCCATTTTTTTTCAAAAACGAATCCGGAATATGACTCAACAAATCTATCAATGGATTGCATACACCATAAACATCAAATTTTTCCATTTTGGGTGTAACTGGCAGTAGGTAAGAAACATTTTTTAGGATTGTTAACTGGCTTTGACTTGTGGAATTCTACTTGAAGGGCTCTTGGTCAGCTTTGGTTTAGCTTTGTGTAAAATAGTTTCTTTGCTGATCTCAACTTCACTAATGTCTGGATCTGAGGGAATTTCATACATGATATCCAGCATTGAATTTTCGATTATTGAACGCAAACCACGCGCACCAGTTTTCCGCTTAATTGCTTCCCTTGCAAGACTAGTAACCGCATCTTTTTTGAAAGTCAGTTTTACATTTTCAAGTTCAAACATTTTTTCATACTGACGAATCAAGGCATTTTTAGGTTCCTGTAATATTTGCACAAGATGCTCAACTTCCAAATCGTGCAAAGTCGCTACAACAGGTAATCTGCCAATAAATTCAGGGATCAATCCATACTTGAGTAAATCTTCAGGTTCAAGCTGTGCGAGAACTTTTTCGCTCCTACTTTTATGATGCACATTAGCACCAAAACCGATTGCATTTTGTCCAATTCGTCTCTTGATTATGTCATCAAGCGCCGTAAATGCTCCTCCGCAAATAAACAGGACATTTTCCGTATTAACCTGCATTGTTTCCTGGTTAGGGTGTTTACGTCCACCCTGCGGTGGAATATTCGCAACAGTGCCCTCAATAATTTTCAACAGTGCTTGCTGAACACCTTCACCAGAAACATCCCGTGTAATTGAGACATTTTCACTTTTTCTAGTAATTTTATCAATTTCATCAATATAGATGATCCCTTGCTCGGCACGCTCTATGTCATAATCAGCCGCCTGTAAGAGTTTCAGCACAATGTTTTCTACGTCTTCACCAACATATCCTGCCTCCGTCAAAGATGTGGCATCAGCTACTGCAAACGGTACATTAAGTATTCTGGCAAGAGTCTGTGCCAATAAAGTCTTCCCAGTCCCCGTAGGACCTATCAACAGAATATTACTTTTTTGCAGTTCTACATCAGAATTATCAAAATTTGCACTGATTCTTTTATAATGATTGTGAACAGCAACTGCGAGCACCTTTTTGGACTGTTCCTGCCCCACCACATAAGTGTCTAGTACTTCTTTTATTTCTGTTGGTTTAAGCAGATCAAGTTTAAAATCATCAGAATGCTCATTCTGATACTCCTCTTCCATAATCTCATTGCAAAGATCAATACACTCGTCGCAAATATAGACGGTTGGACCTGCGATTATCTTTTTTACTTCATCCTGTGTTTTACCACAGAATGAGCAGCGCAAAAGAGCTTCTTTAACTGTATTCATAGTTTTTTTATTTCATACTGCTTTTAATTTTCTATTTTGCATCACCTCATCGATAATGCCGTATTCCTTGGCTTCCTGGCTTGAAAAATAGTAATCCCGTTGGGTGTCTTCTGCAATTTCTTCAATCTTATGTCCCGTGTGACGAGAAAGGATATCGTTCAAAACGTCAGTCATTTTGATAATTTCTTTTGCCTGAATATCAATATCTTCCGCTTGTCCGGAAAAACCACCCATCATCTGATGCAGCATAATCCTAGCATGAGGGAGGGCCTTCCTTTTCCCGGTTGCACCAGCAGCAAGCAAAACTGCACCCATGCTGGCAGCTTGTCCAATACAAATAGTCTGCACATCAGGTTTAAGGTACTGTATTGTATCATATATTGCAATTCCGGAAGTTACTAATCCGCCAGGACAGTTAAGGTAAAGTGAAATATCGTTGTCAGGATCTTCTGCTTCCAAGAACAAAAGTTGCGCGATCATCACATTCGCGATATTATCGTCAATAGGTGAACCAAGAAATATTATGCGGTCTTTGAGCAATCGAGAATAAATGTCATAGGCACGTTCTCCACGACTATTCTGCTCGACAACCATTGGTATTAAGGACATGTATAACCAGTTTTCAAATTAGGTTTAAAAATTATTTCTGAAATTTTAATGCTCATGGTCACAATTTTCATCGTGAACGTGTTCATAAGATTCAGAATTTTTTTCTTCAATAGGATCACCAAACACGCGGGCTACCACTCGATCAAGAGTTGCATCTCCCTGTTTACGGATGACAATGCGTTGATACATGTCTCTTCCAAATGGTGACTGAATCAGTTCGTCAGGTGATTGCCCTGTAATTTGTGCTAGACCAACAAATTCGCGAGCAGCTTCATTTTCATCAAATTTCAATTCCTCATGCTCATTGATTGAGTCAAGAATAAATTTCATTCGTAAATCAGTTTTTGCATTGTCAAAGCCTTCCTGTTTTTTTTTCTCTTTTTCTTCTTCAGTTAATTCTTTTTCTGCAGATATCTTTTCCAATTCTTGCTGAATCCTCTTTTGTTCCGAATCAATCAATTCTTGTGGCAATTCAAATTCATCATATAAATCTGAGAGTTGAGATCTAACGGCAATGCGATACTCACTCTGACGTTCCGCTTTTTTACGGGAAGTTATGGAATCAGCTACTTTTTCTTTTAATTCATTTTCACTTTCAACACCGTATTTCTTAAAAAACTCAAAGTCTAATTCAGGTCTTTTTACAATTGATATTTGAACTAACTGAATTTTAAATTTTGCTTTTTTACCTGCATTTTTAGCAAAACGTTCCGGAAGTTCAATTTCCTCCTCCTTTTCTGCTCCGGGAGCCATCCCCAAAAGACAGTCATGAAATTCCGCCAATTCTGGAGTTCCAATTTTGAATTGAATATCATTTCCTTTTGAGTCAGTAAATTCTTCTCCTTCAATAGTTCCTTCGTAATTTATTAATACCCAATCACTTTTTTCTACTATGACATTTTTTCCTTCTTTGGGTGCAAGTACCTCTTCACGCTGAATAATAGATTCAAGTTCTTCAGAAACATCTGATTCAGAGACTTCCTCAAGTTCCTTACGTTCGAGTTGTATTTTTTTGTAATCAATAGATTGTAGTTGCGGTGCTATTTCAAAATGTAGTGTTGCGGAAAGTGGCGATCTTCTGTCAAAATCGATTTTTTGGACTACTGGCATCGTTACCGGACGTAGTGAATGTTCATTAAGTGCGTTTTCCATGTATTTTGGAATTACCCGATCCACAGCCTCCTTCTGCATTGCCGGCAAAAAACGTTTGTCCAACCAACCTTTTGGGTGTTTTCCTGGTCGGAAACCATTGAGACGAGTATTTTTCAACTGCCGATAGATCGAATCGTAGGTGGGCTTGATTTCTTTTAAGGGAATCTCGAGGGTAACTGAATATTTTAGTTTACCTAGTTCTTCAACGGATGATTTCATCGAATGATATTTTATTGCTTAGATAGTTGTTGTAAGTCTTTCCATAAAAGACTGCATGTGACATTAAATGTTATTCTATTTAATTATATTTTAGCCGTAAATAACAAGCCTTTTGTCGTTTATAATAATTTTGATTTTCTCTGATATTTCAGTCTATCTATTTTGCTTTAAATCATTATCTAAACAATTAAATTTAAGTTGATATGTTATTTCCACATTAGAACTAGCATTTCAGTTAAAAAATTATAAAAGGATCAGAAATTCCAACAAATTTGCTATAAGCCGACAATTTTACTAAAGTTCCTTTTGTACATTTTTAAACCATTCATCCAACAGTGGAATTATTTTTGAAATTGTCGGTCCATCTCTGAAATAAAAACCGAACCGAGAAAAATAAAGCGAAGATTCTAATTTCTCAGTTAATTCATCATTGTTAAGCAAATTACGATTTACGCCTAAAAGCAAAGGTGCACTATTTTGCGCTTCCAGTTGGTTTAAGCGCTCCACGAGAGGAGCGGAATGCCACGTATGGAAAAGTTCCATCGCCACTTTTTTACCGGAACTATGAGTAAAAAGAAAATCAGGAAAACAAACGGACTCTCCTGTAAATTGAAGATAGTCTGCGGTTGAAGTCAATTCCCATGCAGGTATTTTGTTAGCTATTTGTTGACTTAACAACTGAATTTCTTCAGGCACATAAGAGATGAATTGACGATAATGCGAGCGAATTCCGCAAGTTTGATTGAGTTCTAAAGTATGAGATTGATTTTTACGTATTCTCACTTCTGCTTTCAGTTCCCATCTTGTCTGATGTAAAATCGCGGGGAAAAAATTTGCTAGATTGAAACCATATTTTTGGGTATTTACAAAGATACTCAAAGGTCCGTCTATCTCAAGCACCAATGACTTTCCATGATCTTTATTACGCCTAATGCTACATAACAATTTGTTAAAACGTAAATATTTCATCAATTGGCGCAACTTTGCCGAACGACTATCAGCCAAGTGAATTGTCATTGCTTCACAACGCAAAAGTAACCCTTGAATTTGAGCACAATTATAACGATGAAGTAACCCCTCAGCACTAATTTTCCGGAATCCCAATACTTTTTGAAAAGGTGGCAAATCTCCGTATAGTTGATTCACCAATTCTAAAGCAGAAATACCTATTTGTTGAGCGACCTCACTACGGTATTCTCCCAGATCGAATTCAACCCCCACCTTAAAGTTCTGGTGTCTTCTCTGGCCTTTTCCTTTCAATATGGCAGAAGAATGGCTAAATATTTTTTCCCTTAATTCGGATAACTCAGTTTTTGCTTCCGTATCAAATTCGGTACGGTCAAGCAGGAGTTTTTCTAGTCCTCTTCCTACAACAGCATTTCCCGGAAAAGCATCCAATACCTGCTTTGTATTATCCTCAAGTTTTTCACGGATATCTCCCACACTTCTGAAATAAACAGCTATTAACTCTTCTGCTATTTTTATTAAGTTAATTGCTTCCGGATCAATTAATTTGGGAATAATTTTGCCCCGATTGGTTCGGAAGCACAGTAGTTCCTTCGTAAGCACGATGCTTTCTACGTCTCTGGTTGGTAAAATATTCTCCAGTATCACCGGAGACAAGTTCATAAAGCACTGCCTGTTTTCCAGGACGAGACCGTAGTATTCGACCCAGACGCTGAACATGTTCACGAATACTACCGCTTCCGGAAACAATCACACCAATATTCGCATCCGGAACGTCTACTCCTTCATTCAGAACTTTAGAAGTTACTAGAATCGGGTATTTTCCTGTCCGGAAGGCTTTCAAAAATGCTTCACGCTCCGGAAGCTTGGTATGATGCGTAAGCACAGGTAACATAAAGCTTCGTCCAATGTGGTATGCCATTTCATTATCTTGTGTAAAAACCAACATACGGTCACCCTGATGCTGTTTTATGAGGCCCCACAAACAATCTATTTTTACTCCAGATGCCTGACTAAGTTTCTTTTGTAACAGATATGCTTTAAAAGCCTCTCTGCCTTCTGAACTTTCACTGGTTCTTCGTAGGAAAATCGACCAGCCGTTTTGATGTTGAAAATTAATACGAGATTTTCGTAAAAAGTTCGTATAAGTTTCCCGTGCTTTTTCATATTGCTCACGTTCATCCTGATACATTTCTACCTCAATAGTTTCCACTAGGTATGGTGCGAGAGTACGACCACTTAATTCGTCAATATGAACCTCGTAGCAAAGAGAACCGCAAAGTTTGTAAAGATGTGCTTCTTTTCCATCAGCACGCTCCGGAGTAGCAGTTAAACCAAGTCTGAAAGGCGCTATTGAACCTAGAGCGGTAAATTGATATTGCTCTCCGGGTAAGTGATGACATTCGTCAAAAACCAATAATCCAAACTGATTACCTTTATACGGAACATGTATTAGCGCTGAATCATATGTTGCCACAGTAATTGGCTGAATGTCATTGATTCCCCCACCCAGTAAACCTATAGGAGTATCAAGATATTCACTTAAAACCTCTTTCCATTGACGCATAAGGTCTATTGTGGGCACATGAATCAACGTGGGACGTCCAGTTTTCGCTATCAACATGACAGCCAGAATCGTTTTCCCTGCTCCTGTAGGCAATGTCACAACACCTCGCTGTTCAGTCATCCAAGCTTCCGCAGCCTCTTGCTGGAAGGAACGAGGGTTGATCTTTTTTTTCATTGGAAAAGTTTCTACAGAAAATTTGCGGGCATGATCCTGGAAATGAATCTTTTGTTCACAAAGTGTTGTAACTAACCGACGATAATCAGCAGCCGGAGCACGATAACAATGTGTACGGTCATCCCAAACAACACTTTCAAGTTGAGCAAGCTTAGCCTCTTCCGTGCCGTAAAGTAATAAGGTACCTTTGTCGAATTGCAGACTAAGTTTCATACTTATTTATTTAGGCAATTAAGAAAAGATTCAATTGTCATAATTAAGCTTTGATACTACTATTATAATTTACAGATTTAATTGCAAATTTACGTCTTTAAGGCCAGTGCGCAGACCTTCCTCAATAACAGGATGATAAAATGGCATTTCTAGCATTTGTGGAATTGACATTTTTTGCTGATGAGCCCATGAAAGTAGATGTGCCAAGTGTTCTGCATGAGGCCCAATAAATTCACTGCCTAGGAATAGTCCTGATTCACGGTCTGCATAAAGATGCATCAAACCTTTATTTTTGAGCATTACCCTGCTCCGCCCTTGACCTTCAAAAGATATTTTTCCTACAACTACGTTTTCATGCCCCTCTAATTCTGCCCATGCTTGACCAACCATAGCAATTTGAGGATCACTAAACACAATCGACAAGGGAGAACGCCTTAGTCCTTGTTTCATATTAGGGAAACACCCAGCATTTTCTCCGGCAATGAGCCCCTCATCTGCTGCTTCATGCAATAAAGTCAAAACATTATTAGCATCTCCGGCAATGAAAATTGATGAATCACCGCACTGCATGGTAAAAGGATCAAAAATTGGAACTCCTGTTGAATCCAACTCTAGAGTTGTATTCCAAAGACCCAAATCTTTTACGTTTGGGTTGCGACCTGTGGCAGCCAATACATAATCAAAGTTTTCAATCTTTTCTAGGCCATCTTCGCGATCCACAAAACGAATCATGACTTGATCTCCCTTAAGCTCCATTCCAAGCACATTAGCTTTCGCATCAAGTGGAAATTCCTTTTGAAAAATATCCAGTGCATAATCCCTAATGCCAATATCAGTAAGGGGTTTGAGTGAACCAGAACGTCCGAACAATCTGATCCTGACACCAAGACGGTGCAATGCTTGTCCTAGTTCAAGACCTATCACGCCCGGCCCAAAGACAGCAACAGAATCCGGAAGTGTTTGCCAGTTAAAAATATCATCATTGACGATCAGACATTTACCCAATTCCTCAAATTCGGGCAGGAGTGCTGGAGAAGAACCGGTAGCGATGACTACTGTTTTTGCTTCAATGATTGAATCACCTACTTGCAGAGTATTGTTATCAAGGAAAGTTGCAGGATTTCGGATATGATGTTTTTCATCAATACTCTCAACACCATCAAGAACAAAACCGACAAAGCGATCACGCTCATTGCGTACACGTTCCATTACCTCTAATCCATTAATTGTATGATTATTTGTATGGACTCCAAAACCAGCAGCAGATTCTACAGAATGAGCTGCTTCGGCTGCAGCAATTAATAGTTTGCTTGGCATACAACCTACGCGTGCGCATGTTGTACCGTATGTTCCACCCTCAATGAGGACAATGTTCTCAGTATGTTTTCTGGCAGCACGAAAAGCAGGAAGTCCAGCAGATCCAGCGCCTATAATCGCTACATCCACTTGACGGGTTGTTTTTTTTGAATTGTTCAATAATTCCTTTTTGATTGAGGTTTAGATTATGTGATTGGATTGAATTCGAGCTTCTTAATCACAATAATTCACAAAATCACTTAAAAAACTATTTCATCCATGATCATATCTTATAATTATACAAGAAATAGTAGGCTATTTAAAATTTTTCTCACAATTTGTTTTAACCTTAACAACATTGTTGTTTCTAGAAAAATCTCTATTTTAAAGAAATAAAAGGTGCATTTTTCTCAGTCCGTTTTTCAACGATAACCTTCGGCTTGCAAATTAAACAACTCTGAGTATTGCCCTTCAGAAGCCAACAATTCCTCATGTGTTCCATGCTCCAATAACTTCCCTTCATGAAAAACAATAATTCGATCGGCCATTCGAACAGTAGAAAATCGGTGAGAAATCAATACTGCACACTTGTCATATGTTAGTTCAACAAAACGTCTGAAAACCTCATGTTCTGCACGTGCGTCTAAAGCAGCTGTCGGCTCATCCAAGATCAATAGCTGCGCGTTGCGCATATAGGCCCGTGCAATTGCAATTTTTTGCCATTCTCCTCCTGACAGATTTGTACCTTGCTTAAACCAGCGTCCAATCATATGATGATACCCTCCAGGAAGCTTGTCTATAACTTTATCTGCCAAACTACGTTGTGCAGCTTCCACAATTCTAGCCTCATCATTTCGTTCTTCAATACGTCCTACTGCAATATTTTCTCCCGCCGACAGGTGATATCTCACATAATCCTGAAAAATAACACCAACCGCATCTCTCAAACCATTCAGGTCATAATCACGCAAATCATGTCCTTCCAGCAAAATCTGCCCCTCATCAGGATCGTAAAGCCGCGTCAGTAATTTAACCAGTGTGGTTTTACCTGCACCATTTTCACCAACCAACGCTAGTTTTTCACCCGGATGTAGGGTAAAAGAAATATCACGCAAAACCCATTGTTCAGTCTGTGGATAACGGAAACTAACTTTCTCAAAAGTAAATCCATCACGAATAATTTCCGGAAATGGAAGTGCATTCTTCCTGGAACTGATGTTAGGTTCCATTTCAAGAAAATCAAAAAGATCCTTCAGATATAAAGCACCGTCCGAAATACTGGAAAAACGGATTAAAATCGACTCCATTAAAGAACGCAGACGCAAAAAAGATCCAGAAAGAAAAATCAAGTCACCAAGCGACAATTCACCATTTAATGTCCTAAAAATGATAACAACATAGGCCGAGTAATAACCTAAACTTCCAATTATTGAAAGTAGCCCTCCCCAAGTGGCTCGTCGGACAGACAAATTTTTGTTAGCATGGTAATATTCCCCCGCTAATTTCTTGTAGCGGTTGCCAAAAAAATCTGACAGGCCAAATATTTTAATTTCCTTTGCTGTTTCATCACTTGCTCCCGCGAATCTCAAATAGTCAAGTTCTCGTCGTTCCTGTGTCCAGCCATACATTAACGAATAACTTTGACTGTTGAAATGCGTTTCGCCTAAAAAAGCAGGAATAAGAGTAATAGCAAGCAGTAGCAAAAGCCATGCATTAAGAGTGATCAGTGCTGCTGCTAAAAATAATACCGTAATTGCATCCTGTAACTGTGTCAACGTCTGTGACATCAATAAAATACGACTCGAAGCCTGCCGACGTGCACGTTCAAGTTTATCATAAAATTCAGCATCTTCGAAACATTCCAAATCGAGCCTTGCAGATTGTTGCATCAAACGCAAAGAAATTTCGTGTGATACCAGGTCACCCAGTAAACTGTCAACTAAAGCTATTCCACGTCCCAAAAAATCAGATAATACTGCCAGTCCAAGTTCTATCAGAACCAATGACATCAAAAACGACATTTCTTGATTTTCAACTGCATGTAAATTTTCTGAAACTGAAATTTGGACAATTTCATCAATTATGAGTTTTCCCACATACAGCATCGTGAGTGGTAAAGATGCTCTAATTACTCGCAGTAGGATATTAAAGACTGTCAAACTACGGTCACAACTCAAGATCAAACTGAAAAATTCTGGTAGATTGCTGAGTGCTCCCAAACGTTCTTTAAAATCTAAACTAATAGCACCCACATGTGTGCCAGATGTGCTTTTGCGACGTTGTTGCATTAAATATTTTATAAGTTTAGATAATTTCTTAGTAGACGGAGAATTAAATATTGAGAGTTGATAATTAGTTGAAATTTTGTTGCTAAACATGTTAACACAACTTTCTTAATAATTCAGATTGAAATTGCAAGTTCACGCATTTAATCACTATAATCACTAACTTTAATTACTAACTTTAATTTTTTTAAAGGTTTACAGATGACAAAATCTCATCAAAAACGAGCAGTCTTTGAGTGGACTGACCCAATGCTGCTTAACACTCAACTTTCTCAAGAAGAACGTTTGATCAGGGACACAGCCCATGATTTCAGTATGGACAAATTAATGCCTAGAGTTTTGGATGCAAATCGCAATGAAGTTTTTGACAGTAAAATTATGAACGAATTTGGTGAGTTTGGATTTTTAGGTTCTACCATACCTGAAGAATATGGTGGAGCTGGAACGAATTATGTGTCTTACGGATTAATAGCCCGTGAAGTTGAAAGGGTGGATTCAGGTTACCGTTCCGCCATGAGCGTGCAATCCAGTTTGGTGATGCATCCAATATACACCTACGGTAGTGAAGATCAACGTAAAAGATACTTGCCAAAGCTCGCCCGCGCAGAATTGATAGGTTGTTTTGGTTTGACTGAACCAAATCACGGTTCTGATCCAGGAAGCATGGAAACCCGAGCAAGAAAAGTCGAAGGCGGATTTAAACTTACAGGAAACAAAATGTGGATCACAAACTCACCTATTGCAGATGTTTTTGTTGTTTGGGCTAAAAATGATGAAGGCATTATTCGTGGATATATTTTAGAAAAAGGTATGCAGGGACTTAGTGCACCGAAAATCGTGGGAAAAATGTCACTACGCACTTCCATCACTGGTGAAATCGTCATGGACAATGTCTTTGTTCCTTTTGAAAACGAATTGCCTAATGTTTCAGGCCTCAAAGGTCCTTTTGGATGTTTGAACCTGGCCCGTTTCGGCATCGCCTGGGGCACTCTTGGTGCTGCTGAATACTGCTGGTTGCAGGCCCGTCAATACACTATGGATAGAACCCAGTTCGGTCGTCCCCTGGCGGCAAACCAGCTAATACAAAAAAAGCTTGCAGACATGCAAACCGAAATAACACTTGGTCTTCAAAGTGTTTTGCAAATGGGACGTTTGATGGACGAAGGAAAATGCGCTCCGGAGTTGATCTCACTGATGAAACGCAATAACTGCGGAAAATCTTTAGACATCGCACGAATCTCGCGTGACATGCACGGTGGTAATGGAATATCTGATGAATTTCATGTCATACGACATGTGATGAATCTGGAAACTGTTAATACTTATGAAGGTACCCATGATGTTCATGCATTAATTCTTGGACGAGCACAAACCGGAATTCAGGCTTTTTGTTAAATATTTTTTCTTTGTCGTATTTTAACTTTGTTGACTAATTTGCTGTGTAACTCAAATTTCTAAAAGGTATGATAATACATGCAGAGTCTCTCAAAAAACTGGTTATCGCTATCCTCAAAAATGGAGGAAGCAACAACAAAGAGGCGCAAACAGTAGCAGAACATCTGGTACGCTCAAATTTGGATGGTCATGACAGCCACGGAGTAGGCATGTTGTCTGCCTAATTACGGATGCTACAGGCTTATTTGCTCAAGCCTAATCAAGATCCGGAACGTATTTCTTTAAATGAGAGTTTGGCAAAAGGTATTCCACTGGATGATGCAAGCTGGGAGCAAATATTAGCTGTAGGAGAAGCGCTTGGCTTTACCCACAAAACTATGCATAATTTAGTGTAATTTAAATTCACACCATTCATTTCCTTTCAAAAAAATTCTCCATTATTCCTATGCAAATAAATAAAATCATATATTATCTAGGTTTAGATGCAAATCCTGTTTCACATCTAGAAAAAATAATTTCTGGAATTGGTGGATTTTTATCCATATTTTCTATTATTTACATTAGCAGCCTGTATGTAGGAGTAGAAGCAGTATATGTCATCCCATCCATGGGAGCCTCAGCCGTACTACTTTTTGCAGCACCTCACAGTTCACTTGGGCAGCTTTGGAATGTAATCGGCGGACATCTTATCTCAGCTGCTATCGGAGTGACCTGTGCTCGATATCTGCCCGGAGGAATCGCAGCGGCAGCCAGTGTAGGATTAGGAATAGGAGTAATGTATTATGCACGTTGTCTTCACCCTCCTGGTGGTGCAACGGCTTTGTCTGCGGTGATCGGAGGACCACACATTCATGCTTTGGGATATGAATATATCCTGACACCAATTGCCATCAATACAGTCACTATCCTTTTGGTTGCAGTATTGTTTAACGCTCTCTTTCGCTGGCGCCGCTATCCTACTTTTTTAATACCTAAAGAATCCGATCTAGATTCTGCACATAAAGATTATGCTCCAGTCGATCACGCTAATTTTGTATACGCACTCAGCCAAATGGATACTTTTATAGATGTGACTGAAGATGATCTATTGAAAATTTATCAGTTGGCAACAGGGAGGGAAGTAATTTCAAACTCCAAATAATTTGCCAGATTTTTATTTTTAGGCAAACAGGACTTGATCGTTAATTTTTCCCGATAGAAATATATCGTGAACTTGAATAATAGACAATTAGCTTTCAAACTATAGCTACCTAAAATAGAATGATAACTATCAAAACATACCCTTACTGTCGTCAGTTAATACAACAGTGCAGGAAACATTGAGTTGATTATTTATTTAAGAGAAGAGATTAGTTATAAAATGAACTCACCCCAACCTACCAAACAAGCATTCACGCTCCAGAATAACGTACGCTTCGTTACCGCAACAAGTTTGTTTGACGGACACGATGCTGCAATAAACATCATGCGCCGTATCATGCAGGCACGGGGCACTGAAGTGATTCATCTAGGACATGACCGAGGAGTAGAGGAAATTGTTAATGTCGCCGTTCAGGAGGACGCTCATGGTATTGCTGTCAGTTCCTATCACCGCGGGCACATGGAATATTTCCGTTACATGGTTGATTTACTCCGTGAAAAGGGAGCCGAGCATATTAAGATTTTTGCAGGCGGTGGGGGCGTAATAATTCCTTCTGAGATGCAGGAATTAATGGACTACGGAGTGGAACGGGTTTACTCTCCGAAAGACGGGCGTGAATTAGGCCTGGATGGTATGATTGCGGATATGCTGGAGCGTGCTGATTTTCAGGTATTACCAGACAATTTTAAACCACAAGCAGAGGAGTTAGCTGCTGGAAATATCCAGCATATTGCACGCAGCCTTACCTGGTTAGAACATAATACGAATAATCCAGAAGTTGCAAAAAAAACATTTGATCAACTTCTTCCCACATCTGAGGTGCCTGTAATCGGCCTGACCGGTACCGGAGGTGCAGGAAAATCTTGTCTAACCGATGAACTGGTACGAAACTGTCTCGTTGAATTTCCGAAAAAGAGAATCGCCATCGTTTCAATTGATCCGTCAAAACGTAAAACAGGCGGTGCTCTGTTGGGAGACAGGATGAGGATGAATGCCATAAACGACTCGCGTGTTTTTATGCGTTCACTCGCAACACGCCGTTCACATTTATCAACTTCAGCAGCTTTGCACAATACTGTACGTTTGTTAAAAATTTCCAACTTTGATCTAATTTTTGTTGAAACTGCAGGCATAGGTCAAAGTGATTCAGAAATTTCTGATCTGGTAGATTTGAGTGTTTACGTAATGACGCCTGAATTCGGAGCAGCAACACAACTGGAAAAGATTGATATGATTGATTTTGCAGATTGCATTGTAGTCAACAAATTTGACAAACCAGGAGCGGATGATGCACTTCTCGCTGTACGAAAACAGTACAAGCGCAGTCATCTTGAGTTCGATTCTGAAATGGAAAAATTTCCTGTATTTGGAGTTGTCGCAAACCGTTTCAACGACAACGGAACCAATTGGTTTTATCATAAGTTGATCGAAACTCTGATTAGGAAAAAATCTCTTAACTGGACGCGCAGTCACAAAGCGGAATTTGCAATTTCCGAAATAACAGAGTTGATTCCATCTGACCGCAAAGAATATTTGAGACAAATCGCTTCCTGTGTGCATAACTACAAAAAGGAGGTAAGCGATAATTCTATCCTTGCAGCTGAATGCGGACAACTACACGCTACAATTCAGCAAATGACAAGTAGCGCGAAATCGATAGAACGCACCGAAAAGCAATCAAGAACCCCGCAACTTCAGAAAAGTTCCGAAATTACTTATTTTAAAATTAAGGATGTTCCGGAAAATTTACGTCACGTTGCAGAACTTTACAACAAGAAACTGGCAAAACACAAAAAAACAAAAAAGTGCGGAATA
>MPLT02154927.1_pt1 | contig 14379 bp, 10 predicted proteins | sample 1617391 | NCBI WGS metagenome assembly MPLT02 (sample SAMN05944800, study PRJNA350692) | marine metagenome | biome: marine; feature: ODZ; material: water; isolation source: 70 m water sample filtered on 0.2 um supor filter | place: Pacific Ocean | collected 2012-04-08 | depth 70m m
ATATTGAATTTTTCCTTCTACCATCCATTTTGATAAAGCGTCTAAACTCTCAGAATATCTATCAAGATAATCGGAAACCAAAAAACCCTTTACTGTTAATCTTTTCATTAAGATATTTCTGAACATTTTTGGTCCGGGGGTGTCCCAATCATTATACATCGAGATAAGTCCACAAACAGGAATTCGGCCATAATTATTCATAAGTGTAAGAGCGGCATCCAAGATTTCTCCTCCAACATTCTCAAAATATATATCTATACCCTCGGGGCACTTTTCTTTTAATGACTCTAAAATTGGCTCTTTTTTATAATTAATGACCTCATCAACTTTAAGATCATTTTTTAACCAATTACATTTATCATCATTACCTGCAATAGCTACAACGCGGCATCCCTTGATTTTAGCTAATTGACATACAATAGATCCTACGGCTCCTGCAGCAGCTGAAACAACGACTGTTTCACCCTCTTTTGGGTTACCAATATCAAGGAAACCAAAATATGCGGTTGGACCTGTAAAACCTAAAACAGAAATGAGAGCTGTCAAAGGTATAGATTCTTCTATTGGAATAGCAGCAGCCTCTTCACCAGGAATTATAAAGTACTCTTGCCAGCCACCATGCATACCGCCCTGAACAATATCGCCTTCTTTAATATGAGGAACTTTTGACTCTTCAACTATAGCAAGTGACCCACCTGCCCTCATAATATCCCCTATCTCAACAGGTTCCATATATTGATCAATATCAGACATCCAAATTCTATTAGTAGGATCTAACGAAAAATAGATAGTTTTAGCTAATATTTGGCCCTCTGAAATCTCAGGTATTTCCTCAGTAACTAACTCAAGATCATTTTCATTAATTACTCCATCAGGTCTTCTCCTTAGCCGCCATGATCTAGTTGTCCTATTTGAATTCATTTCTCTAACTCCTGTATTGCAATTTTTATCTTAATGCGTGATTTAATAAAAAAAAGAAAAAAAAATTACACTTTTTCATTTTCTTTATTGACCTCGTGAACGAACAGGCTACTATATTTTGTGTTACTCAATGTGTATCACCCTACTTATAGGGGTATTAAACAGAAAATTAATACATCTGCTACACTTGTATATATACAGAGATGATCTGCCCTAGGAGAAAACCCGATTCACCTTAAGAGGATCCGACTCTGAAAAAAAAGGAAAAAAACTGATGTTGATGGAAAACCTAGAAAAAACAAAGAAATCAAAAAGAAAGACTCCACCATTAACAATTTCTGGATATACTGACAGTGAAATGGAACAGCTATATTCACAAGCAAAATCTAAAGTTGGAGAGAAACCACCAACAGAAAATCTAAATGAACCTAAGATGGATTTTAAGATAGCGGATAGAGCGGTCCAACATAGCGGAACAGGAAAAACTGTAAAAATAGATCCGTCTAGAGACTCTCTGCTAACTGATTTTGGAAGAGAAACACTTGTAGATAGATATCTAATGAAAGGTGAAAGCTTTCAAGAGCTATTTGCTAGAGTTGCGTCATATTATGGTGATGATGATGAGCATTCTCAAAGACTATACGATTATATTTCTCAACTATGGTTTATGCCTGCAACACCGATTCTTTCTAATGGAGGCAATAAAAGAGGATTGCCTATTTCATGCTTTCTCAATGAAGCAAATGATAGTCTGGACGGAATAGTAGATCTATGGACTGAAAATGTTTGGCTTGCTTCAAGGGGTGGAGGTATAGGTTCATATTGGGGCAACCTTCGTTCAATTGGTGAATCCGTTGGTGGTGTTGGAAAGACTAGCGGTATTGTTCCATTCATAAAGGTTATGGATTCCCTTACTTTGGCAATTAGCCAGGGTTCACTAAGAAGAGGATCTGCTGCAGTATATCTTCCTGTTGATCATCCGGAAATTGAAGAATTCATTGAGATTAGACGGCCAACAGGCGGTGATCCCAATAGAAAAGCATTGAATCTTCATCATGGCGTTTTAATAAGTGATTCTTTTATGCGTGCAGTTGAAGAAGATGGCGAATGGGATCTTAGAAGTCCGAAAGATCAAACTGTTCAAAAATCAATTTCTGCAAGATCGCTATGGATAAGACTCCTAACGGCAAGAGTTGAAACAGGTGAGCCTTATTTAGTTTTTAAAGATAGAGTAAATAATTTAAGACCAGAGCAACAAAAACTAGCAGGCTTGGAAATTAAAACATCAAACCTTTGTAGTGAAATAACATTACCAACAGGAACTGATCATCATGGCAAAGAAAGAACAGCTGTTTGCTGTCTATCATCGGTTAATATAGAAAAATACTATGAGTGGGAAAATGATAAAAACTTTATTCCTGATATCATGAGATTCTTAGATAATGTAATACAAGACTTTATAGACAATGCTCCAGAAACAATGAGCACAGCAGCATACGCAGCAATGAGAGAGCGATCGGTGGGTCTTGGTGTTATGGGGCTTCATTCATTTTTTCAAGCAAATAATATTCCTTGGGAAGGCGTTACCGCAAAATCATGGAATAAAAAAATATTTAATCGCATAAAAGAACAGGTCGATAAGAGTTCAAAGGACTTAGCTGAAATTAAAGGCGCTTGCCCAGATGCTGAAGAATATGGAATAAAAGAAAGATTTTCGAATAAGACAGCTGTAGCGCCAACAGCATCAATTTCTATTATATGTGGTGGAGCAAGTCCAGGAATTGAACCTATAGCGGCTAATGTTTTTTCTCACAAAACACTTTCTGGTACTTTCACAGTTAGAAATTCACATCTAAAAAGACTATTGGCTGAAAAGGATCAAGATAATGACGAAGTTTGGATATCAATTTTAAATAATCGAGGTTCAGTTCAGCACCTTGATTTTCTTTCAGATCATGAAAAAGATGTATTCAAAACAGCAATTGAGATTGATCAAAGATGGTTAATTGACCTTGCTGCAGATAGAACAGAAATGATCGATCAGGCACAATCTTTAAATGTTTTTGTCCCTGCTGATAGTGATAAAAAATATATCCATGATATCCATTACAGTGCTTGGAAAAAGGGTGTCAAAAGTTTATATTATTGTCGATCACAATCAATTCAGAGAGCAGAAACTGGATCTTTCGATGAAGTTCAGAAAAAGGTAGAGGTAAAGTCACCTGCTCAAACTAAACAAGATGAAAAAAAATCAAAAACTCTTGATGAAATGGTTGCAGAATCAAGTATAAACGATGATGATTATGATGAGTGCCTATCCTGTCAGTGAGTAAGAAATGTCCCTTTTAGAAGAAAGATTAGTATATAAACCGTTTAAATATCCATGGGCTTATGAAGCATGGCATACTCAACAACAAATCCACTGGTTACCAGAAGAAGTACCTCTTGCAGAAGATGTTAAAGATTGGGAAAAAAATCTATCTGAAGCAGAAAAGAATCTTCTCACGCAAATTTTCAGATTTTTTGTACAGGCAGATGTTGAAGTTAATAACTGCTATATGAAACATTATTCACAAGTATTTAAACCAACAGAAGTTCAAATGATGATGGCGGCTTTCTCAAGTACAGAAACAATACATATAGCTGCATATAGTCATCTTCTTGATACCATTGGAATGGCCGAAATAGAATATAGTGCTTTTCTTGAATACAAAGAAATGAAAGATAAATTTGATTTTATGAGGAAATGGGGCGTTGAAACAAAAGAAAATATAGCTAAAACTCTTGCTGTATTTGGAGCCTTTACTGAGGGTGTTCAATTGTTTGCATCATTTGCGGTTTTATTAAATTTTCCAAGATTTAATAAAATGAAAGGCATGGGACAAATAGTTACTTGGTCTGTAAGAGATGAAACTTTACATACGGAATCTGCGATCAAACTATTTAGAACTTTTGTTTCTGAAAATCCAGAAGTTTTAACACCTGAGCTTGAGAAAGATATATACAAAGCTTGCGAAACTGTAATCAGTCATGAAGATGCATTTATTAATCTTGCTTTTGAACTTGGTGGAGTTGAGGGGCTTGAAGCAAATCAAGTTAAAGATTATATCAGATATATTGCTGATCTCAGGTTAACCCAATTAGGAATGGAAAAAATTTTCAATATAAAAGAGCACCCATTACCATGGATGGTTGAAATGCTTGGGGGCGTAGAACACACTAATTTCTTTGAAGGAAGAGCTACCGAATACTCAAGGGCATCTACTACAGGTAGCTGGGATGAAACATTTAAAGCATCATTTGGGTCATAGAATAGATCTTCAGTGACTTCTTTTTCCATCAAAAACACAAACAAAATATAATTTTTCTTCGTTACCTGTATTTTCAACTCTGTGATGGACATCATCTTCAATTAGAACTATATCTCCAGAAGAAACACTAAATTCAGAAATTTTTCCATCAGGGTAAGTTAATGTCATAGAACCTTTACCCCTTATGAACATATAAACTTCCTCTTGACCGGCATGCTTATGTCCGCTGGTAGAATGACCAGGGTTAAGATCTGTACTGCTTAACACTAAACCTTTTAAAGCAGTATTATCGACAACCTTATAGCGTTCATCTTCTTTAGCTACTTCACCGCCAACATTATAATTTCCTGATAATTTCAATATATTTGCCTTTTAGCTTTATTATAATTTAACGAGTGTCTTTCCGACATTATCTCCATTAAACATTCTTTTATACGATACTAGTACATTTTCTAAACCATTTGTAACATCTGCTTTAAATTTTAATGAACCTTCTAAATACCAATCATGCATAATCTTTTCTATCTTTGGTCCATCATCTAAAAAATCTGGGCAGAAGAAACCTGTTATAGAGGCTCTTTTCATAAGCAATTGATCAAAATTATCAGGTCCTGGAAGCCTAGATCCTTTTTCATTATATTGTGCTAATAAACCACACAAAGGTATACGAGCATATAAAGCAAGATTTTGAAGAACAGTATCTAAAATATCTCCAGCAACATTATCAAAATAAATATCAACACCCTCTGGGCATAAACTTTTTAGAGATTTATCTAGATCATCAGTCTTATAGTTTATTGCATGATCAAAGCCCAAATCATTTACAAGCCAATCACATTTCTCTTTGCTTCCTGCAAGCCCTATAACATTACATCCAGCTTTTTTGGCAATTTGTCCAGCTAGCGATCCCGTTGCTCCAGCAGCAGCAGATACAAGAAAAGTTTCACCCTCTTTTGGTTTTCCTACCTCCATAACTCCAACATAAGCAGTCCAGCCATTTAAACCTAAAACTGATAAGTATGCAGCTTCATCTTCTAATCCTGCCTCAAGTTTTAAAAAACTATCTGTCTCAACAATTGCATAATCTGCCCATTCACCAAACCCACGAACTAAATCACCTTTAGAAAAATTAGGATTATCTGACTCAACTACTTCTGCAAGACATACTCCTACCATATTTGAGCCAAGGTCAATTGGAGGCTGATAACTATCTTGTCTATCACTCATCCACATCCTAGTTCCTGCATCCATAGAAATTATTTTTGTTTTAACTAATATCTTATTATCACTTACAGCTGGAAGGTCTTCTTCAACTAAGGATAAAGCATCTTCAAAGTTTAGTCCCTCTGGTCTATTAATTAATTTCCATACTTTTCTTTTCATTGTTTAACTCATAATTTATTGCGGCTAAGATTATTACATAAATTTGATTTTTGAAATAATTAAATAAAAAAGCCGCTTAATATTAAGCGGCTTAATTAATTTCATTTATACCTTATTTAAGCTTTATCAAGGGCCTGTATTAAATCAGCCTTAATATCGTCAATATGTTCAATTCCTACAGATAACCTTATATAACCAGGTGTAACTCCAGAAGCTAATTGTTCTTCTTCAGATAATTGGCTATGTGTAGTACTTGCTGGGTGTATAGCAAGACTTCTTGCATCACCAATATTTGCAACATGATAAAGCAATTCTAAAGAGTTAATAAACTTCTTACCTGACTCAACGCCTCCTGCTAGCTCAAAACCGACAAGCCCGCCATATCCTCCTGAAAGATTCTCATCAGCCCTCTTTTTATAATCACCCTCCATCAATCCAGGGTAAATCACATTAGTAACTTTTTCGTGAGAATTTAAGAAATTAGCAATCTCATTTGCATTCTTACTGTGCTCTCTAATTCTCAAAGGAAGAGTTTCCAATCCTTGTATAAATTGGAATGCGTTAAATGGGCTCATTGCTCCACCCATATCTCTTAATAAAGTTGTTCTTGCTTTAAGAATAAAGGCCAATGGGGTTAAAGGATCAGGAAGCTGAGAAAATACAGCACCATGATAAGATGGATCTGGTGTATTTAAAGCAGGTTGCCTATCACCAGCACCAGCCCAATCAAAACCTCCAGCATCAACTATTATTCCGCCAATAGATGTTCCATGACCGCCAATATATTTTGTAGTTGAATGAATAATAATTGCCGCACCATGATCAAAAGGTCTACAAATAATCGGTGCTGCAGTATTATCAACGATTAGAGGAATACCTTGCTTTCTACCAATCTCAGCTACTTCTTTTATCGGAAAGACTTGTAACTTTGGATTGGGTAAAGTTTCAGCAAAATATGCTCGTGTTTTATCGTCAGTTGCATTTGCAAAATCATTAGGGTCTTTAGGGTCTACAAAACGGACCTCTATTCCAATATCTTTAAAAGTATTGCTGAATTGGTTCCATGTACCACCATATAAATCTGTAGATGAGACAATATTATCACCTGCTCTTGCAATGTTTTGAATGGCATATGCTGTCGCAGTTTGTCCAGATGAAACAGCTAAAGCTGCAGCACCGCCCTCTAATGCAGCAATTCTTTGTTCAAGTACATCGCAAGTAGGATTCATTATCCTTGAATAAATGTTTCCTAACTCAGATAACGCAAATAAATTCGCCGCATGCTCAGTATTATCAAATTGATAGCTTGTTGTTTGGTGAATTGGAACAGCTACAGAATTCGTACTTGCATCTGACCTCCAACCAGCATGTAAAGCTATAGTTTCTGGATTTTTTAATTCATCACTCATTTTTACCTCCTTTATCTGGGAGACAAAAAAACCCGGCATCTGCCGGGTCTCTCCCAGCCTTTTTTAGCGATTTCTTTTATGTGGCCGCAAGCCGACTGGCTCAAATCACCACATTCCGTAAAATACGGATAATGAAACTTACATCCGTAGGTTTTTATTGTCTAGCTTTTTTTATTTAAGCTATTTATGGCTGCATAAACTAATGTTTGAGCTTGAGGGCGGAGAGGATATCTTCCAGAGGGAATTAACTGAGTAAGCAGTATAGAAAATAATTCCTCTTTTGGATCAATCCAAAAAAAGGTGCTTGCCATTCCGCCCCATGAAAAACTTCCTAAACTAGCTGGAATACCTGAGCGGACTTGATCAATTATGACTGAAAAACCCAAACCAAAACCTGCACCATCAAATCTTGTTTCAGAAAAACTACTATCACCCATATCTTGCAGAGTATTATTGTTAGGAAGATGATTTTGGGTCATAAAATTAACAGTTGTAGGGCTTAAGATTCTATTTCCTTTAAAAATACCTTTATCCAAAAGCATTTGGCAAAAATTAGCATAATCTGAAATTGTTGAACAAAGACCTCCACCTCCGGATAAAAAATTTCTATTTTTTGAAAATTCATCTTTTCCAGCAATATGACTTAAGGTCATCTTCTTTTTTTTGCTTCCAAGCATAGTCTGATAACAATCTGAAAATCTTTCAAGTTTGTCATTCTCAACATAAAAGCCAGTATCCTCCATCTCTAAAGGTTTAAAAATATTCTCTTTAAAAAAATCACCTAAGGACATTCCTGAGACAACTTCAATAACCCTACCTAATACATCAATAGAACATGAATAATGCCACTTTTCTCCAGGCTCAAATAATAATGGAAGAGTTGATAGCTTGTTACAAAATTCTTCTAAATTCATTTCTTCCTGCGTTTCTATATTTTTATAATCATGAAGACCATTTTTTCTATACAAGCCTATTGCGGGATGTCCCAGCATAAAGTCATAAGTAAAACCTCCTGTATGAGTTAATAAATCACTTATTAATATTGGATTATCCAGGGGTCTAGTTTTATAATTATTAATATCGCCAGACTCCCAAACCTCTATATTTTTAAACTCAGGTAAATAGCGATAAAGTTCATGCTCAAGTCTGATTAAACCTTTTTCATAAAGCATCATAATCGCCACAGAAGTTATTGGTTTTGTCATAGAATAAATTCTAAATATAGTTTCATTATCTATTTCTTTTTTAGTTTCTATATTTTTAAAACCTTGATGTGAATAATGTGCAACTTCTCCAAACCTTGATACCAAACATACAAAATTAGGGATCCTTTCTTGTTTTAAATATGAAGAAAAATATTCAGGAATATATGATAGTTTCTTTTTATCAAATCCTAGTTTTTCAGAACTTGAACTTTGATTCAGATAGTTAGAAATTTTTTCTTTATACAATTTATTTCACTTTAAACATTAATATCAAAAACAACTTTAATTGATCCTGACTTTCGATCATCTGCAACTTTAAATGCCTCTTCAGCAGCATCAAGAGGAAATCTATGTGTAATAACCTTATTTCCAAATTCTGGATTTTCGAATAAGACTCTTGCTGCATTATCTATATCTCTTCCATTATCTCCACTGGCATCATAAATTCTTGAAGTGTAAAAACTTCCTTCTTTATTTAATATTCCTAGACCTGGTAATGTTATGTCTTCCCATCCAGCAGCCAAACCAATAACTTTTCCGCCCGGTTTCAATAATTCAACACATTTGGCAAGTGCATCTGGATTACCTACTGTATCCACAACTCTATCGTATTCTCCATTGGGTTCATTTGCGCCCCAAATTTCTGCTGCTTCTTTTTGATGGTCATATCTAGCAAAAAGATCTACTTCACAACCCATCCAATAGGCAGTTACAACTGCACATTGACCTATTGATCCACCCCCAACAACTGCTACTCTATGCTTAGACTTAGTATTAGTAATTTTGTATCCATGGACAGCTACAGCAATAGGCTCTACTAATGAAGAATTTTTTAAGTCCATATTTTTATCTAATGCTACAAGGCAATGTTCAGGAACTAACATTTTTTCTGTCATTCCCCCATCTGTAGTTGCTCCGAGAATATCAAATTCTTCAGAAGAACATAAATTATACTTTCCTTGCTTACATTCAGCACAAGAACCGCAATAATTTAATGGTTCAATAGCTACAGGGGTACCATCTTGGAGAAAACCAGATATTTCATGGCCTGCAATATGAGGAAGGTGCATACCTGAGTGTAGAAGATGCATGTCTGTACCACATATTCCACATGTACTTATATTAACTAATATACCTTCTCCTTTTGGCTTAGATACATCCAATTGATTAACTTTTCCTTCAGAATAATTAATAGCTAGCATCATTTCCTCTCAAATTTGCTTGAAAAGATACACTATAAGTATAACATTTCCTAATGGATAGTAATTCAACGAAAATCTATGATGTAATAATTCTTGGAGCAGGAATCTCAGGTCTTGGATCTGCATATAATCTCATACGCAATAAAAATTCATCATTTCTTATACTAGAAAAGAGTGAAGGTGTTGGAGGCACTTGGAGAGAAAATACTTATCCTGGGCTTTGTTGCGATGTTCCTTCACATTTTTATTCTTTCTCTTTTGCTATGAATCCTGATTGGACAAAAACATTCCCTGAACAATACGAAATTTTAGATTATCTTGAAAATATAACTGATAAACTTAAAATTCGTCCTTTTATAAAATTCAATAGTGAAGTTATTGAATCACGATACAACGAAAAAGAGAATTTTTGGGAAACCTTTTTAAGTTCAGGAGAGATATATAAATCTCGATCATTAATAAGTGGACTCGGACAGTTAAATAAACCTAAATGGCCTGATATACCTGGAATTAAAACATTCAAAGGGCATAGTTTTCATAGCGCAGAATGGGATCATAGCTATGATCTTACTAATAAAAGAGTTGCTGTAATTGGAAATGGACCAAGTGCAATTGGATTCATCCCAAAAATAGCAGATAATGTATCAAAAATGACTATCTTCCAAAGAAGCCCAAATTGGATTGTTCCTAAACCTGACAGATTATATAATTCAGTTGAGAGGTTTTGCCTTCGATATGTTCCTTTTTATGCAAAAATGTACAGATTTTATTTTTATTTTCTTCAAGAAAGAAATTATCTAGCATTTTATCAAAAACATAACTTCTTTACTAAATTTCTTGAAGGTGCAATTTCAGCAATCTTAACAAAATTTAAATTATTTGAGTTTGAAAAAGTCTACACTGCAGGTTCATTAATGTTAATTGATGAGCAAATTAAAGATGAAGCATTCAAAGAAAAACTTATCCCTGATTATCCAATAGGGTGTAAAAGAATTATTCCTACAAATGATTATTTTCCTGCATTATGTAAAGAAAATGTAAGTCTAGAAACATCATCAATCGAAAAGATATCAGATAATAAAGTTTGTACAAAAGATGGTCGTGAACATGAGGTTGATGTAATCATTTATGGCACGGGTTTCGATTCAAATATATTTATCTCACCAGTAAAAATAACAGGATTAGGCGGAAAAATTCTTGATGACGCCTGGAAAAGTGGGGCTGAAGCCTATAGAGGAGTTATGGTTCCTTATTTTCCTAATTTTTTTATATGTTATGGTCCAAATACAAATACTGGGCATGTTTCTATAATTTATATGATCGAATCCCAGATTTTATTTATTATGAAATGTCTTAATTATATGAAAAAAAATAATCTTGAATTCATCGATATTAAGGATGATGCGATGCGGGCATACAATAAAAAAATTCAAAATAAATTATCTGAAACTGTTTGGGCTGGAAGTTGTGGTAGTTGGTACAAAACGGAAGAAGGAAAGATAATAAATAATTATCCAGGATATGGTATCGAATATCACTGGATGATGGCTAGACCTGATTATTCAGATTTCAATGATAATCTTAAAAGTAATAATTAAAATTAGTTTTATAAACCATCAATATCTTTATAAATATCAAGAATTTCAGGATTCATAAGAGCTTCAATATTTTTTAATTCTTTTTTATGAACTATATCTCTAACTGCTAACTCAGAAATTTTTCCTGACCTAGTTCTCGGAAAATCACTAACCTTAAGAATCTTCGCGGGCACATGCCTTGGGCTCACACCATTTCTAATGGAAATTTTAATTTTATCTTTCAATTCATCATCAAGTTCAATATCATCTTGCATAATCAAAAAAAGAATTACTCTTTGATCATTTTTCCAATCTTGCCCAATAGCAAGAGCCTCCTTTACCTCAACCAAAGACTCAACTTGTCTATAAATCTCTGCTGTTCCAATCCTAATTCCTCCAGGATTTAATGTTGCATCTGACCTTCCCTCAACAATAAAACTATTGCTATCGGTTTCAATGACGAAATCTCCGTGATGCCAAATATTATTATATTTTTCAAAATATGCCTCTTTAAATCTCTTATCTTCCTCATCATTCCAGAAGCCTAATGGAATTGATGGAAAGGAATTTGTACATACAAGTTCACCTGGCTTATTAAAAATCCTATTACCGTCATCACTCCATGATTGAACATCCATACCAAGTGACGAGCACTGTATTTCCCCTTTCTTCACTGGCAAACAAGGATTACCATGAACAAAACATGCCACAATATCTGTTCCACCGGATATTGATGAAAGCTGCATATCTTTTTTTACATTTGAATAAACCCAATCATAGCTTTTAGGGGCTAAGGGCGAGCCAGTTGAGGCAAAGACACGAAGATTATTAAAGCTATGCTTCTCATTTGGTCTTATTTTTATTTTATTTAGGCTATCTATATATTTTGCCGATGCTCCAAAAAAACTTAATTTTTCTTTTTCAGCAATTTCAAAAAGAATTAATGGATTAGGAAATATTGGCGAACCTTCATATAAAACCAATGTGACTTTTGAAGCCAAAGCAGTAACCATCCAATTCCACATCATCCAGCCACAAGTAGTAAAGTACATGATGCGGTCATTTTCTTTCATATCGCAATGATATTTATGCTCTTTAATATGCTGAATTAATGTTCCCCCTACAGAATGAACTATACATTTTGGTTTACCGGTAGTGCCGCTTGAGTACAGAATATATAGAGGATCGTTAAAAGAAACTTTTACAAATTCAAATTTATCATTATTTTTTTCTGATAATATTTCATGCCAATCATTAATATATTTAGTATTAGTTTCATCAGTATATCTAATATGTATTGTTTGTTCGATGGATGAAATCCGATTGGAAATATTATTGGCTTTATCCTGAATATCATATTTTTTTCCACCATAAATGTAACCATCTGTAGTTATGAAAATTTTTGGATTACACTGTCCAAAGCGATCAATGATTCCCTCCTCTCCAAAATCTGGAGAGCATGATGTAAAAATAGCTCCTACTGCAGCAGTTGCAAGCATTGAAATAATAGTTTCTGGGGAATTTGTTGCTAAAACTGCAACTCTATCACCTTGCTTTACATCATTTTTAATTAGCCATTTTGCTAGAACTTCAACTTTTACTTTTAATTCTTTTAAGGAAATAGACTGTTTTTCTTTACCCTCACCATAAAAGACTATGGCTTCTCTAATATCCTCGCCAATTAGTAAGTTTTCTGCAAAATTTAGTTGGCCCTCTGGAAAGAATTTACTTTTAATTAAATCATTATAGTTATTAATTATACTCTTTCCTTTGGTGCCAATAATATTTGCATCATCCCAAACTAAATTCCAGAATTCTTCGATATTATCTAGCGACCACTTGTGCAAAAGATCATAACTAAATGCTTCAGTATTTGATAATTTCTTTTGAAAAGCTTTTTCATATAAAGAAAACATATTTGAATCTTTAATATTTCTTTTTTTTGGCTCCCAAAGTATTTCTGACATTTTACTCTTTTTTAGTTTCTAACTTAATGCATCTTTAAGATCAGAGAGAATATCATCTATAGTTTCAAGTCCTATCGATAACCTGATAAGACCATCCTTTATTCCTAACTCTTCTCTTTTTTCTTTCGGGATTGAGGCATGAGTCATTGTTGCCGGATGACTTACTAAACTTTCAACCCCACCTAAACTCTCAGCAAGAGTAAAAACTTCAAATTTATTAAGTATTTCTCTCACATTTTCTATATTTCCATCAGTTATAATAGAAACCATTCCTCCAAACATATTCATCTGTTTTTTTGCAATATCGTGATTTTTATGGCTCTTGAGACCAGGATAAATTATTTCATAATTATTAAAGTTTTCTTGTAAAAATTCTGCGACTAACATAGCGTTTTCACAATGTCTTTCCATTCTTACAGATAAAGTTTTTAAACTTCTCAAAAGAAGAAAGCTGTCAAATGGACCAGTAATTGCTCCGCTTGCATTTAATAAATAATTAAGTCTTTCTGATAAGTCAGATCTTTCTTTCGAGATAACAGCAATTCCTGCAACTACATCGGAATGGCCTCCAATATATTTTGTTGCCGAATGCATAACTATATCAAATCCGTGATTTAGTGGTTTTTGAACCCATGGAGAGCAAAAAGTGTTATCACAAACTGCAATAATATCTCTATCTTTAATTAAATCTGTAATCGTTCCTAAGTCTATTACCTTTAAAAGAGGGTTAGTTGGAGTCTCCAACCAAATCATTTTTGTTTTTTCATTTATAGCATTTTCTATATTTTTTAGATCTGAAAAATCTACAAAATCACATTGGATTCCAGAAGTCCTTTTTTTCACATTCTCAAATAGCCTATAAGTCCCACCATATAGATCATCACATGCAACTATATGATCACCTGAGTCTAGAAGATCAATAATTGTTGATGTTGCCGCCATTCCTGAGGCAAAAGCATGACCAGACCCGCCATTTTCAAGGTCCGAAATACATTCCTCTAAAGCTTTTCTTGTTGGATTTGCACTTCGAGAATATTCATAGCCCTTATGCTCTCCAGGCCCCTCTTGTTCATAAGTCGATGTAGCATAAATTGGAGTCATAACAGCTCCAGTTGATGGATCACTTGACTGGCCAGAGTGAATTGAGCGAGTTTCAAAACCTTTTTTATTTTTACTCATATATCTAATTCCTTTTCAAATATGCAAGCAGATCAATTCTAGTAATAATACCAACAAATTTTTCTTCTTTTAAAATAATAGCAATATTGTTTTCTTTTAATAATTCAATTAAATCCTCTAAAGAAGAATTAATTTGAAGAGATACATAATTTTTTTGCATACATTCTGATACTTTCTTTTCAAATCCTTCGCTATTTGTACAATGATTTAAAATATCGTTTTCTG
>MPLT02118473.1_pt1 | contig 14307 bp, 10 predicted proteins | sample 1617391 | NCBI WGS metagenome assembly MPLT02 (sample SAMN05944800, study PRJNA350692) | marine metagenome | biome: marine; feature: ODZ; material: water; isolation source: 70 m water sample filtered on 0.2 um supor filter | place: Pacific Ocean | collected 2012-04-08 | depth 70m m
ATCTATGGAAGGTAGAATGACTGTTTGTAATTTAAGTATAGAAATGGGTGCAAGAGGTGGAATGATTGCTCCTGATGAAAAGACTTTTGAATATCTTAAGGATAAAGATTTTTCTCCAAAAGATCAAGAATGGGACAAAGCTATTCAAAACTGGAGTAATCTAAAATCCGATCCTGATTCAATTTTTGATAAAGAAATTTCATTTAATGCTAGTGATATTGAACCAATGATTACATATGGTACAAACCCTGGCATGGCAGTTCCGATTTCAAAAAAAATTCCTCATTTTGATGATTCAGGATCAAAATCTTCATTTTCTAAATCACTGGAATATATGAATTTCAAAGAAGGAGAGATAATGTTAGGAAAAAAAATTGATTATGTATTTCTAGGAAGCTGCACTAATGGAAGAATTGAAGATTTTCGATCATTTGCAGGTTTAATTAAAGGGAAAAGAAAAGCAGAGAATATTGATGCATGGCTAGTTCCTGGATCTCATAAAGTCTTAAAAAGCATTAAAGAAGAAGGAATACTTGAAATTTTGGAGAGCTCTGGATTTAAACTTAGAGAACCAGGTTGTTCAGCATGCCTAGCGATGAATGATGATAAAATACCTGCTGGAAAATATGCAGTTAGCACAACTAATAGAAACTTTGAAGGAAGACAAGGTCCTGGAGCAAGAACACTTCTTGCAAGTCCTTTAGTTGCTGCAGCATCTGCAATTACTGGGAAGATAACTGACCCTAGAGAAATTATTTAAATATGGCTTACGATAAATTTAATATAATTAACAGCTCAGCTGTTCCATTAAACATAGACAATGTAGATACTGATCAAATTATTCCTGCTAGATTTTTAAAAGCAACGGAAAGAAAAGGATTTGGAGATAATCTTTTTAGAGATTGGAGATATGAAAGCAATAATGAGGTAATTAAAGATTTTCCTTTAAACAATAAAGATTATTCAGGAAAAATTTTAATTGCAGGAAAAAACTTCGGATGTGGTTCATCAAGAGAGCATGCAGTTTGGGCTATTTATGATTATGGTTTTAGAGCAGTTGTTTCAAGCTTCTTTGCTGATATTTTTAAAAACAATTGTTTAAATATTGGTGTCCTTCCTGTTCAAATATCTGAAGGTTTTCTAGATGAGCTATTTAATGAAATAGAAAAAGACAATAATAGTTTATTTGAGATAAACTTACCTAACCAATCTATTAGTATCATATCAAGCGGACAATCTGAAAATTTTAATATTAGCAAATACAAAAAGGAAAATATGATGAATGGCTTTGATGATATTGATTATTTAGTTGACAGAAAAGAAGATATCATTACTTTTGCAAATAAAATTTCTGGTTAATGGCAAGAAAACTAATAGAGATAATGGATACAACATTAAGAGATGGTGAACAAACATCAGGGGTATCCTATACTCCTTCTGAAAAATTAACTGTTGCAAAATTTCTTATAGATAACCTAAATATTGATAGGATTGAGGTTGCCTCAGCTAGAGTTTCTGATGGAGAACTTGATTCAGTTAAACAAATAACCAGTTGGGCTAAAAAAAATAAAAACATTAATCGTATAGAAGTATTAACTTTTGTAGATAATGGATTATCTATCGATTGGATTTCTAAAGCAAATTGTAAAGTTCAAAATCTACTTACCAAAGGCTCTCTTAATCATTTAAAGCATCAATTAAAAAAGACTCCAAAAGATCATTTTAATGATATTTCTAAGGTATTAAAAAAGGCTAGTGTTAAAAAGATTACTACAAATGTATATCTGGAAGATTGGAGTAATGGTATGAAGAATTCCAAGAAATATGTTTTTGAATATCTTGAATTTTTATACAAACAAAATATTAAAAGACTATTACTTCCTGATACCCTTGGAATATTAACTCATTACGAAGTCTATGAATTTATTGATGAGATTAAAAATAAGTTTCCTGACTTTCATATTGATTTTCATGGTCACAATGATTATGATTTAAGCGTAAGTAATGCTATAGAAGCTATAAGAGCAGGATGTGATGGGTTACATTTAACTGTTAATGGAATGGGAGAGAGAGCTGGAAACACTCCGCTTTCAAGTACTATAGCTTCAATTAATGATTTTCTTCCTAACTATTATACAAATGTTAATGAAAACAACCTATATCAAGCAAGTAAAATTGTTTCAACTTTTTCTGGTCAAACAGTATCTTCAAACAAACCTATTGTAGGGGAAAATGTTTTTACCCAAACAGCTGGAATCCATGCTGATGGAGATAACAAAAAGAACCTGTATTACAATTTAAGCCCTGAAAGATTTGGAAGAAAAAGAAAATATGCTTTAGGAAAAACATCTGGAAAAGCAAATATTAAAAATAATCTAGACGAATTGGGAATTAAACTTTCTGATAAAGAACTTAAAATGGTTACATCGAAAGTAATAGAGCTTGGAGATAAAAAAGAAAGAGTTACAATTGAAGATCTTCCATATATAATTAATGATGTTCTTGATTACCCTGAAAAAATCAAAAAAATAGTAATTGATTCATATGTTTTGACTAGTGCTAAAACACTTAAACCTTCGACTGCTTTATCAATGATAATTGAAGATAAGTTATACCAAGAAACTGCTTCAGGTGATGGCCAATTTGATGCTTTTATGAATGCATTAAAAAGTATATATAAAAGTATAAACTTGAAACTCCCTAAATTAATTGACTATTCTGTTAGAATACCACCAGGAAGTGATTCTGACGCACTTTGCGAAACAACAATTACGTGGGATTCAGGAAAAAAGAAATTTAAGACAAGAGGTCTTGACTCTGATCAAACTGTAGCTGCAATAAAAGCAACAGAAAAAATGCTAAACATATAATAAGATGGAATTAAATATAGCAGTTTTACCGGGCGATGGTATAGGACCAGAAGTAACAAATGAAGCAGTTAAAGTAATGGACGTTATTTCTAAAAAGTTTGCTCATAACATAAATATTTCAGAAGGATTAACTGGCGCAATTGCTATAGATAAAAAAGGTAATCCTTATCCTGATGAAACACATGAAATATGCGAAAGATCAGATGCAGTTCTTTTTGGAGCAATAGGAGATCCTAAATATGATAATGACCCTAGCGCAAAAGTTAGACCAGAGCAAGGTTTACTTGAGATGCGAAAAAAACTTGGACTATATGCTAATTTGCGCCCAACCATTGTTTTTGAATCACTTATTAATAATTCTCCTTTAAATAAAGATAGAATCCAAAATACAGATTTAATTTTTGTCAGAGAATTAACAGGAGGTATTTATTTTGGAGAAAGGGGAAGAAAAGATAATGGGAATTTTGCATATGATACATGTGAATATAATAGAGACGAAATTAAAAGAATTGCTCAATTAGGATTTGAAATGGCTATTAAAAGAAAAAGAAAACTTTGCTGTGTTGATAAAGCCAATATCCTTGAGACATCTAGATTATGGAGAGAAACAGTGCAAAACATGGAATCTAGTTATCCTGATGTAGAAGTTAGTTACGAATTTGTTGATGCAGTTGCAATGAGACTAATTCAATGGCCTAGCGAATATGATGTTCTAGTTACAAGTAATTTATTTGGTGATATCTTAACAGATGAAGCTTCAGTAATTTCTGGTTCAATGGGATTAATGCCATCAGCATCAATCGGAGAAAAAAATGCTCTGTATGAACCAATCCACGGTTCATACCCTCAAGCTGCTGGAAAAAATATTGCAAACCCAATTGGATCAATTCTTTCATTAGCTATGATGTTTGAACACTCATTTAGTCTAGAAAAAGAATCAAAAATTATAAGGGAAGCAGTAGATATTTCATTAAAAGAAAAAATAACTACAAAAGATATTTCTGGAAATGATAAATCCTATAGCACAAGTAATGTAGGTGATTTTATTTGTAATTATATCAATTCTTGATTAAAGTAAATAATCTGTTGAGATAAAGTTGGAATCATCAGAATCTAGAAGATTTTTTAATAATTTATTATTTCCAACATTATCTTTTGAAGCTACAAAAGTTCTTATAGAAAATGCTCTAAGTGCATCATGTACACTTAATGTAATAACTGCTGAATTCTTTCTTCCAGTAAAAGGATAAATATCAGGGCCTCTTTGACAAGCACTGTTTAGGTTTACCCTACATACAAGATTAACAAGAGTGTCAATGAGTGGTCCTATTTTTTTTGGATTATTGCCAAACAAACTGACTTGTTGACCATACTCAGATTTGGCCATATCATCTAACGGTTCCGAAATTTTCTTAAAAGGGATAATAGGAATTACTGGGCCAAATTGCTCCTCTTCATAAACTCTCATATCCTGTTTAACAGGATACAAAACTGCAGGAAAGCAAAAATTACTAGATATCTCTCCTCCTTTTGTGTTTATGACTTTAGCACCTTTACTTTTAGCATCCTCAATCAAATCAATAATATATTGAGGTTTTCCAGGCTCAGGTAATGGGGTTAAGAAAACATCATTCTCCCATGGTAATCCAAATTTTAATTCATCAACAGCTTTAGAGAAAAGTTTATTAAACTCATCAACAATTGATTCATGAACATATAAAACCTTTAGCGCAGTACATCTTTGTCCATTAAAAGAAAGTGTACCTGATATACATTCTTTAATTGCTAGATTAAGATCTGCTCCAGGCAATACAATAGCTGGATTTTTTGCTTCTAAACCAAGCACAAGTCTTAATCTATTTTTGTTTGGGTGCTCATCCTGAAGTGAAACTGCTGAAGAACTATGACCTATCAGGGCAAGGACATCAACAAAACCACTTTGCATTATTGGTGGACATATTTTTCTTCCTCTACCAAATAAAATATTAACTACCCCTGGTGGAAAAGATTCTTTAAATGCATTTAGCAATGGAGTAATAAGAAGAACACCATGTTTAGCAGGTTTAAAAATAGTTACATTACCCATAATAATTGCTGGTATTAAAAGGCAAAAAGTCTCATTAAGAGGATAATTATAAGGTCCTAGACATAGAACAACTCCTAAAGGTCCTCTTCTTATATGCGCATGAATTCCAGAGTCCTTTTCAAATTTAGCTGAAGACCTATCAATTTTTTTATATTCTTCAATTGTATCATATATATAATCAACTGTTCTATCAAACTCTTTTTCAGAATCAGCTAGAGTTTTCCCTATCTCCCACATTAATAATTTTACTATAACATCTTTATGCTTTGCCATTTTATCAGCAAACCTTTTCATGCATTTTAACCTGTCATGTACTTTCATTGTTGGCCACTTACCTTGACCTCTATCAAAAGCTTTTTTTGCAGACTCTAAAGCTTCCAATGCAGAATCAGAAGACATATCAGGTATAGATCCTAATAATGTTGGTTCATTATTTTCATTAGTTATTGATGAATAGACATTTACTGTAGGTCCATTCCATGTTTTTAATTCACCATCTACTAAATAATTGGAATAGTTTATTTCCTCAACTTTAAATTCTTTTGGGATCATTTAATTATCTTAATTGTTCTTTTTCATCGCAGACATATGCTGCCTCAGCTCTGAACCTATTTTTTCAATTGAATGTTGTCTCACATTATCATTTATAATATTTAACCTTTCTTCATCAATTGGATTATCACTTTTACTTAAAACATCTGTTCCAATTATATCAGAGCTAATATTGTTAAAAAAGTCTTTTAAAAGAGGGATTGCATCATTATTAAATAAGTAACAGCCATATTCAGCAGTATCAGATATTATGTAATTCATTTCATAAAGTTTTTTTCTTGCTACTAAATTTGCTATTAGTGGAAGTTCGTGTAATGATTCGTAATAGGCTGATTCCTCTTTAACTCCATTATTTACCATAATTTCATAGGCTAATTCAACACCTGCTTTAACAAAAGCAACCATCAAAACACCATTATCAAAATACTCTTGCTCGTCAATATTTTGATTAGCTGAAACTGTTTTTTCAAATTCTGTTTGACTGGTTTCTTCTCTCCAATTCAACAATTCAATATCATCATTATCCCAGTCTTTCATCATTGTAGATGAAAATGCACCCGTAAGAATATTTTCCATATGTTTTTCAAAAAGCGGAGTTAATATAGTTTTTAACTCTTCAGAAAGGTCATAGGCTTTAATTTTAGCAGTATTAGTTAATCTATCCATCATTTCAGTAATACCTCCGTGTTTTAATGCCTCAGTAATAGTTTCCCATCCATGTTGGACTAATTTTGATGCATATTGTCGGTCAATTCCTAATTCAGACATTCTATTGAATAATAATATTGAACCTGTTTGAAGCATTCCGCATAAAATAGTTTGTTCTCCCATTAAGTCTGATTTTACTTCAGCAACAAATGAAGACTCAAGAACTCCAGCTTTATGAGATCCTAATGCAACCGCATAAGCTTTTGATGCATCTAAGCCAATATTTTTGTAATCGTTATCAGGATGAACTGCAATAAGGGTAGGAACTCCAAAACCTCTTAAATACTCTTCTCTTACTTCTGAACCTGGTGATTTAGGAGCAACCATTATTACTGTTATATCTTCTCTTACTTCCATCCCTTCTTCTACTATATTAAATCCATGGGAATATGAAAGTATAGAGTCCTTTTTCATTAAAGGCATCAATTGATTAACAACAGGAGTGTGATTTTTATCTGGTGTTAAGTTTATAACTAAATCTGCATCAGGAATCATATCGTCAAAATTTCCAACATTGAAATTATTTTCAGTAGCATTAATAAACGATTGCCTTTTAGAATCAATAGAAGATTGTCTTAAAGCAAAAGAAATGTCTAATCCTGAATCTCGCATATTTAATCCTTGATGAAGCCCTTGAGCTCCGCAACCAACTATTACTATTTTTTTATCTTTTAAAAAGGAAACTCCATCATTAAATTCTGAGGAATCCATGAATCTACATTTTCCCAGTTGAATTAACTTTTCTTCCGGTGATAATTTGTTAAAATAATTTGTCATTTCTTTTTCTTTTTTTGATTTTTAAATTTATTTATAATTTCCGATATACCCATTTTAGATTTTGTTACAGCTATCCTTCCTGATCTAGTGAATTGTAACAATCCATAAGGTGCTAAGTCATTATACAACTTGTCAGTCTCATGCCTAAAACCTGTTTTCTCAATTACAAAAAATTTAGGATTTACCGTTATTATTCTTGCATTGGACTCTTTAATAGAATTTTGAATATGCCTTTCTTCAAAAAGTGAGTTTGATTTTACTTTATAAAGAGCAGTTTCCTGAAATATAGTTTCTTCATCAGTATGATAAAAGGCTTTAATAACATCAACCTGCTTTTCAATTTGCTTAATAACCTTTTGAATTCCACTTTCAGTCATTTCTACAACAATTATAAATCTAAAAACATTTTCAATTTCACATTCTGATGTTGTAAAACTTTCAATATTAATATGTCTTTTTAAAAATATAGCCGAAATCCTATTTAATAATCCAACATTATTCTCTGTATAAATTGAAACTGTATATTGTATCTTTTTTTCCATTTTTATTCAAGTCTTATATCAGAAACCGAAGCACCTGATGGTATCATAGGAAAAACATTATCTTCCTTTTCAACACATATTTCAAGAACATAAGGTTTCTTTGATTTTATCATTCTTTCAACTGCAGGTTCAAGATCAGATCTATCCTCTACCCTTTCAGAATCTAAAAAGTAAGCTTTAGCTATAGAAACAAAATCTGGATTAACCATTTCAGTTGAGGCATATCTTTTATCAAAAAATAGTTGCTGCCATTGTCTGACCATTCCAAGAAAATCATTATTTAATATTACTACTTTAACAGGTAATTGTTGTTGAAAAATTGTACCTAATTCTTGAATAGTCATCTGATATCCACCATCACCTATTACTGCAACGACCTCCCTTTTTGGCGCACCCATCTTAGCCCCAATAGCAGCAGGAAGGGCAAATCCCATTGTTCCTAATCCACCTGAAGTAATATTACTTTTAGATTCAATAAAGTTTGCATATCTACATGCTACCATTTGATGTTGACCAACATCAGAAACAATTATAGCTTTTCCTCCAGTAAATTTATTTATAGCAATCATTGATTCACCCATTGTTAATCCCTTTTTCTTAGGTGTTAAATCATTTTTGATGACTTTAGTATATTCCTTTTTCATTAAATCATCAAATGTTTGTAACCATTTTTTATATGATTTTGTTTTTATGTTTTTTGATAACATTCTTAATGAGTCTTTGCAATTACCTATTACAGGGACATCAACTTTAATATTTTTATCTATTTCTGCTGGGTCAATCTCTAAATGAATAATCTTAGCTTGCTTAGCATATGTTTTAGTATCCCCAGTTACACGATCATCAAATCTCATTCCAATAGCAATCAGTAGGTCACATTTATTTGTCAAAATATTAGGTCCATAGTTACCATGCATTCCAACCATTCCAACATTTAATTCATGAGAAGTAGGGAGAGCTGAAGCTCCTAATATTGTCCAAGCTGCAGGAATTCCACTTTTTTCAACAAAACTTTTAAACTCTTTCTCTGCATTTCCAAGGATAACTCCTTGACCCCATACAATTAATGGTTTTTTTGCATTATTAATAAGTTTAGCTGCATCTAAAATTTTATTCCTATCAATCTTTGGAATAGGATTATAACTTCTTATACCAACACATTTTTTATACTTAAAGTCAAATAATTCAAATTGTGCATTCTTAGTAATATCTATTAGAACTGGTCCAGGTCTTCCGGATTTAGCTATATAAAATGCTTTTGCAATTACTTCAGGTATTTCAGAAGCTTTAGTAATCTGGTAGCTCCATTTTGTCACAGGCATTGATATACCAATAATATCAGTTTCTTGAAATGCATCAGAGCCTAAAAGGTGAGCAGGAACCTGACCTGTAATACAAACTATAGGTGTTGAATCAATCTGAGCATCAGCGATTCCTGTTACTAAATTAGTAGCTCCTGGACCTGAAGTAGCAATTGCTACCCCTACTCTTCCAGAAGATCTTGCATATCCTTGAGCAGCATGAACCGCTCCTTGTTCATGTCTAGTTAAAACATGATGAACTTTATCTTGAAATTTAAAGAATTCATCATATACTGGCATTATAGCACCACCTGGATATCCATACACAAGATCAACACTTTCTTTAATCAATGATTTAATTACGGCCTCTGCTCCAGATATTTTATTATTTTTTTTCATTTTATTCATCTGTTACGCATCCCTTTGATGCATTTGAAACTGATTTAACATATTTATATAAAATTCCTTGATTTATTTTTAAATCTGGTTTTTTCCATTTTTTCCTTCTTTCACTTATCTCAATATCTGAAAGATCTACACTAATAACGTTATTTTTCGAATCAATTGTTATAATATCTCCATCTTCAATTAATGCGATTGTTCCTCCTTCAAAAGCTTCTGGCACAATATGACCAACTACAAAGCCATGAGTTCCTCCTGAGAATCTCCCATCTGTAATTAAAGCAACTTCCTTTCCTAGACCTGCTCCCATTATAGCTGAGGTTGGTTTAAGCATTTCAGGCATTCCAGGTCCACCTTTTGGACCTTCATATCTAATAACTACTACTTCACCTTTGTTAACTTTTGAATTTTGAATTGCATCTATCGTTTCAAATTCGCTATTAAATACTTTTGCAGGACCTGAAAAAACTAATCCTTCTTTTCCAGTAATTTTTGCAACTGAACCGTCTTCTGCAAGATTTCCTTTTAATATTTGAATGTGTCCAGTTTCCTTAATAGGTTTAGATAAAGGGAAAATAACATCATTAGAGAAGTCTAAACTTTCTACATCTGATAAGTTCTCCTCAATAGTTTTACCTGTAACAGTTAAACAATCCCCATGTATCATTTTATTTTCAAGCATATATTTTAAGACACTTGGTATACCACCAATTTTATGCAAATCTTTCATTAAATATTTTCCACTTGGCTTCAGGTTTGCAAGAAAAGGAGTTGAATCACTAATTTTTTGAAAATAATCAATTGAGACATCTATATTAGCAGCCTTTGCAATTGCAAGAAAATGCAAAACTGCATTTGTTGAACCACCAAGAACCGTTACTAATCTTAAAGCATTTTCAAGAGATTTAAGTGTAACTATATCTAAAGGTTTTATATCATTCTCTATTAATGATTTTATTGAATCCCCTATGTCTTTACATTCATCAATTTTATTCTGACTTGTAGCTGGATTAGAAGAATTATATGGCAGTGACATCCCTAGAGCTTCTATAGCTGAAGCCATAGTATTTGCAGTATACATTCCTCCACAAGCTCCAGGCCCTGGGCATGCATTCTTAATTACATTTTTAAATTCAGTCTCATCTATCTGTCCTGCCACTTTTTCTCCCCAAGCTTCAAATGCAGATACTACGTCCAATTCTTTGTCTTTATAACATCCTGGATCTATTGTTCCACCATATACCAAAACACTAGGCCTATTTAATCTTAACATTGCCATTAAAGCACCAGGCATATTCTTATCACATCCAACTACAGTTACTAGTCCATCATATGACATTCCTTGTACAACAGTTTCTATAGAATCTGCTATTATATCCCTTGAAGGAAGAGAGTATCTCATTCCTAAAGTACCCATAGATATACCATCACTAACACCGATAGTATTAAAAATTAAACCTACTATTTCTGAATTATTTATACTTGTTTTTATATGGGTAGATAAATCATTTAGATGCATATTACAAGGGTTTCCTTCATACCCTGTACTGGCAATACCTACAAAAGGTTTCTTAAAATCGTCATCAGTCAAACCAATAGCATGCAACATAGCTTGTGCAGCTGGTTGAGAAGGATCTTGTGTTACGTTTTTACTATATTTATTAAGCATCATTATTTATATAATTCTAAATTATAAATCAATATATTACCTGTAAAATCAAATAAAGTATATTAATTACATTCAATTGTAATCTAGATATGTTAAGTATCTGAACCATAATCATTTATATAATTTTATTTCCTATAGCCAAATAAATTTTTTAAATTTCTAAAGCTTTAAAGGTACATAAATTATAAATTTGTGGTCTATGGAAACATCAAAAATAAATGATATCATTAGCTCTCAGAAATATTTCTTAGATTCAAAATCTAATACTATTGAATCAAGAATTGTACTTTTAAAAAAGCTGCTAACAAACATTAAATTATTTGAAGAGGAAATCTATGAAGCTCTTTCTAAAGATCTTAATAAAGCTAAATTTGAGTCATTTCTAACAGAAATTCTTCTTGTTGAAAAAGAGATTAAACTTTTTATAAAAAATCTACATAGATGGTCAAAAGATAAAAAAGTAAAAGCATCTATATTAAATTTCCCTTCGAAAAATTATCTAAAACCTGAACCCTATGGAAAAGTTCTTATTATTACTCCATGGAATTACCCATTTCAACTTTCTTTAACCCCTTTAATTGGAGCTTTTAGTTCAGGAAATACAGTTATAATTAAACCTTCAGAGTTAGCACCCAATACATCATCTGTATTAGGTCGATTGATTAGAGAAACTTTTCCAGAAAATATTGTTTCAGTTATTGAGGGAGATGCTGAAGTGGCAAAGAGCTTATTGTCTATAAAGTGGGATTATATTTTTTTTACTGGAAGCACAAGAGTTGGAAAAATTGTAGCAAGTGAAGCTGCAAAGAATTTAACTCCAATAACTCTTGAATTAGGAGGAAAAAGCCCTTGTATTATTGATAAAGGGATAGATATTAAAAAAGCAGCTAAAAGGATTGTGTCGGGTAAATTTATCAACTGTGGTCAAACCTGTATAGCTCCAGATTATATTTTGGTTAATGAAGAAATAAAATCCCAGCTTATTGATCAACTTAAAATTGAAATTATTAAAACATATGGAAATAAACCTAATCAATCTAGTAATTATGGAAGAATAATTAGTAAAAATCATTTAGATAGATTAACTAAGATAATTGCTGATCAAAATATAGTTTTTGGTGGTCATTCAAATAGAGATGACAAATATATTGAGCCTACTTTAATTATAGACCCTGAAATCAAATCATCAATTATGTCAGAAGAAATATTTGGACCCATTCTACCAATTATACCTTATAATGATGTTAGAGAAATTGAAAAGGTAATATTAAATAATCCAAATCCCCTGGCATTTTATGTTTTTTCAAATAATAAGAAGTTTATAAATCATTTAATTAATAATTTCTCTTTTGGAGGATGTGTTATAAATGACACTCTTATTCATTATATTAATTCAAATCTTCCATTTGGAGGAATTGGAAATAGTGGAATGGGAGCCTATAGAGGTAAGCATAGCTTTGATACATTTTCTCATTACAAACCTGTTCTAAAGAAACAATCATTTTTTTTAGATAATCTCAGGTTTGGACCACATCCAAAATCATTTAGTACATTAAAGAAACTACTAAGTAAATTTTAAAAATGGAAAAAACTGTATCTGAAGCTATTAAATATAGAAGATCTGTAAGGAGATTTAACAAAGACATAGAAATAGATGATAACATTGTAAAAAAATGTATTGAGAATGCAGTCCTTGCCCCAACAAGTAGCAATCTTCAATTATGGGAATTTTATCACATTACAGATAAAGATTTACTTAAAAAAATTTCTAAATCTTGTTTTAATCAACCAGCAGCTCGAACTGCAAAACAAATTGTTATTACAGTTGTAAGAAAAGATTTATGGAGAGACAGAGCTAAAGACAATATAAAGTTTCAAGAATCAAATAAAGAGAGTATGAGTGAGCGCGAGTATAAATTAGTTATGAAATATTATAAAACTGTAATTCCTTTAGCTTATAAAAACTTTCTTGGGATATCAAGCTATATTAAATATCTATATGCTTGGTTTATAGGATTATTTAGGGTTATATATAGACAATTAAGAACATCTGATATGAGAATAGTTGCGCATAAAACTGCTGGGCTTGCATCTCAAAACTTTATGATTAGCATGGCTGGTTTTAATTATGACACCTGTCCCATGGAAGGGTTTGACTCTATAAGGGTAAAAAAAATATTAAAGCTCAATCGATCTGCAGAAATAAATATGATAATTGGATGTGGCATAAGAACATCTAAGGGGGTGTATGGAAAAAGATTTAGAGTCCCATTTGAAAAAGTTTATAAAAAGAGGTAGGCATTAGTCTATTTTAGTGACTCAGAAATAGAGGAATTTAACCAATTTTCAAACTTTTTTTCCGAAGCATATTGTATGGGTTCACTCAAAATTTCACCAGTTGGCTTAATAGCAACATAGTATGGCTGAGAAGCACTTTTAAAATTCAATAATTGAAAGACAGACCATTTTTGACCAATGGTATTAACATATTGAGTTTTACCAAGATCATTAATGTATTTAAATTTATTATTGTAATCTAAGTCAGATCTATCATCTACATATAAAGAAATAATTACAAATTCATTTTCTAATAGGTTATAAATTTTTGGCTTAGACCAAACATTTTCCTCCATTCTTCTACAATTTGCACATGCCCATCCAGTAAAATCAAGCAATACTAATTTTTGATTCTCTAATGCATAGCTCATACCCTCTTCAAAACTCTTATAACAATTTAAACCAAGCGGACATTCATTTCCAGAACTTTCAATTGTATAAAACTCAGGAGGAAGAATTCCGCTTAATAACCTAACATTAGCATTATTATATAGACCTGAAATTAGATAGACGGAAAATATAAAGGAAGCCAATCCAGGGATACTTTTAAAATTAAATTTAGGTTTCTTAATAGAAGATTTAAAATGATAAAAGGCAAGGGATAAAAATATTAATACCCATATTATAATAAAAACCTCTCTTTTTAAAATTCCCCAACTTCCAACTAGATCGGCATTTGAAAGAAATTTTAGTGCAAGTGCTAACTCTAGAAAACCTAGTGTAACCTTTAACCTGGTTAACCAGAAACCTGAATTTGGAATTGCCGATAAGTATTTAGGATAAAAAGCCAATAATGTAAATGGCAATCCTAAAGAAACTCCAAAGCCAAGCATCCCTACACTTAATTGAACCGCCCCTGATTCAGCACCAGAAAGAGATCCAGCTAATAATGAGCCTAATATAGGACCAGTACAAGAAAATGAAACTAATGCTAAAGTTAAAGACATAAAAAATATTCCTACTGCCCCCCCTTTTGAAGATTTTGAGTCTGATTGACTTATTATTGAATTTGGTATTGTAATATCAAAATAACCAAAGAAAGAAATTGCAAAAATTATAAATA
>MPLT02076398.1_pt1 | contig 14304 bp, 9 predicted proteins | sample 1617391 | NCBI WGS metagenome assembly MPLT02 (sample SAMN05944800, study PRJNA350692) | marine metagenome | biome: marine; feature: ODZ; material: water; isolation source: 70 m water sample filtered on 0.2 um supor filter | place: Pacific Ocean | collected 2012-04-08 | depth 70m m
ATAAAATTTTCATTCTCTTGATCCCCAATTGCACTAGTTATAATTGCATTTTCAAGTTTAGCAATTTCAGCATCTAATAAAGGATTAGAACCTCCAATGTCCTTAGCTGTTTGAAATGATTCAACAGCTTTATCAAAGTCTTCCGTATTAGTATAAATCATTCCATACAAAAACATTGAACGAGCTTTAGTCTTATCATCTGATGTCTGGAGCAAATCTGATGCACTTTCTAAAACATCTAATGCAGAGGCATACTCTCCTTTTTCAATAAACTTATTTGCGCTCCTTAATTCTTTCTTTTGACCATAACCAAAAGAAACCAATGAAAAACATAAAAGAATAAGTACTTTTTTCATAATAATCTATTTTATAGTATCCCCTTCAAACTCAATATCTTCAATATCTTCAATATCATCCTCATCCTTCATTACCTTTGCAACTGCTGCAATACTATCACCTTCTTTAATACTAATAGCTTTAACACCTTGTGTTGCTCTTCCCATAACTCTAAGATCTTCAACTTGCATTCTAATTGCTATCCCAGATTTATTTATTATCATAAGATCATCATTATCAGAAACACTCTTTATTGTAACTAATTTACCAGTTTTTTCTGTAATTGAAATAGTTTTAACTCCTTTACCACCCCTATTTGTTAATCTATAATCTTCTAGACTTGATCTTTTACCATATCCATTCTCTGATACAACGAGAATATTTTCATCCATATCTTTTACAGATACCATCCCTATAACCTCATCAGACTTATCCTTCAATCTAATACCTCTAACTCCAGATGCATTTCTACCCATCGGCCTTGTCTTACTTTCTTCAAACCTTATAGCTTTTCCAGATTTAACAGCAAGCATAATCTGACTAGATCCATTAGTTAATTTAGCTTCAAGAAGCTCATCTTTTTCTTTAATAGTTATTGCGTTAATACCATTAGATCTAGGCCTAGAGTATTGCTCTAAAGAAGTCTTCTTTACCTGACCCATTTTTGTTGCCATTATAACATAATGACTATTTATATACTCTTCATCCTTAAGATCTTGAGTACAAATAAATGCTTTAACCTTGTCATCTTGCTCAATATTAATCAAGTTCTGTATTGCTCTTCCCTTAGAATTCTTAGATCCTTCAGGAATTTCATAAACCCTCATCCAAAAACATTTTCCTTTTTGAGTAAAAAATAACATATACTGATGATTAGTTCCTACAAATAAATCTTCTAAAAAGTCCTCATCTCTAGTTTTAGATGCCTTCTGACCAACTCCACCCCTATGCTGAGTTTTATATTCTGTTAACGGAGTTCTTTTAATATAACCAGCATGAGAAATTGTTATTACAACCTTTTCATTAGGTATAATATCCTCTATTCTAAAGTCACCACCAGCATACTCTATAACTGATCTTCTTTCATCTCCATATTTCTCTTTAATTTCTACTAATTCATCTTTAATTAAATCCATTCTCATAGATTTACTATCTAATAACTTTTTATATCCTGCTATTGTTTTTAATAACTCATCATATTCTTCTCTAAGTTTATCTTGCTCTAGACCTGTTAACTGTCTTAGCCTCATTTCAATAATAGCCTTGGCTTGAATCTCTGATAATTTATATTTCTTTTCAAGTTTTTGCCTTGCTTCATCAGCATTTGAAGATTTTTTTATTAAATCTATGACAGCATCTATATTATCTGAGGCAATAATTAATCCCTCAAGAATATGAGCTCTTTGTTCAGCCTTTTTAAGTTCATAGTTTATTCTTCTAACAACTACATCATGACGATGTTCCACAAAATAGTGGATAAGTTCTTTTAAATTTAATAATTGTGGACGCCCATTAACTAATGCTACATTATTGACACTAAAAGATGATTGGAGTTGAGTAAACTTATAAAGTTTATTTAAAACAATATTTGGTATAGCATCCCTTTTCAGAACATATACAATTCGCATTCCATTTCTATCAGATTCATCTCTTAAAGTGGAAATCCCTTCAATTTTACCATCATTAATTAACTCCGCTGTTTTTCTTATCATATCAGCCTTATTAACCATATAAGGAATCTCTGTTACAATAATACACTCACGATCTTTTACGTTTTCAATTATAGCTTTTCCTCTTAGAACAACTCTACCTTTACCAGTTAAAAAAGCTTCTTTTACCCCATCATATCCATAAATAGTACCTCCAGTAGGAAAATCAGGTGCTTTAATTATTTGGATTAATTCTTCAATATCAATTTCACTGTTTTCGATATAACTTATTGTACCATCTATTACTTCAGATAAATTATGAGGAGGCATATTAGTTGCCATACCAACAGCTATTCCTGAAGCTCCATTAATCAATAAGTTAGGAACTCTGGTGGGTAATACCGTTGGTTCCATTATCGTATCGTCAAAATTTAACTGAAAATCAACTGTCTCTTTATCTATATCAGATAAAAGATCTTCTGACATCTTCTTCATTCTAGCTTCAGTATATCTCATAGCAGCTGGACTATCTCCATCCACAGAACCAAAGTTCCCCTGCCCATCTACTAATAAATACCTTAAACTCCATTCTTGAGCCATTCTTACCATTGTATCATATACAGAACTATCCCCATGTGGGTGATATTTACCCATAACATCACCAACTATTCTAGCAGACTTTTTATATGAAGAGGTGGATCTAACCCCCATCTCATTCATTCCAAATAAAACTCTTCTGTGAACAGGTTTAAGTCCATCCCTAACATCTGGTAGAGCCCTAGATACAATAACTGACATTGAGTAATCAATGTAGGCTGACTTCATCTCATCTTCTATCTTAATCGGTATTAATTTCTCTTCTTCTGACATAATTTATGTATTAAGCTAAAGTAAATAATCCATAGCAAAACTTACTCCTATTATTCACCTAAAAAGAAAATTTTATTAACATTGATTAGTGAAAAAGTTTATCAAATTTATTATTGATATCAAACATATTTTTCTTTGTTTATTTGTATTATTGATATACTTTAGTTAAAAAAAAATTAATAAATGGATGATAATTTTTCATCAAGAGTTAAAGATGTAATTTCTTATAGTAAAGAAGAGGCTCTCAGATTAGGTCATAAACAAATTGGGACAGAACACTTATTGCTTGGTATGTTAAGAGATGGAGGTGGTAAGGCAATTTCAATTCTTAACTCAATTGAAGTTAACTTAGATGAGTTAAGAAAAAAGATAGAACTCTTAAATCCAGCAATAATTGATAGTTCTGAGCTTAAGCTAAACGAAAAGAAAAACTTACACCTTACACGTCAAGCCGAAAGAGCTCTTAAAACAACTTTTTTAGAAGCAAAATTATTCCAAAACAATTCAATAAACACTGCTCATCTATTACTTTGCATACTTAGGAATGATAATGACCCTATTACAAAAATTTTAGGAAAAATGAGCATTAATTATGATAATGTTAAAGAACAATTCAAATTAATGTCTGATGACACTAGCCCTAATGATATAATTGAATATCCCAGCGCTTCTACTTTTTCCGATGAGAAAGAAAGTCCAGAAGATTTTTCTAATGATGGCGGATCTTCTAATATGGAGACAAAAACTAAAGTTAAAACAAAAACTCCTGTACTTGATAATTTCGGTAGGGATATAACGTCACTTGCAGAAAAAGATAAGCTCGATCCTGTTGTAGGTAGAGAAAAGGAAATTCAAAGAGTGTCCCAAATACTTAGCAGAAGAAAGAAAAATAACCCTTTATTGATAGGTGAACCAGGAGTTGGAAAATCGGCTATTGCAGAAGGATTAGCTCTTCGAATAATTCAAAAAAAGGTTTCAAGGGTTCTTTATGGAAAAAGAGTCGTCACTCTTGATTTAGCTAGCCTTGTTGCAGGGACAAAATATAGAGGTCAGTTTGAAGAGAGAATGAAAGCAGTGATGAATGAACTTGAAAAAAATAGAAATATTATACTTTTTATAGATGAGATACACACAATTGTTGGTGCAGGTGGAGCAACAGGTAGTCTTGATGCTTCAAATATGTTTAAACCTGCCCTAGCACGTGGAGAAATTCAGTGTATTGGTGCTACCACATTAAATGAATACAGTCAATATATAGAAAAGGATGGAGCATTAGAAAGAAGATTTCAAAAAATATTAATTGAAGAGACTACAAAAGAGGAAACAATAGAAATTCTAAAAAATATAAAGGACAGATATGAATCTCATCACAATGTTAATTACACTGATGAAGCACTTGTAGCATGTGTTGAATTAAGCTTAAGATATATTACTGATAGATACTTACCTGACAAAGCAATAGATGCACTTGATGAAGCTGGCTCAAGAGCTCATATAAATAATATGGATGTTCCTGAGGAAATTATTTTATTAGAAAAGCAATTAGAAGGCATTCGGGAATTAAAAAATTCAGTTGTTAAAAAACAAAAATATGAAGAAGCTGCTAAGCTTAGAGATGATGAAAAGAGAATTGAAAAAAAGTTATTGGAAGCTCAACAAAAATGGCATGAAGAGTCTAAATTGAATAGAGTAAAGGTAGATGAGGATCAAATCGGAGATGTAATTTCAATGATGACAAACATTCCTGTATCAAAAATAATTAAATCTGAAAGGAATAAACTTTCAAAATTAGAAAACATTATAAAGAAAAGAATAGTAGGTCAAGACGATGCAATTTCTAAAATAGTAAAGTCAATTCAAAGAAATAGAGCTGGACTTAACTCACCTAATAAACCTATTGGATCTTTTATATTTCTTGGACAAACTGGTGTTGGAAAAACACAGTTAGCAAAAGTTTTAGCTTCTGAGATATTTGAATCTGAAGAAAACTTAGTTAGAATAGATATGAGTGAGTATATGGAAAAGTTTTCCGTATCAAGATTAATTGGAGCTCCTCCAGGATATATAGGTTATGAAGAAGGCGGTCAATTAACTGAAAAAGTTAAAAGAAGACCATACTCTGTTATTTTATTTGATGAAATAGAAAAAGGTCATCCAGATATATATAGTATGCTTCTTCAGATTCTTGATGATGGTTTCTTAACTGATAGTGTTGGAAGAAAAATTAATTTCCAAAATACAATAATTATAATGACTTCAAATCTTGGAGTAAAACAAATAAATGATTTTGGTTTAGGAGTTGGCTTTGAAACTAATTCAACAAAAAACCAAGCTTCTGATATTGAGAAAAAAGTTATTGAAAAAGCTTTAAAACATACATTCTCTCCTGAATTCCTTAATAGAGTTGATGAGAGTGTAATCTTTAATTCACTTACTATAAATGATATAAATAAGATTGTTGACATAGAGCTATCAAGCTTAATTGAAAGAGTTGATAAACTTGGATATAAACTAAGTATATCAAAAAAAGCTAAAGACTTTATTTGCGAAAAGGGGTTTGATGAAAAAAATGGAGCTAGACCATTAAATAGGATGATTCAAAAATACATTGAAGATCTTATCGCAAAAAATCTAGTATCAAACAAAATAAAAACTGGAGATAATTTGCTTGTTGATCACAAAACAAATTCAAATGAATTAAATTTGCTGATTAATAAAAAAGAAAAAGCTTCTTGAAAGTAATTAAATTCGGTGGAACTTCTGTTGCCACTTCTGAATCATTAAAAAAAGTCTTCTCAATAATTGAAAATGAGAAAGATAATTCAATTATTGTAGTATCAGCTCTTGGAGGAATTACCGATATATTGCAAGATTTTATTAATTCTAAGGGAAATGGTTCAGTAGATTATTTAAAACAAATAGAAGAAAGACATTTGGAGGTAATTCATGGGCTTTCAAAAATTGAGAATCAAAGTCCATTATTAAGTTTTCTTAAGCAACAATTAAATGAGTTAGAGACAATTTTAGAAGCTGTATCTACTATTGACGAGATAACTAAAAAAACAATCTCTAAAGTGCTTAGTTTTGGTGAAATTCTATCAAGTAAAATAATTTTTGAGATATTAAAAGAAAGAGGAAATGATATCTCTTATATTGACTCAAGAGAAGTGATTTTTACGAAGTATCATAATAATAATGAGATTGTTGATGAAGAAAAGACAGGTATTGCTATTTCAAATAATCTAAATTTAATTGAAGAAAAAATAATTATTATGCCTGGTTTTATAGTAACTGACAGTAATAATGAAATATCTAATCTAGGAAGAGGAGGGTCTGACTATACTGCTTCAATCATGGCAAATTACACAAACTCTAGTTGCCTGGAAATATGGACTGATGTTAGTGGAGTTTTTTCAGCTAATCCCAAAATAGTTAAAAATTCTAAACCTATAGTATCATTATCTTATAAGGAGGCTATGGAACTCTCGTTTTTTGGAGCAAAGGTTATTTACTTTCCAACACTTCAGCCATTAATTGAAAAAAATATTCCTGCTTACATCAAAAACACATTTGATCAAAATGCAATTGGAACATGTATTGCTAATAATGGTAAGCCGAATGAAGAAAACACTGTTAAAGGTATTAGTCATATTGAGAATATATCTCTTATTAACTTTGAGGGTTCTGGAATGGTTGGCGTTCCAGGTTTTTCAAAAAGATTTTTTGGAGCTCTTTCTGAAAAGGGAGTAAACGTTATAATGATAACTCAAGCTTCGTCTGAATTTTCAATATGTATTGCAGTTAAAGAATCTGATGCAAAAAATGCAAAAAGTTTAATTGATAAAGAATTTGAATATGAAATATCACAGAATAAAATTAATGAGTGTTATATAGAGAATTCTTTATCAAATATTGCTATTGTCGGAGATAATATGAAAAGTAAAAAGGGTGTTAGCGGAAAACTATTCAGCACTTTAGGAAATAATAATATAAATATTAGAGCAATTGCTCAAGGTGCATCAGAAAGAAATATATCAATAATCATAGATGAAAAAGATAACACTAAGGCTCTAAATTCATTACACGAGGCATTCTTTGAGAATAACTGTAAAAATGTACACTTATTTATAACTGGTGTAGGGAATGTAGGATCAAATTTAATAAAACAAATCTCTGATCAGAAAAAATCTTTAGAAGAGAATCTAGGCTTAAAATTAAAAGTTATGGGATTATCGAATTCAAAGAAAATGATACTTAGCGAAACGGAGATAAATCTTAATGATTGGAAATCTAAATTGAATTCTAGTGATATTAGCTCTGATAATAATAAATTTTTAGACTTTTCAATAGCTCAAAACCTAAGAAATTCTCTATTTATTGATAATACTGCAAATTCTGATATTACAATTAATTATAGCAACTATTTAAAAAATGGAATTGGTATTGTGACATGTAATAAAATTGCATGTTCAGATAAATTAGAAAAATACCTAGAACTAAAATCCTTATCAAGGATTCACAATGCTCCATTCCTTTATGAAACTAATGTTGGTGCAGCTCTACCAATAATAAACACTTTAAATAATCTTATAAATTCTGGAGATAGAATAACAAAGATTGAGGCCGTATTATCTGGTACTTTAAATTATATTTTTAATAATTTTAGTAAAGAAAACTCCTTTTATGAAGTTGTTAAAAAGGCAGTTGAACTTGGCTATACTGAGCCTGATCCAAAAATTGATTTATGTGGAGTTGATGTTTCAAGAAAAATATTAATTCTTGCTAGAGAAAGCGGAAAAGAAATAGAATTTAGTGATGTATTAAATAAGTCATTCCTTCCTAATGAATCAGTTAAAACAAAATCTAAGGAGGAATTTCTTGAGTCACTTAAAAATAACAATGATCACTTTAATAAAATCTTAGATAAAGCCTTAAAAAATAAATCAAGATTAAAGTATGTTGCTAGTCTAATAGACGGTAAGGCTAGTGTTGGTTTGAAAGAAATAAGTGAAGATCATCCTTTCTATAATCTTGAGGGTAGTGATAACATAACAGTCTTTCATACTGATAGATACAAAGACTCTCCTCTTGTAGTTAAAGGTGCAGGGGCTGGAGGTGAATTTACAGCATCAGGAGTTTTTGCTGATATAATTAAAGCTAGCAAGAAATAATGGATAGTGTAAAAGTTTTTTCTCCTGGAAGTGTAACAAATGTATCGTGTGGTTATGATATTCTTGGGTTTTGCCTTGATAATGTTGGGGATACTATAACAGTTACCAAAACACCTGAAAAAGGCATAAAAATTTCATCAATTGATAAATATGATCTTCCAACAAATATTGATAAAAATGTAGCTGGAATTGCTGCTCAGGCAATGATTGATGAGGTGAAAATAGATCATGGAATTGATATAAAAATTGAAAAAGGTATTAAACCTGGAAGTGGTATTGGAAGTAGTGCTGCAAGTTCAGCTGGAGCAGTTTTTGCAATTAATAAACTTATTGGCTCACCATTTTCTGATTTAGAATTAATAAGATTTGCAATGGAAGGTGAAAAATATGTGAGTGGATCATATCATGCAGATAATGTTTCTCCAATTTTACTGGGTGGCTTTACTTTAGTTAGATCCATAGACGAACTAGATATTATAAAACTTCCAAACCCAAAAGACCTGATCGCAACAATAATTAGACCTGAGATTGAAATAAAAACTTCAGACTCTAGAAAGGTTGTTAAATCAAAAGTAACAATTGATAAGATGGTACGACAATCTGCAAATTTAGCGGCATTTATATCTAGTTTATATACTGAGGATTACAATCTAATGTCACGCTCTGTAGTTGATGAGATAATTGAGCCCGATAGAGCTCTTTTGATCCCTGAATATTATAATATTAAAGAAATTAGTTCAAAAGCTGGAGCAATCGCATGTGGCATCTCTGGTTCAGGACCTGCAATCTTTTCCCTGTCAAAAAGTAATAAGGTAGCTAATGACATCCTAAATAAAATGTCATCTCACTTTGATAGTGTTAATATTACTTATAATGGATTTGTGTCAAAAATAAATTCAGAAGGTGTTAAAGTTATTGATTAATGAAGTACATAAGTTTAAATCATAATTCTACACCTGTAAACTTTAAAACAGCTGTAATTAATGGCTTAGCACCAGATAAGGGATTATATTTTCCCGAGAAAATAATTGATCTTCCAAAAAAATTTATTGATAATATTAAAACAATAGATGATCATGAATTATGCTATGAAGTTATTAAAAAATATGTTGGTAATGATTTCTCTAAAGATGAATTAATTAATATTATTGAAAAGACAATAGATTTTAAACTACCATTAAATAAGATTGAGGATCATCCAATATATTCTTTAGAATTATTTCATGGACCAACTCTAGCTTTTAAAGATATTGGAGCAAAGTTTTTGGCGTTATGTATGGATAGTATTAAGAATGATGTAAAATCAAAAGAAATTACTGTTTTAGTTGCAACATCAGGAGATACAGGTGGAGCTGTTGCAAAAGGCTTTGAAGGATTAGATGGAATTAATGTATGTATTCTTTACCCTAAAGGACGAATCAGTGAGGTTCAAGAAAAACAAATTACTACTAATGGGGATAATATTGTTGCTTTTGAAGTTGATGGTGATTTTGATGATTGTCAAAAAATGGTAAAAGATGCATTTAATGATCCTGATATAAGAAATAAAATTAGATTGACATCTGCAAATTCTATAAATATTGCAAGATGGCTACCTCAAATGTTTTATTATTTTTTAGCAATAAAAAAAATAGATAATAAAAATGAAAATATTTTTTCTGTTCCTAGTGGGAATTTTGGTAATATATGTGCAGGTATTTTAAGTAAAGAAATGGGGTTAAACATAAACTTATTTCTAGCCTCTACAAATATTAATAAAACAGTTCCTGTCTATTTAGAATCTGCTAAATATAGTCCTGAAAAAACAAAACCTACAATTTCAAATGCAATGGATGTATCTGATCCAAGTAATTTTATTAGAATTCAAAAAATATTTAATAATGATATCCAAAAAATCAGAAAAGTTATGAAAGGATATAGCTACAATGACACCCAAACAAGAGAAGCTATTAAAGATGTTTATAATAAAAATAACTATATAATGGATCCTCATAGTGCTATTGGTTATCTTAGCTTAAAGAGTTACCTGCCAAATCATGCATCTAACACCAATGGCATTTTCTTATCAACTGCTCATCCAATAAAATTCAAAAAAGAAGTAGAGAAAAGTATAGGGAAGGAAATTCCTGTTCCATCAAGATTAAAAGGAATTATGAGTAAAAACAAGCGAAGTATTGAGATTGAAAGTTATAACGATTTAAAAGATCAACTACTGAGCAAGGTTAATTAATTATAGGAAGCTCAAATTCTCCTAAAGGGCTATTCTCTTTCATTATCTTTTCAATCTCATCAGCTTTTCTAGGGGCATCTGAAGATAGGTTTACTGGACCATTCTTTGTAATTAAAATATCATCTTCTATTCTTACTCCAATGTTCCACCATTTAGGATCACAATCGCTTTCAGAAGGTATATAAATTCCAGGTTCTACAGTTATAACCATGTTTTCAGAAAGGACTCTATCCCCAGGGTCGTGAACATCAAGTCCTATATGATGAGAAACTCCATGAGGAAAATATTTTCTAGCATCTCTTACATTGTTTATTATTCCTAAAGAAATTAAACCTTCTGCGATTATATTGTATGATGCCCTATTAATATCTGTAAATGAATTTCCAATCTTAGACATTCTTATACCTTCTTCTTGAGCTAGATAAACAAGGTTATAAATTTCCTTTTGTTCATTAGAGAACTTACCATTGACAGGAATTGTCCTTGTGACATCAGCTGTATAACCTCTGTATTCAGCCCCAACATCCATAAGTATCAATTGATCTTTTATATTATTATTGTCATTTGTTATATAGTGTAATACACATGAGTTTCCTCCCGAACCTACTATTGAATTATACCCTTGGTGTGCAGCACCATATTTTCTATATATATATTCATGAATACCCTGAACCTCTCTCTCAGTCATTTCGTTATGAATAGCTTTCATTACTTCAACCTGAGCAAAAGCAGAAATTTTTACAGCTTTTCGCAACAACTCAATTTCTTCTTCATCTTTTGTCTGTCGAAGATTTTTCATTAAATCATTTAAAGTTTCAGTGTTAATTGATAGTTTTTTATTATCAATAGGCTCATTATCCTTTATATTATTTGAACTTTGAACTAATACCTTCTCAAATTTTATCTGTAAATCGAATAAATCATAATTGTCATTTTCGTTATTTCTAACATCATCTCGCAATTCATTATGAAGAACATAATCAAATTTGCTAAAGTCTAATTCTTTTTCAACAAATTCAGATCTAAGATAGACTCTGTCAAAACCCATTTTTCTAGCCCCTTCGATACCTAATCTTTTTCCATCCCACATTTCTCTAAATTGATTTCTCTCCCTAATAAAGAGCTGCTCATAATATTCACCTCTTTGATCCTCTTGTTTATTTGAATAAATCAACAATACACCATGTGGTTCACGCCAACCAGTTAAGTAGTAAAAGTTAGGATTCTGATGATACATAAAGTCTGTATCATTAGATCTTTTCATTATAGGGGATGTAAAAAAAATAGCTACACTATTATTTGGCATCTTCTCTCTAAATTCAGATCTTTTCTTTTTATGAAAATTAGGACCTAAATCATCCTCATACTGCTGAGAATTTAATAGAAAACTATTATTAATAATTAAAAGAATTAAAAATATTTTAATTTTAGAAGCCATTTGTTAATTTAAGCATAAATGTAAATCAATTTTATCTAATGAAAAAAACATTACTTTATAACAAACACTCTCAATTAGGAGCTAAAATTTCTGACTTTGCTGGATTTCAAATGCCTATTAGCTATACATCTGTTAACAAAGAGCATTTACATGTCAGAGATAGTATAGGAATATTTGATGTGTCTCATATGGGTGAAATTTTTATTTCTGGAAAAAACTCTGAAAATCTTTTACAAAGAATTTGCAGTAATGATATTTCAAAGTTAAATCCAGGAAAGGCTCAATACAACTGTATTACAAATTTTGAAGGTGGAATCATTGATGATCTAATTGTTTATAAAATTGAATTAGATAAGTACCTGTTAGTCGTAAATGCCTCAAATATTCAAAAAGATTATGCGTGGATAATGGATCAAAACAAATCATTTAATGCAACAATAAGTAATGAGTCCAGCAAATACTCACTTCTTGCAATTCAGGGACCTAATGCAATTGATTACTGTCAAAACTTTACAGATATTGATTTAAATGCGATGAAGAGCTTTTCACATTCAACATCAAAATTTGCTAACTGTAATGATATTCTTTTATCTAAGACTGGATATACTGGTTCTGGAGGATTAGAAATATATATTCCTAATAAGTATGTAGTAGATATTTGGGATTCTCTTTTCAAATTAAACAAAAATGAAACTTTAAAGCCAATTGGCCTAGCAGCTAGAGATACACTTAGAATTGAAATGGGGTACTGTCTATATGGTAATGATATTAATGAGAACACCTCCCCTATTGAAGCTGGATTGGGTTGGATAACAAAACCTGAAACTAAATGTATTGGCTCTGATATTTTTGAAAAGCAAATTCATAACGGAATTAAAAAGAAGCTAGTTGGATTCAAACTTAAAAATAGAGGTATTCCTAGAGCTGGTTATAAAATTTATGATTCAAGTAATAAAGAAATCGGAGTTACCACTTCAGGAACTTTTTCTCCTGTTTTAAAAAAAGGAATTGGTTTAGGATATTTAAACTTTGATTCATCAGGAACTAGCACAGATATCTATATCAAAATTAGAGATGAATTTATTGAGTCAGAAATTATAAAACCTCCATTCATAGAAATATAAATATGGGAAGAGCATTTGAATTCAGAAAAGCCAGGAAATTAAAAAGATGGTCAAATATGGCCAAAACATTCACTCGAATTGGAAGGGAAATTGTAATAACAGTTAAAGAAGGTGGTCCAGATCCATCTTCAAATTCTAGACTAAGGGCAGTTATTCAGAATGCAAAAAATGCTAATATGCCCAAAGATAATATTGAAAGAGCAATCAAAAGGGCAAGTGAAAAGGGTAATGATGATTTCAAAGAGATTCTACTTGAAGGTTATGGTGCTCATGGAATTGCTGTATTAATTGAGGCAGCAACAGATAATAATAATAGGACTGTTGCAAATATTAGAAGTTATTTTAATAAATGTGATGGAAATCTAGCTACTTCTGGTTCTGTTGAATTCCTATTTGATCGAAATTGTTATATAGAGATTAGCAATAATGGTATTGATATAGAGGAACTAGAATTAGAATTCATAGACTTTGGGTTATTAGAAGTAACTAGATAAGATGATTTAATAACTCTAATTTCCAAATTTGAAGATTTTGGGTTAATCCAAAAGGAATTAGAGAAAAGAAATATAGAAATAGTTTCAAGTGAATTTGAAAGATTGCCAAAAATAAGAAAAAGTCTAAATGAAGAACAAAAACTTAAAATAGATAAGTTAATAGATTTAATAGATGAAGATGATGATGTTCAGAATGTTTACACTGATCTAGAATAGATAATTATGGTTAAAACAATTAATTATTTTCTTGGATCAATACTTGAAACTTGATCTTTTAAGAATTTAAAATCTTTCTCTATATCTCCAGTAGTATAAAACGCTTTATTTAAAATCACAGTTTTATTTTCATAATCAAAGGACGTCATCATTATAGGAGTTTTTGATTGATAAGCAATGTAATAGAAACCTGTCTTCCATTTTTCAACTTTCTTTCTAGTACCTTCGGGCGCAATTGATAAATGATTGATTTTATTGTTATTAATCAATTCCACAACAGTTTCAACATAATTTTTATTGACTCCCCTATCAATAGGTATTCCTCCCCAAAATTTAAATATTAAACCTGTAAAAGGGTTAAACAACTCTTTTTTTCCAAGAAATTTAATTCTTTTATTAAGGATAGTTCTAGTTAGGACAGCCACAATAAAATCAAAATAGCTAGAATGAGGGACAACAGCTACAATTAACTTTGGAGTATTTGGATATTCACCTTTTATAGTCCAACCCATAAGTTTAAAAAAAAATAAACGAGCTAAAGTTTTTTTCATTGTCTTTTAAGGTATTCTTCTGCTCTGATTAAGTCTTCAGGAGTGTCAATTGATATACCAGAAAAATCTGTTTTAAACATTTTAATTTTTCCCCCATTTTCTATATACCTTAGGCATTCAATTTTTTCCTTTTTCTCCATTACAGTTTTTCCCATTTTTGAAAACTCTATTAGAGTTTCTTTTCTAAAAGCATAAACTCCTATATGTTTATAATTAATATTGTCA
>MPLT02012805.1_pt1 | contig 14192 bp, 10 predicted proteins | sample 1617391 | NCBI WGS metagenome assembly MPLT02 (sample SAMN05944800, study PRJNA350692) | marine metagenome | biome: marine; feature: ODZ; material: water; isolation source: 70 m water sample filtered on 0.2 um supor filter | place: Pacific Ocean | collected 2012-04-08 | depth 70m m
GACCGATTGTTACCGCGTCGACGCTCGTGCGCGCTGCGGTGCGCCGTCTTGCGCTCGTGCGCTCGTCTGTGGTGATACACGCCGAACGCGAGATGTTCGCGAATGGTATCGAGACAACCGGTAAAAATGTCGTTGATACCTGGAGCGGTGGCGTCCTCGGGAATGGGAGGCGACTGCTTACTCTCGACGCCGACATCGCACGAGTCGTTTTGATCGCCGGCGTCGTCGGACGAGTCGCTCTGCGGAGGCGAGGTCGAGAGTATGTCTTCGTCCATCGATCGCTGCACGACGGGTTGCTCGTCCACGAGCACGTCCCATCGCCCCCAGTGAATGCCGCGCTCTTGTTCGTTGAGCGACGACGTTGACTCGGTGCGCTTGAGGTTGCGTTCGGGCGACGATGACGAGCCTAAAGACACCCACGGGTTGCTCCTGGAACTTTGCTTCTCCGGGACGACGTCGTCGTCGTCGTTGAGTTCAAGTTGACGAGGCTGCAATTCGTCGACGACGGATCTCGTGTGCGGATGCGTCGCCGGTGCCGTCGCGGGCGTCGTGCCTTCGACGAGACAGCTTCGCGAACGCAACGCGATGGCGCTCGCCGGCATACCCAAAGGCGTCATGGATACCTCATCCGCGTGCGAACATCCTCCCGGAGTGTCCGGCGCGTGCGGAAGCGGGTAAATCAAACGCCTGTGTCGCAAAATGTTACCGAACATGCCCACAAAGCCTCGCAAGACACCGACGTCGTCGCACGCCGCGGAGGACGCCATCAACGCATCCAAACGTTTCGCCCCGAGCCGAAATGCGACACGCACGCGTCTATAATTGCCGCACGACACGGAGCGGCCTAAATTATTGTTGGGTAAAAGCGGATCGATGATGTTCATGTACTTGATGGACACGGGCGCTGAATTCGCCGCCGCGCGCATGAACTCGCAACTGTACGTCGCAAATATCGACTGCACAAACTCCTCGGTGAGTAGACCGCCCTCGAGGCACGAGACGTTTTGCGCGTTCGCCGCCTCTTCGATCGGTACGGGCCCATGAATAGTCAGGGCGTACTTTTCCCACTCAAAATCAGCAAAAACGCTGAGTAACTTATGTAAAACAGACAACGGACACGTCAATTCGGCGTGATATTTGTTGATGATGTACAGAACGAGCGTCTCCAACGCATAAGTCGCGATGAGCGCGTGGTGCGCCCCCAAGATGCGTCCCTCGTAAAACCCCCAAGCCTTGACTAAAATGATCGATCTCACAAACAAATCATCCCTACCGATGAACGTGTTCGTTTCCTCTAAAAACCCAAGCGACGCGAGTCCTCCAAACTGATTCGCGCTCACGTCAACCATCATCCCATCCACGATACACTTCATCAACTGCACCTCGGCGTTGATGACTGTCACCTCGCTCACCGCGAACTCGTGCCGAGGATCCGCCTCTGACTCCGCCTTTTCGATGTGTCTTCTAAATTTCGTCGTCCAATTCGCCTTATCGATCACCCGATGATCCCCCAAAAGGCACACATCGATGTCTCCGTCCGGCAGGTACGCTCGCAGAGGCACGCTTCCGTACGCGCTCACCAGCGTGTGCGCCGTCCCGAAGCACTCCTGCGCCAACTGCTTTATGTGTTCAAACACCGACCGCCGCCGCATCTCGCTCATCTCGGTCGGCCGCAACGAATTCACCAACTCATTCGTCAGCGTCTCCAGTCCGCTCTCCGCCCGCTTCGCGCTCGTGCTCGCGCTCGCGTTCGCCGCCTTCTCGCCTCCTCCCGACCCGCCGCGCGCCCTCCTCGCCCCCGGCGCGACGCCGTTCGCGTACGGGCACTCCATGCTCGCGCGCGCGCCGACGTCGAGATGACCCTTTCCGATGCCCGCGATCGACCGAGTCCGTCGTCTCTCGCGCGCGCGTCGTCACCGCGCGACGGCGGCGCGAGCGCAGCCGGCGCGCGCTCGATCGGTCGAGCCGATGCGTCGCGCGCGCGCGAGAGAGAGACGCTCAGCGCGCGATACGAGTCGACGATACGACGCTCGAGCGACGCCTTCGTCGCGCCGTGGAACGACCGACGTCGCGCGCTCGTCCCGCGCGGCGTCGAGTGCGCGCGAACGTCGCCCATCGTCCTATCCAATGCCCTCTCGGTTGTCCGGTTGTCCGGTGGTCATACTTTGTATGCTTGAATGCTATGTATCGTTTCGAAGGTGGACCTCGGCGCGCGCGCGCGCGCGGGCGCGAACGCGAACGCGAACACGAACTGACTGGCTACGACTACAATGCGACTACGAGACATACGACCGATGATGCGTGAAGCTAGTGGAGTGCGAGAAGATTGACGAGCGCGAGCGCGAGCGCGAATGTCGCGCTCGCGACGCCCGCCGCGCCGGTGCACTTGCCGCTCACCGGCTCGAACACCGCCGTGCCGTTCTCGCCGTTCGGTTTCGTCCCGCGAATGTACGTCCCGATGCGCTTCCCCTCCAGCGTGTTCACGTACGTGTTGTTCTCGTCGTACGTACCTCCCGTGTAATACGTCGGCGGCGTCCTCCCGCCTAAATCTTGTTCCTCGTATTCCATATCGCAGTCTATGAAGGCTGAGTTCGCCTCCCCGCACGACTTTTTCACCGCCACGCACGTCGATTTACACACCGGCATGTATCTCGTCCCGTCCACGTTACACCTGTTGAAGTATTCGAAACACATCCACCGTCTAAGCGTCGCGCGACATCCCGCCGTCGGTTCAAACGTCAACTGTCGAATCAATCCCAAGTATTGCTTGCGCGCCGCTTGTTCCATGACGTCCGCGCTCTCCTGATCGCTCGCCCCGCTCGCGAGCGTCGCGGGATCTCCTCGTTTACAATACCTCCACAACACGCGCGAGTCTCCACAAAACGTCAACCTCAACGTCGTGGAATCAACGCAGCCGTGTCGACAAATCGCCGCCGAAGACGCGCCGGCGCCGTCGCCGCCGTCGCTCGACGAGTCGAAGAAATTCGCTCCCGAATCGACGTTGATCGAGCGCACGTCGAACGAGAGCCGCGGAGTCGACGTCACCGGACTCGGCGACGTCTCGGACGGCGGCGGACTCGGCGGCGGACTCGGTGGCGGTGGACTCGGCGGTGGACTCGGCGGTGGACTCGGCGGTGGACTCGGCGACGTCTGCGCGCGCGCGAGCGACGCGAGCGACGCGAGGAGGACGCTCAGCGCGACCGCGGTCGTCATCGTCGTTCGCGCGAGGCGGCCGCGCGAGCGTCGCGCGCGAGGCGACATGCGCGCGGACGATTCGAGAGAACGTCCCAACGACCGGGACGCCGCGGCCAAAACGTCAAAATGTGAGGACGAGGACGACGCGCGCGCGCGCGTCGTCGGTCGGGGGGCGCGAGAGGACGGTGAGGTGAGGGGTCGACGCGTGTGAAAGGATACGATTACACCGACGCGAGCGTCGAGGGAGGGAATCAGCGACGCGAGGGGGCGCCGGTGTCTTTGAGACCGCCCCGTTTCGCCGTCATCTTTTCGCGAATGGCGCGCACGTCCTTGTGTCGACCGCTCCATAATTCGTCGTCGTCTTTCAATCGCGCCGCGGAGGTGTCCTCGGCGGCGAGGTGGGTCCACTTGGTCTGACCGGTGCGACCGAATTTGCCCTTGCGCACTTGCATGGCGCTGGGGAGGATGGATTTGTCAAACTTTTCTTCGGCGGTGGGCGCGGAAAAATCGCGCTTGTAAATTTCATCCGGACCGGCGGTGCCGAAGGCGTCGTCGGCAGCCTCTTGGAAGAAGGCACCCTTGTGGTAATACTTTTGCATGAATGCCATCTTGGGTTTATCCTTCTCCTCCGCCTGTCGACGCGCGGCGCGCTTGGCGTGGTAGAGCTCGCGCTCCTCCTCCGTCATGGCGCGAACGCGTTCTTGTTCCTCGCGTTCGCGGAAAAGTAATTCGCGCTGAATGCGATCCTCCTTCAAACGCTCGAGCTCGCGCACCTTCCAGAGCGTAAATTCCGTCGCCTCGTCCAATTCGTCATCCGTGTCCACGTCGCTCGGTTCCATCTCGTCCAACGCCGCGGCGAGCGCCTCCTCGCGCTTCACCTCGAGCTCCACCAACTTTTGAGTCTCCGCCTTCTTCACCTCCTTCGACTCCGCCGTCTTGGCCGCCTCGGCGTCGATCTCGGCGAGCATCTTATCCCTCTCCTCGATCGTATCTCGCTCGCTCTTTCGCACGAAGACGGGTTTAAACAGTTTCCTCGCGCCGTACCCGCCGGAATCGCTCTCCTCGCTATCGGTTTCGTATTCGCTATCCGTCTCATACGACGACGACGACGCCTCCGCCGCCGCCGACACCGCGACACCACCGCTCATCACGGCACCGCGCGCGAACCCATCCTCATCCTCCCCGTCGTCCTCGGCGCGTTCCGCCTCGCGCGCCGCCGCGCGCGCTCGAATCGCCGCCCGCCTCGCGTCTCGCGCCTCCTCGTCTTCGCTCTCCGAAGAGCTCGCGTCGCTATCGCTCTCCGACGCCACCGGTCGTCGCGCGCGTCCACCGAGATCCGAGTCATCGATTCCCGTCGTCATCATCTCGCGTCCCGAGGCGTCCACCGCCTCCGCCGCGCGTCCCCGCGTCCCGGCGGCGCTCGGCTTGGCGAATCCCAACGCGTCCTCCTCCTCCTCCTCCTCCTCCCCCTCCTCCTCGTCTCTCGCCTCCACCGACTTCCCCGCGCGATGTCGACGAACCTTGGTCGTCGTTCGCGCGCCCGCGTCGTCGCGCGCACCCGCGCGCGCCGCCTCCTCGCGCGCGCGATCGACGAATGAAGGGTTCGCGCCTCGACGCAACGCCTCTCTCGCCGCGCGTTCGTCGTCCATCCCCGCGCGCGCGGCGTGTTCGCGACCCATGACTGAGGAACACGCGTCCGTTCCCGTCTTTCTCTTCGTCCGCGCGCGCGCGTCGTCGACCCGCGCGTCGCTCGATGACGACGGGAGTCGAACCGGCGACGCGATTCGTGCCCGCACGCACGCATTCATTCGCGCGTCACACCTCGACGTCATGTCCGCGCCGACGCGCGCGCTCGAGGAACTTCTCGACGGGTACCGCGCCTATCGCTCGGCGCACTTCGGCGACGGATCTCGCGTTCGAGAGGACGTGGACGTGCGCGGAAAGCTCGACGCGCTCGCGAGGGATGGACAGAAACCTCGCGCCTTGGTCGTGTCGTGCTGCGACTCTCGCGCCGATCCCGCGCTCGTGTTCGACGCGCGAGAACCGGGGGAGATTTTCGTCGTTCGTAACGTGGCGAATCTCGTGCCACCGTTCGAGGGGGTGGGGGCCTCGCGCGAGGGGGGCGAGACGCTCGCGGCGATGGAATACGCCGTGACGCGCCTGCGCGTGCCTCTCGTCGTCGTCATGGGACACACGCGTTGCGGAGGCGTGGCGGCGAGCTTGCAAAAATACGATGACGGCCCGGAGTGCGATCCTCACGCGTTCGAGGTGAACGAGGCGACGGGGGAGGGGTTCATCGGGAACTGGGTCGCGCTCGCGAGGGAGACGACGCGAAGGACGAGGGACGAGACGGAGGGGTGGCGTGAGATGTCCGCGAGCGAGCGAGCGCGCGCGCTCGAGCGTGAAATTGTGAAACAGAGCGTGAAGAACGTCGAGACGTTTCCGTTCGTCGCGTCGAGGGTGGCGAGCGGGGATTTGGTCGTCGCGGGCGCCGTGTTCGACGTCGCCGACGGGACGCTGCGGACGCTCGACGACGATACGGGGGAGTTTACGCGCGTCGACGACGGCGTCTCGTCGTGAGTGACGTCGACGATCGCGCGCGTCGTCGTCCGTCTCTCGCGTCTCGCTCGACGACGCGCGATTCGTCGAGAGTATTGTAACCGCGCGTCTCGCCGCCGGCGAAGAGCGAAAAAGTGAAAAAGTGAAAAGCGCACCGTCTCGACTCCATCGTTCGACGCGCGCCGCGACGTCGACCCGCGCGCGCGCGAGTCGAGCGAGCGCGACGCTACCGTCATCCGTCGCGTCCGTCATGTCCGCGGTCGCGTCTCGTCTCGCGCCTCGTCTCGCCCCGTCGACCGTTCGTCGACCGCCGCCGGAACGTCACCGCGCGCGCGCGCCCCTCGGCGCCGCGCCCGACGCCGCCGACGCGCGCGAGCATCCGTGGATCTCGGACGTGCGAACGAATTCGCCCCTCTTGTCCGACGTGCGGTTCGTGCTGTGTAATCCCCAGGGACCGGCGAACGTGGGCGCGTGCGCCCGGGTCATGCAAAATTTTGGGATCTACGACTTGAAACTCTGCGACGTGGGCCCGTTCGTTTTACGGTCCGATGAGGCTCGTGAAACGCTGGACGAGGCGAGCGAAGGTGAGGGAAGAAGTCCCGAGCGCGCGTCCTCGGAGATGGGGGCGACGGCGGCGACGACGGCGCCGTTGTCGGAGGAGGCGATGCGGTACGCGTGCGCGGCGGATTGGCTATTGGCGGACGCCGAGCGATGCGAGACGGTGGAGGACGCGCTTCGAGGGTGTACGTTCGTGTTGGCGACGACGGCGAGACCGAGGAGTGGGACGCCGTTGATGACGGCGCGAGAGGCGGCGGAGAGAGTGCGAGCGGAGGCGAAGAATGGAAAGGTGGCGGTGTTATTCGGAAACGAACGCACGGGCTTGACAAACGAGGAGTTGTCGTGGGCACACGCCGCGGTGGCGATACCCACCGCGGGAACGGGGAAATTGTGTAGAAAGAGCTTAAAATACACCGGTGGGACCGGGCCGACGAGTTTAAATCTGTCGCACGCCATCGGTATCACGGCGTATGAAATCTTCATGGCGTGCTCGGGCGACGACGCCAAGGGTGAAATTTTACCGGAGAAGCAAAAACTTTTGAGCGTGGACGAAAAAGTGACGCTTCGCGACGAAATCATCGCCGCTCGACGCGCGTTAGACGTCTTGACGATGGACATCGAGCCGTCGTCCTCCACCGGCGCCGAGGACGACGACGACGAATTATCGGCGAGAGAGGCGCGCGCGTTCGAGCGCATCCTCGCCGCCGCGCCGATGCACCGAAGCGACGCCGCCGCGCTGTTCCAGCTCTCACGCCGCGTGTCCGCGATGGCCAAAGGGTCCGTCGTCGCCCAGACGCCCGGAGAAAACTTGCTCGACGCCACCATCATCGAGTGCGTCCGCGAGCTCGTCGACCTCGACGCGTCCGCGCGCCCGACGGTGAAATCCGCGCGAGGACGTCTTCGCGCCCAGCTCGGCGTCTCGCTCACGAACCGCGAGATCGAACGCGCCATCGAACGCGCCATCGATTCCTAATTCACATTTCCCCGTCATCCATCATCAATCATTCCATCGAGCCGCTCGCGCGCACGCGCGCGCGTTCGCCGCCGTCCCGCGTCGCCTCCCTTACACCATGTCCCGCGTTGTCGTCCTCGACCTCGACGGCACGCTCATCAACACCGAACAACTCGTCGACGAGATCGTCGGCGCCGTCATCCTCGACCTCGATCCATCCCTCGCGCCGTCTCGCGTGCACGACGTCCTCGAAAAAGTCCGCGGGACGCGCCCGCTCGATGCCTCTCGAGCCGTCGCGCGCGAGCTCGAGCTTCCAATCACCGGTGAGGCGCTCCTCGAGCGCACGTCGCCGCTGTTAAACGCGAGATGGCGCGAGGTGCGATTGATGCCGGGCGCGCGTCGGTTGTTGACGCATCTGGACGCGCACGGCGTGCGATACGGATTGGCGACGTCGACGCCGCGCGCGTATCTCGCGGCGAAGATGCAATCGCACGGGGACGTGTTGGAGAACATGTCGTGCGTCGTCACGGGGTGCGCGGTGATGCGAGGGAAACCGGATCCGGAGATATTTACGCGGGCGAGAGAGGCGTTGGGGGTGGAGGCGGAGGCGTGCGTCGTCGTGGAGGACACGCCGGTGGGGTGCGAGGCGGCGAGACGAGCGGGCATGACGACGGTGGCGGTGCCGTCGATTCGAGATCGCGAAGCGTTCGAACCGTGGAGCGATGACGTGATACATTCGCTGTATGATTTAGATTTGGAGCGGTACGGGTTGCCGGCGTTCACGGATCGAATCGCCGTCGGCGACGGATCGAGCGACCGCGTGTTGCCCGTGCCGCCGGTGGTGATGCGCGGACCGGTGGTGAAAGGTTTCGGTCGAGGCTCGCGCGTTCTCGGCATACCGACGGCGAATTTAGACGTCACGCCGTTGAAATGGGAGGTGGATTCCTTGGCGCCGGGCATTTATTTGGGATGGGCGTCGGTGCGCGGCGCGTCGCACGCCATGGTGATGTCCATCGGATGGAATCCGTACTTTGATAACGCGAAAAAGACGATCGAACCGTGGTTGTTGCACGAATTCGACGATGACTTTTACGGGGAAGAGTTGTCGGTCGTCGTCGCCGGGTACATACGTCCCGAGGCGGATTTTACGACGCTCGACGCGCTCGTGGCGCGCATTCGAAGAGACGCCGACGTGGCGCGCGTCATGCTGACGCGCGCGCCGTTCGCGGAGACGCGCGCGCTCTTATCTCGCAATGAATAGTCTAGCGTAGTAATTTACAGCTCTAGGAGGACGTCACTCGCATCTTGGACAACGTCTTGCGCACGAAGAGCGCGGCGTTGCCCGCGGCGTCCGCCGCGCGTTCGTGCGGGTACATCCCGCCCCCCTCGGCGAGTGGTTTCGGCGCGCGCGCAGCGCGTCGCTCCGCCGCGAGTTCCGCCGCGCGCGCGGCGTCGTGCGCGTCCGTCTCGCGTCTCGCGCGCGTCATGTCCGCGTCTCGCGAATTGGCGGCGAGGACGTCTCGCAGCGCGGGCAACGCGCTCGTCTCGAAATCCTTGACGCTCCCCTCTATGAATACTCTGTACAGTTCACCGTCGCGACTCGCCACCTCGACCGCTAACAGTGGGGTCTCGTACACCCCCGCCCACTTGCGCGAGGCGAGATAGGCGACGCCCGTCTTGCGCGTGCCTCGTAGCTCGAACGCCAAGTGCGCCCACTTTGAATCGACGCTCACCGGAAAAGTCGCCGCGCCGAACACGCGCGATTTCGCGCGTTTAAACAGCGCCAGCCCCCCACCCGAGGTGACGCACGCGTGCGATGCGCTCGCGGTGACCGGGGCGCCTAAAATCTCGCGCACGCTCGCGTGCGTCTCCAATCTCTTCGTCGCCGCGCGCACGGCGTGCTCGACGTCGAGTGTCCACCGTTTTCGCAACGCGAATGCGCCGACGCCCGCGAGTAACATCGACCCGGCCAACATCGCGGGATCACCGAACGCGACGTCGAACACATTCGACTCGCACGTCGCGCCGAGCGCGTCGCGTTTAAACCCTCTCACTAGGCGCCACGTCGCCGTCCCGACCGCCGCCGTCGCCGCCGCCTCGACGACGCGTCGGTTCGTTCGCACGCCGCTCACCACGCGCTGTTCCACCGCTCGTTTCACCACCATCGGATTCATCTCGCTCATCGTCCAGAAAAATTCCGACGCTCGCGCTCCCAGCGCTCGATCCGTCGCGCGTCTCGCGTCTCGAAGCGCGCGCGTCGTCGCCCCCGCGGCGAACGCCTCGGCGTCGCGTCTCGCCGCGTCCACGCGCGCGCGCGCCTCTCGCGCGAGCGAGGTAAACGGTGAGGACGTCGAGACCTCGCTCGCATCGCGTCCGTGCGTCCACCGTCGCGCGCGAGTCGCCGATGATGACGAGGCTTCCTTTTGAATCATCATCATCATCGTTTCCACCGGCGCGCGCGCGCGCGACGCGGACGCGGACGCCGACTTCAAGACGGTCATCATCGCGCGTCGACGCGGCGTCGACGTGCCGTCGACGACGACGCGCGATGACCGTCGCGCGAGACGATGACGACCGTCGCTCAGGGTCAGGGTGCGAAAACCATCAATCATCGGCAGTCTGACGCGCGCGCGTCGCGTCGTCGTCGTTCGTCGGTGCGATCGATCGATGAACATGGAGCGTCACGCGCTGCCCAATCGCGAGCACGCCCTGTTCACCACGCTCGTGGACTGTTACGAGTCGAAGAAGTACGCCGAGGGCGTGGAGGCGGCGGACCGAATCCTGGCCAAGTTTCCCGACCACGGGGAGACGCTGGCGATGAAAGGGCTGGTGGTGCGATCGATGCATGAGTCGCACGAGATGAACGCGGAGGCGCGCGCGCTGGTGAAGCGAGGGATCGAGTGTCATCCGTCGTCGCACGTGTGTTGGCACGTCCTCGGGTTGGTGCACCGAGCGGAGCGGAACCACGCGGAGAGCGCCAAGTGTTACGCGCAGGCGCTGAAGATGGACTCTGAGAATGGATTGATCATGAAGGATTTATCGATCGTGTATCTGCAGACGCGAAATTTCAAGGCGTTCGTGGATTTGCGATGGAAGATTTTGGGAAAGAAGCCCGATCAGCGAGCGTCGTACGCGTCGTTGGCGTGCGGGTTGCATCTGTTGGGCGAGCACGATAGCGCGTACGACGTGATCGATACGTACGAAAAGGTTCGTGCGTCGAATCAGTTTGATCATCCGCGCTCGTGGGTGGATGAGGATCCGTTGATGAAGAGGTTCGACGCGAGCGAGCTGACGCTCTTCAAGGCGACGGTGAAAAAGGCGGGCGGGAAACACAAGGAGGCGTTGGCGCTGTTAGAGCGGGAGGAGGCGAACGTCGTGGACAGAGTGGCGTATTTAACTCTCTTGGGAGAGTTACAAGTGGAGCTCGGGATGATGAGCGCGGCGGAGGAGACGTACTGGAAACTCATCGACCGTCTTCCGGATAGTTACGATTATCACAAGGCGCTTCGCATCGTCAAGGGCCTTCCGGAACACGTGCACGACGGCACGGGAGAGATCACTGACGACGACGTGGCCAAATTGAAGGCGTTGTACGAGGAGATCGCGTCGAAGGTTGCGTACTGTGCCTCTGCGAAACGTCTTCCGTTGTCGTTTACGAAACCCGGCGACGAGTTCAAGGCGCTCGTCGGCGCGTACGTGGAGAAACCGCTTCGCAAGGGTGTGCCGAGTTTGTTTGAAGATTTGAAGAATCTGTACGAGAATCCGGAGAAGGCTGCGATCATGGAAGACGTGTTCCAGGGCATCGTGGAGTCGCTCAAGTCGTCGAGCACGTTTCCATCCGGAGGCTCGACGTCTTCCGACGACGAAAAGAAGGAGTGCACGATGTACGCCGTCAACTTGTTGGCGATGCACTACGACGAGATGGGGCAACGCGCCGCCGATGGAGGCGCAAAGGAGTTCGCCAAGGCGCTCGAACTCATCGAGGAGGCCATCTCGATGGATGCGTCGTGCGTTGAGCTGCATTTGAACAAGGCGAGTTTCCTGGCGCACGCCGGCGACCTTCAAGGCGCCGCGGACGCCGCGGAGACGTCGCGCAAGCTCGATCTCGCTGATCGTTTCTTAAACTCAAACTGCGTCGGTCACATGATGCGCGCCGGAAGGTACGCGTATGCCGAGGAGTTGGCGGCGATGTTTGCGCGAGACGGGGACCCGGCGACGAATTTGTTCGACATGGAGGCGACGTGGTTCGAGCTCGAGGCGGCCAAGTGCCACACTCGCAGAAACAAGTTCGGGCGCGCGCTCAAGTATTACCACGCCGTTCTCACGCACTTTAATCAGTTCGTCGAGGACCAGTTCGATTTCCACGCGTATTGCTTGCGACGAACGTCCATCAATGCGTATATGGATTTGTTAAAGGTGGAAGATTCCATGTACGCCCGAGACGAGTTCCGCGCCGCGGCCAAGGGCGCCGTGATGCTGTACGTGAATCTTTTCGACGAGCCCCCGGCCGAGAAGGCGGCTGCTTTAGAAGCCAAGATCGCCGCGATGTCCGCGGACGAGGCGCAAAAGTTTAGAGAACAAATGCAAGCGACGAAGGAGAGAGAGGAGGAGGAGGAGCGCGCGAGACTCGCCGCTCTGGAGGAGGCTAAAAAGGTGGCCGCGGCGCAAGAGAGTAAGAACAAGTCTCCGAAGGAGGATCTGAAGAAGGAGGATCCGGATCCGTACGGTGATGCGTACGAGAACGACGCCGAACCTCTCGAGCAAGCGATGAAGTTTGTCGAGCCGCTGCAGATGCACGCGGCGCAGTACGAAGAGACGCATCTTCTCGCGTTTGAAGTGTTCATTCGTCAGGGTAAGCCGATACTGGCCCTCAAGGCGGTGAACGAGGCGTTGAAGATTAATTCGGAGAGTTATCAGGCGAAGGCGAACGTCGCCCGATTGGCGCACGTCGTCGAAACCATGGACGAGGCGAACGCCATGAAGAAGGTGATGGCGATGCAAGTCGGCAAATTGACGGAGAACAAGTCCCCGGCCACGTTCTTAGACACTCTTGATAGCCAAACGAGTCCCGTCAGTGCTGCGGCCGTCGCACTCGCCAAGTACGGCGTCACCGGTGACGCCGCCGAGCTCGCGGCGAGCGCGGGATCGACGTCGGTCGACGCTTCTCGATATTCGCTCGCCGAATACGTCGAGGCGCACGAAATGTACGCCACCGTGAGCAAGGCAGCGGCCGATGCGCTGAAAGCTGCGTGCGCCGGCGCATTCGTGCACTCGACCGTCTTCGGTGGCGCGAAAGCAACCGTTAGAACCGATGCGTAATTGATTGAAGGAGATTGAAGGAGATTTGTTAATACAACGCGCGCGCGGAATCGCGACTAAGCCCCGCCTTTGAGCTCTTCGAGACGCATGCTGAGATCCTTCTCCGCTTGCTTCTCCGCCGGGACCGTCGTCCCAGCCGCCGGTAAATCCGCCGCGAACTCCAACCCGTGCTCATCCGCGACCTGTTGCATGAGCGTCGCCACGTCCTCGGGCGGCGTCGACAGCGCCGACGTGTTCCCCATCGCCTGTTCCACGAATTCCGTCTGCACGTCCAAGTTTTCAAACTGCTGTTCAAACGTATCCATTGTCTCCGACACTTGCTCTAAATTGTTCGCGTTCAGACTCTTCTCCAAGGACTTGACTATGCCGGACATGTCCGCGTTCACCGCGTTCATCTTCGCCTGCGTCTCCAGACGCGCGACGACGCCGTCCAAACGACTGGCCAATCGCAACATGTTCAGACCCTCGTTCTTCTTACGAATCGCATCCTGCGCGTGAATCTTGGCGCCGTCGATGTTCCCGCGCTCGATCGCTCGTTTCACCTGCGTCGAAAACGTTCCTCGGTCAGTCGACGCGTCAATTCGCGCAATCTCACCACCTAGCATAATCATCGCGTTCGAGTCTCGACGACGCTCGTCATCGACGCGCGCGCGTCGCGCGCGTCGCCGCAATCATCGCGCACCTTGGACTTGTTCGCCTTTTCCTCGGATTCGCACTTTTTCGCCGCGCGCGCGAGCGATTTCGCGGTAAACTTCAAGTTGAAGATTTGCTCCTGGAGCTTAGCATCGCTGCTCCCCCGACCGAACAGATTGGAAAACAGACCCATCTCGGCGTTGTCGTCGCGCGCGTGTCGCGTGTGTCGATCGTGCACCGAGCGCGCGTCTCGTCGAACGCGCACGAACGCGTCGGCGAATGGCGCGCGCGGTGGGCGCCGGCGAATGAAAGAATGAAGAAATTACATTGCTACTCACACCGTCCACTCGGCGCCGGTGATTTTGACCGTGTCCTTCCACAATCGCGCCCACGCCTCGCGATTGTACGCGAAATCGTTCGCCTTGGTGATTTCGTGCACGCCCGGTTTTCCGGCGTCGCTCCGCTCCGCCACGTACGCGCCGCTCACGTTTTCGTACTTGGGATCAAAAGCGAGCGCGATTTGTCCCCTCGCGCCCTGTTCCGGCGTGATCAAACGACCCATGCGCTTCATCTGTGGATAAAAGTCGAGCGTGAGCGAACGATTCAGCTCCGTGTCGACGACTCCGGGATGTACGGCGTTCACCGAGACGTCGAGGACGCCCGCCGCCTTCAATCTTCGATCCAATTCAAACGTAAACAAGATGTTCGCCATCTTCGTGCGACCGTACGTCACCCATCCAAGCAAGGGATACCCCCAGAATCCCTCCTCGCTGTCGATGTCGTGAAAGTTCCACGCGCCAACGTTGTGCGCCACGCTGCTCACGTTCACCACGCGCTTCTTCGTCCCGTCGTCTCTCTTCGTCCGCATCATCGTCTCCAACAACAGCGACGTCAACAAAAAGTGTCCACTGTGATTCACTTGCATCTGTTTCTCGTGTCCATCCACCGTCACCTCGCGCTCCGGCAGCGCCATGAC
>MPLT02136704.1_pt1 | contig 14140 bp, 3 predicted proteins | sample 1617391 | NCBI WGS metagenome assembly MPLT02 (sample SAMN05944800, study PRJNA350692) | marine metagenome | biome: marine; feature: ODZ; material: water; isolation source: 70 m water sample filtered on 0.2 um supor filter | place: Pacific Ocean | collected 2012-04-08 | depth 70m m
ACAGGCCAAGCGCTTGGCCAAGCGCTATTTGGAGCGGTCGAACGTGTAGCCCGGGCCGAGGATGGGCTTGTTGATCAGCCCCGGTGCCACGTGCAAATCGGAAAAAAGGGCGACCCACTTTTTCTCGCCCGGCCAATGCCAGTCGAACCCGCTAAAGGATGCCCTGTCCATCGGGTATCCCCATCCGGCCACATTGGCACCGCCCTCGGACAACACCAAAAAGCGGCTCACGTCCCGCACCTCACCGAGGCGAATGCAGGTCGTGTTGTTCTTTTTAACGACCGTGTTGTAGTTCGGGTGGGTATTGGATTGATACGAGGAACCCATGTGGTCGTAGAGCGACTGTTTTTTCAACTGTGGAAGCGTGCGCATCAAATGGTTGTTGGAGGCCTCATCGCTCGGGCACTTGGCCACGGCCACCTCGGTCGAGCCTTTCTCGTAATCGCCAAGGTACAGGTTTAGATACCGCTCATCGGCAGTGAGTTGGCCATAACCGGGATGCGGGCGACCGTTGGGCAGCCGACCCGGTTTACCGAGCCAACCAGTCGTCGTCCGCGAGGTGCCGTTGGGCAAAACCTTGGGCGGAAATTCATCGTCGAAATCCCCGAAATACATCCCCAACGCCAGACCGGCCTGTTTCATGTTGCTGGTACACTTGGCGACCTTGGCCTGTTCCTTGGCCTTGGCCAACGCCGGCAAAAGTAATCCCGCCAAAATCGCGATGATGGCAATGACCACCAGCAACTCGATCAGGGTAAATCCACGTTGAAACATTCCAGTTTGTGACGCTGTCTTTTTCAACTGTGTGTTCCTTTTGTTATTCGGCCCGCACCCGGAAGAACAACCGGCTGGCGTCCTCCGTGATGTTGACCGGAATCCAAAGTTCGCCCGTCTCGTTGGTATACGTTTGAAGGTCGATCCACTTACCCAAGTTCTCGGAATACTGCAGTACGACCTTACCGCCCTTGTCTCCCGTGACGAGAAACCGGAACTGGCCATTTTCGGTCACCTGCGCCGCCGAAAGCGTCGGGGCAGTCGGATCCACCGGAACCTCGCCCTCGATAAAGCCATACTTCACTCCGAGGTGATCAGTGACCGACTTGTGTTCACCTGTCGAAAGTGTGCGATTGTATACCAGCACCTCGGCGATCTCGCCGCCGAATGCCAGCTTCGGAACTGCGCCCACACTCAAAACGCCCAAGGCATCCACCTCGAGCGAGTCACCAAACTCGCCCATCTCGACGGATTCCCCATCCACATTTATAGTCGATAGATTCCCGGCCCGTGCAAACTCCAAAACGTGCCATTCATCATCCCAACCCTCCGGCTGGTTCGCGCTGACCCGGCCGCCCTCCGAGCCGTGCCCGTAATCGATCAGGAACTTGTTGTTGTAACTCGTCAGCAGCGCCATGTGGTTTTTGTAGTTCGGCGCCTCCCATGCCACGATGGTGTTCACCTTGCTCTGCCATTTTTGGCGGACGACCGCAAACACACTCACCTCATCCGGCGACAGAAGATCAGCACCCGCCACATCCACTCGGGCCAGAACATCGTCCTCGCCATCAAACAGCAACGCCGGCTTGCCATTCAAGGCTTCGGCAACCAGCGTCGGCTGCAGACCCAGTTCCGCCTGGCTAACGTCATGCCCGAAATGGCTTTGATCCGCCCAACCGCTGACCACGCCATCCGCGCCGGTGGTCAAACCATTGCCGGCGTCCAACCACAGCCGCAAACCATCAACTGGTACCGGCGTCTCGCCGTAGGCGGCGACAGTGACAGTTGCCTCGGTGACTGCTCCATCATTGTCGGTCGCCTTCACGGTCAGCGATTGCAGGCCCGGCTTGGCCAAGCGCCAATCAACCTCGTACGGCGCTTCGCTCCGCTTGGCCAAGCTCTCGTCTCCCGACAAAAACTCTACCTGAGTCACGTCACCGTCGCTGTCCGATACCGTCACGCTCACCTTCATTGTCGACCCCACGCTCACGCCTTTGCCTGCGCTGGGTGAGGTGATGACCACTTCCGGCCCCACGTTCCGCGGCAGCACCGTCACGCTCACCGCATCGGAGGTGGACTGACCCTCTCGATCGTCGGTCGCCACGGCGGTCAACACCACATCGGCCGCAGTTGAGGGCGTCCAGTCAAACTCAAACGGTGCCTCGCTGTCCTCGCCGAGCAGGGTGTCGTCGGCAAAAAACTGCACCTTGGTGATGGCGCCATCTTTGTCGGCAGCCGTCGCCTCAAGGCGCCGCACTGCGCCTGCCTTGAAAGAAGCTCCATCCGCCGGTTGTGTCAGTGCCACCGTTGGCAAATGGTTTGCCATTACCGGAAGGTCAAACTTGTTGGCAATGACAGTTCGAACCTTCGCCACTTCCTCCGCGGATAATGTGCGGTTGTACACCAACACCTCGGCAACCGCACCCCCGTGATGCAGCGTGCCCACGCCGCCGATCGAAAGTGTGCCTTCGACATCAACGGCAAGGTCGTCAAAAAACTCGCCCTCGAACACCGTCACTCCACCCACGGCAACACGGCCGGTCGCGCCGTCGCGATATACCTCGACAAGATGCCAGTTGTTGTCCCAACGCTCCGGCTGCGCTCCGGAAATGCGGCCACCATCCGAGGCGTTGCCGTAATCGAACAGCAGCACGTTGTTGTACGTAAAAAGTAGGTCGAGATGATTGCGGTGGCTGTCCGATTCCCAGCCGAACACTGCGTTGTTACGGCTGCCGCCGTCCTGTTTCATCACGAGAAACAGGCTCGCCGCAGTGCTATCGAGCAGGGTCGCACCGTTGACCGTACCACTGAGAATATCGTCCGATCCATCGAATACGACCGCCGGTTGGCCGTTGATTCCCTCGCTGTGAAACGCCGGTTGCTGGCCGGCCTCCGCCTGGCTGGTGTCGTGCCCGAACGGAGTGCGGTCAGCCCAGGCGCTGACCTTGCTGGCCTCCTGCGTCACGGAGCTGCCATCCAGCCAGAGACGCAGGCCCAACGCCGGGTATTCCCCGCTTTCAAACACGGCAGCCTCGACCGCTTCGGTTATCGCAAAGCCGCCCTTGGCGTCCGTCACCTTGGCCGTGACCTGATACACACCGGCCTCAGCCTCGGTCCAGTCCAGCGCATATGGGGCCTCACTGTCGGTTCCGATGAGCTGATCGTTTTTGAAAAACTCGACCTTGGCGATGGCCGCTGAACCAGCCTCCACGTCAGCCTCAAGTCGGGTGGTTCCGCCCGGCTTAACGGCGATGTTCGCCGCCGGTTGCACAAGCGCCACGGAGGCGCCTTGCAATACCTGAATCGTGATCGGCTCGGTCTCGACGGTCTGCCGATGCCGGTCGGTCACTGCCGCGGTGATCTGGTATTCCCCAGCCTCAACGTCCTCCCAAGTGTGGGCGTAAGGCGCTTTTGTCGATCGGCCGACCAGTTCGCCATTGGCAAAAAAGTCAACGTGCCGCATTTCACCATCCGCTGCGTTGTCGCTGGCATTGGCCGTGAGCGAAATCGTTGCGGGCGACACAAATTCCGCCCCCGCGGTCGGCGCGGTCAACTCGACCGTCGGCGCGTGGTTCACCGTGAAAATAACATCCAACGTCGTGACCTTGTCCTGATTGTCAGTCACATCAACGATGAATTTCACCTTGGATGATTTTGGATAGTAGCCGGTCTTCCAACGTGTATCGGTCAGCACGGAGTGGCCGTCGTCGTTTTCATTCCAGTACGTCGGGCCGTGTGCCGGATAAAATGCACCCCGGTTGACCGCAATGGACTTGATGTCCCCATCCGGGTCATACGCCACCACCTCGAAGGTAAACTTGCCGGGCACCGCCACAAAGTCGCCCTCAGCCGGGTAGGTGCTGACGATCACCGGCGGTAGGTTGCCGGTGGTCAGCGTAATTTTGACCGGCTCGGACACGGCCTTGGCCAAGCGATTGTCCGTCACCGTGGCGCGAATATCGTAGACACCCTCGCCGGCGTTTTCCCATGTGAACACCCCATCCGCTGAGTCCGCTTGGCCAAGCGCAACCCACTCGTCTGTGCCTTCCGTTTTGCGTTCGTAAAGAACGTGCGTGATGGAGCCATCCGGATCGGATGCGTCCAGACTGATCTCCACATCACCCGGTGCACTGAAAAACTGGCCGGCACGCGGCGACACGATGGCGACGGTGGGCGGTTGGTTGTCGCTGAGATAGCGGATGGACACCGTCTTGTGACCGTCCATCACAATCGTGATCGATTCCTCCGTCCCGGAGGCGTCGCCCTCCCAGTTGTCAAAGCCAAGGCCTTCGCCCGGCTTGGCTGTCAACGTCACCTCCGTGCCCGGCGGGTAGGTCGGCAGGCTTGGCTCGACGCCGATCGCGCCCTCTCCCGCAGCGACCACGGTGGTCAACGAGTAATGCACGTTAACCTCAATCGGGTTGCTGTTCTCGATGCCGAAGGCATTGCGCAGCGTGACAGCGTACCGACCGGCCTGACCGGGTACGAGATTGGCCAACTGCAGCCAACGCTGCGTGGCACCGGGAATCGGCTCGTTGTTTTTCGTCCATTGAATGTTCATCGGCGTGCCGACAGCGTCCAGCTCAAGTAGTGTCGTGGTGCCGGCCAGATGCGTGCCGTCGCCGGTGATCGCACGGACAATCGGCTTGCGGTTGTGATCCGGCGCACCGTGCGCCTGCCATTCCACCGGCTCGTCCGGCACATCGACCTGCACCGCCTGCATGGTGCCCAGGCTAGGTTCGCCCGGGCTCCAGCTGATGCCGTCGTAGGTGTGCCAAGCGGTCTCACCATTCACCTGCAGCAGGCCAAGCTTGGTTCCGGTCGGAGCCGATGCGGGGAACTGCAAATCGCGACCGACCACCCCGGACAACGGGGCCGGATACCCAAAGTATCCGTCAGTCAAACTCATCTCGGCATCCTGTCCGGCATAGGTTCCGGTGAGGATCACACGGAACGGATCGCCGACATTGGTGAACTTGAAAATATCTCCCTGGGTCAACTCGACCGCGCCGTTGCTCCACGTCTCGCCCAACGTGCCCTCGGCCCATTCGCCGGTCTCGGTGTTCAGGATGGAAATGGTCGAATCTTTCGGTGCATTTTGAAACAACGTGGCGATGGTCGTGTTGCCGGAAAGTGCCAACGGCACATGGTAGAGCGACTGGCCCGCCGGGATGTCGAGGTTGATGTAGCCGACATAGTTTTGCGAATGACCGGCGATGCGCCCCGGCGCCAACTCGTCCGGCACGAGGATGCGCACCATCTGTTTCGCGACCTCGCTCGAGTACGCCAACGGGATGCGAACGATCCCGTTTTTGTTTTGGTAACTGCCAAGCTTTTGCCAACGAACACCATCGATCGTGGCATGGATGTCGCAGTTCGCATCCGGCTCGCTGGTGAGTACGAATGTGAACCGGCCCTTGTCGTCGAACGCCGCCTCGCTCAGATCCGGCATGATGTAGTCTCGGCTGAAGTTCGCGGTGATCGTCTTGTGCGCGTCCATCGTCACCGTAAACGTCGAGTCGCCGCTCGCCTCGTCGCCGCTCCAGTGCATCCACGAGTAGCCGGTTGCCGGCGTCGCGTTCAGTGTCACTTTTGAGCCGGCGAGAAAGGCCGACTTTTTCGGATCCAGCTCAATCCGGCCGCGACCCTCGATCGCCAGCTTGAGTGTGTAATAAATATCGAGCTGCGCCGCCGGGCTGACGGTTTTGCCGAAGCCATTGCTGACGACCACCGAGTAGCGACCGGCGTTGGCCACGGTGGCAGTCGGCAACTGGAATCCCGATGCCGTTGCGCCGGCGATCGGTTTGCCATCGAACAGCCATTGGTAGGCCAATGGTTCGCCGACTGCCTTGACAATGAATCCGGCCTTGCCACCGGAAAGGATGGCGACATCGGTCGGGGGCGAGGTCACCATCGGGATCGTCGGGTCATGGGCCCAATCGATGGCGCTGGGTGCGGTGACGATGAACGCTTGGCCAAGCGCCACCGCCGGCTCGGTCGGCGACCAGGCCCCGTCGCCCACCGTGTAGGCGTCATATTTGCCGGTGCCGTTGTTGAGTAACTCGACCTTGAGTCCATCGACCATCGGCAACCCGAGGCGGCTGCTCAGCAAACCGCCCTTGGCCAAGCGCGGTGACACCACCGACTTGCCGGCCGGGAAGCCAAGGGCGGTCTCCGCCCAGGGCGTGAAGCCGGCCAGCACCACGTCGAATGCAGCACCCACGTTGTTGAACACCGCGCCTTCACCCGGCGCAAGCGTCATGCCCGGTTGGCTCCACGCGTCGGTAAATGTGTTGGCCTCCCACTTGCCGGTCACGGCGTTAAACTTGGACAACGTGCTGCCACTGGGTGCGCTTGGGAAAATGTCGGAGACGCGGTTGCCACCGTTGGACATTGGGTTGGCGACCAGTGAATACCCCGATGGCACGGTGAGCGTCACATAACCAAGCGCCCGCGCCGCGTAGCCGGTGTCCTCCTCCCATGTTCGGATGAACAGGTTATTGATTCCAGCCGGGCGATTGAACGGGATTCGCATTTCACCCGAAGCACTGCTGTCGCTGGTGAACTGTGTCCAGTTGAGCAGGTCGAGCGAGTAGTCGGAAGTCAGTGTTTTGCCCGGGCGACCGACCTGCACCCACTCAAGCTGCCCGGCGTCGTTGATTTTCACACTGCGATACTCGGGCGGCACCACGTCGCGCGTAAACGCCCCGGTGATCGACTTGTTCGCAGCCATCGTCACCGCCAGCGGATTGGCCGCACCGCTGGCCGCACCACTCCAGCCGGTGAAAATGTATCCCTTTTTCGGCACGGCATTGAGAACCACGCGCGACTTGTGGGGATACGTTTCAAGCTCCGGCGCGTGCGATACGGTACCGTGTCCCTCCGCTGCCACGCCCAGTGTGTACTGCACGTCCAACACTGCCGTGGCGCTCAAAATGTTGCCGAACGGATTGCGAATGTAGACGGTGTAGTCACCGGCGTTAGCATGCTGCACATTGGCAAGTTGCAGCGTCGCGGAGGTCGCCCCGTCGATGTTCATCCCGTTGAACCGCCACTGATACTCGAGCGGTGTGCCGGTGGCCTCCACGCTAAACGTCATCGGTTGTCCGGCAATCCTGAGCGCACCCACCGGCTGGCTGACAATCTTCGGTGTTCCCTGCGAATTGAGGTTGATGTCGCGGCTCCAGTTCAGCGCTTCCAGCGATGTGACCCGGAATCCCTGCCCTGCAGCCAATCCCAGCTCGTTCGGGCTCCATGCACCGTCGGTGTAGGTCGACGTTGCCCAATCGCCGGTGGCGTTGTTGAGCAGGCTCACCTTCAGACCCTCAGCGGTTGGCAGCTCAAAATCGGTCGACACTTCCCCGGCAAGCGGGAGCGTTGCCGCATGGTACGAATCCCCAACCGGGATCGCCGCAGACAGGCTGCCTTGCGTGACTTGACCGGTAAACTTCAGCGTCACTGCCGAGCCGGTTTTGTTGTCAAACAAAGCCGCTTGGCCAGGCGCAATCGTTAGCCCTGCGTTGCTCCAGGCTTCACCGAACGTGCTGGCAGTCCATTCACCCGCCTCGCTGTTCCAGGTCGAGACCGTCAGGTTCGCCGGGCCGGTTGGCAGCAGCGTGCCCAAGGTGTTGTCGCCCTTGGCCAAGGGGCTGGACAACAACGATTGGCCGGTCGGCACTTCAAGCAGGTGATAGCCCACGATGTTGTCTGAATATCCCTTGCCGGTCACCAGTACGCGGAAGTACATGCCCACGGATCCCGCCGGCGGGATCACCGGCACGTGCAGCTCACCCGGGTTGGTTTGCGCGCTGTGATCCACCCAGTTTTCCAAATCAAAACTGTACTGAATGTTGTTCGGCACACCCGGCTCGGCGACAACGGTGAATTGAAACGTGCCGTCCGCGCGGAAGTGCGCATCCTTCAGCGTCGGCATGATGTAATCGCGAGAAAAGTCAGCCGTGACCGTCAGATGCTTATCCGCGGTGACGGTGGTTTGCGCGGAGTCGCCACTGGCATCACCGCCCCAACTGGCAAACGAGTAGCCCTCATCCGGGACTCCGGTCACGGTCACTTCGGTGCCCGGCGCGTAATGATCCTGCAACGGGGTCAACACAATCCGGCCCGCGCCGGTGGTGTCGCGGTTGATCACGTAGTGAACCGCCACGTCAGCCGGTAGGCTTGTCACGGAGCCGAACCGGTTCGCCAAACGCACCGTGTACTTGCCGGCGTTGGCCTCCGTGGCCTCATCAAACGCCAGCGCATTTCGCGTGGCGTCCTCGATTGCTTCATCATTGAAAAACCATTGATAGTCGAGTGGATCGCCCACACCGCGCACCGACAAACCGAGCCACGAACCGCTGGTGACCACCTGATCTTCCGGCTGCGTGGTCACCTCCGGCAGGATGATCGCATTGTAGGCAACCGATTGATCCCACTCGAGTGCCGCGACAGCCGTCACCCGGAACGCTTGGCCAAGCGCAACACTCGGCTCGCTTGGCTGCCAGACTTCGTCAGAAAAAGTGTAGGTGACGTACGCCCCGCTCTCATTGTCGAGCAACTGCACCTCGAGGCCATCCACCTCAGGCAGGCCAAGCGCGGAGGCCACGCCGCCTTCCGCCGGGGTCAATGCGCTGCGCAACGCGGCCCGGGCCGGGATCACCGAGGCGAGATCGCCCTGCAGTGCGACCCCAAAATAATCCACCGTTACGGCGTTCTCTCCGGCAAGGTCAAGCACCGCACCCTCGCCCGGGTCGAGTGTCATTTCCGGGTTCTCCCACGCACCACCCTCGAACACGTTCACCGTCAGCTCGCCGGTGGCCTCGTCCAGCTTGGCCAAAGTGGTGCCATCAGGGAACCCGGTGAACAGCTTGGCCAACGTGTTGCCATCCTCGCGACTCAACGGGTTAGCGATGAGCGATTTGCCGGCGGGATACGTCACCCGGGTGTAGCCGATGGCGTTTTTTGAATATTTTTCCGTCTTGAGCAGCGCGCGCACGTACAGCGTGACCCCGGCCGGCCGGTCGATCGCCTTGCTGTTTTTACCGGAGGCGTTGAACATCAAGTCCTCCTCCCCTCCCTTCAGCAGCGTCTTCCAGTTTTTCAGGTCGAACGAATACTCGAACACGTTCGTCGTCCAGCGGTGGCCGTGCACCTGAAAACCAAGCTGCTCGTCAGTGAGGTTTAGGTTGAAAAACTTGGGTTCATCGAAAATCAGCCACTCGAGCTGGGCCGGCTCGGAGTTGGCCTCGCCGATGGCGGTGCGCACGTTGACCGTGTACGCGCCCTCGGTGGCCGGCGTCATCACGCCGATATCGACCGAGCTGGCCGTGGCCCCGTCAATCGCCTCGCCATTGAAGCTCCATTGATACGCAAACGGCCCGGTGCCTTTCGGCTCCACCTTCAACACCACGTTCGTGTGGATACCGATCACCGTCTCAACTGGAGTCGGCGCGGTGGTCATGGTGACGTTGGCGCCGTCGATGATCTTCACATTGGCCGGCGTGCCGATGCTCGGCAGGACGGCATCCAACACGGCGGTCTTGCTGCGTGTGTAGCCCACGGCGTTGCGAACGACCACTTCGTAGCGGCCCATGTGTTCCGGTTGAAAGTTGTTGATCGTATGGGTCGCCTGCGTAGCCCCATCGATGTCCTTTTTTTCAAACCGCCACTGGTAGGTGAGCGTCTCGGCGCCCTTGGCCTCAACCGATAATTCCACGGTCGAACCAAACTGCATGATCATCTGGCCAGCCGGTTGAAGCACGATCACTGGCGGGTCGTCCGGCTGAAACGCCACGTGCCCCCACCACGTACCCCAGCGATCACGCTTGTCATCCGGAATGCCCTTTTGGTCAGTGTTGCGCGTCTCGGCATACATCTGAATCGTCCACATGTCGGTGTCGTTGTTGGGATCGACCTGCGTGGCGCTGTAGTCGCCCCAGCTATTCCGGCCATCGGCACGCAGCTTGACGTACGGCGCCACGCCGGACTTGAACAGCGCCGGCTTGCTCATCTCCCCAAGAGGATCACCAGCCTTGCGATAGGAGTAGAACGCGCTGGCGTAGGTGTCCTTTGTAAACCCGGAATAGCCGATCAACACATCGTTTTTTTTATTCACCGCAATGCTCGGGAAGGTGTAATGCTTCACGCCGTTGGTATCCTGAATGTAGCCGCGCTGGATGATCGTGGCGTTCGTCTCCAGGTTCCACCACTGCACGGCCGTGCGATTCACGTTGGTCACGCCCTCCGGCAAAAACACATGGTGCGCCGCCCAGAGTTTGCCGTTGCGCTTGATCAATGCGTGCATGCGCGAGTCGTTGCCGAAGATGTTTTTCGCGGTGCCTTTCTGCGGTGAAATGTTGGTTTTCCCGATGGAAAACTCCCACGGCACGATGTCCTTCAGCGGCGTGGCGGCAAACTTGGGCGTGTAATGCTCCTGCCCGACTTTTCCGGACAGCGCGCTGATGCGCAGCGCCCGTGTGCTGTTTTCGGTGACGAACAGCAGGTTTGTGTCGGCCGCGTCGTGCGTCGTCGCCGGCACCACGGTGAAATATCCGGGATCATCAAACTGCGTGTAAAACGCCCGGTCGTTGCGAATGTAGTCCGGCTTGTGAAAGGCGTAGATGCGCGAGCCGACGAACTCCTTTGTGCCAGCCACCTCGTTGGTGCCCTTGTACATGTTCACCGAGGCGGCGAGCCACTTGCCGTTGTAGCCGACACTCGGGTAGTCGGCGTAAAGGTAGTTCGTCTTGACCGATGTTGGGTGCACCCGGATCGAAGCCATGTCCCATTCGCCGTTCGGGTTGCTCGTCTTCGAGAGGCCGATCAACACCGCCGACTTAGTCGTGTTCACATCCGCGATTGTGAACAGCACCCAGCGCTTGGCCAGATGGTCGTAAACCACCTTCGGATCGAACACGAAACCGTGATCGAAGCCGCCCCAAAAATCGCTCAAGCCCACCTTGCTCAACAATTCACCCTCGCGGGTCTGCACCGCGATCTCGGTGTTCAACGCCACCATCAAGTGCTCCGGGCCAACCGCACCGTGAGTGTCAGCGGGGATCGCCGTGTGATTGTCAATCACGCCAAGGAAGTGATCGCGCATCCCGGGTTTGAAATCGCCGCCCAACAAGCTCGGCCCCTCCGGCGCGAAGTCCTTCTCCGGCAGGCCTCCCATTTTGCTGATACTCAACAACCGATGCCGCCGCACCGTCTCGTCCGGCCCGGGATTGGCCGCCGTCACCCTGTCGGACATCGCGGCAAAATGAATTGTGTGCGTTCGCACCAACGGATAGTCCTCCCCGAGACTGCTAGAGGAATCGTCGAACCGTTCCGGCGCCGCCAACGGGTCACTGGCCAACTCCTCCATGCCAGGCGGCAGCGGCGGCAGCGGCGCTTGGCCAAGCTGATCCTCCGTGGGCACCTTCGCCACCTCCACCCCGGCAATGAACCGCGAATAACCTGGCAGCAGGTCCGCCAACTCCGTGTCCAGATCACGTTTGGCCAAACCGCTGGCCAGAGGCGTCATTCGGTTGCCGTCGTTGGCATAGACATCGACCGCCTGTGTCTGCGCTTGGCCAAGCGGCGCATCCACCAGTAAATCGAGGTCACCATCGCCATCAAGGTCGGATAGCGTGATCGGCGGTGCCTCGGTGGCGGAAGTCAGGCTGGATGCCGGTGCTTCGGCAGCAATCGCCACCACGGCCAAGGCCGCTCCAAGGGTGAAAAATGAAGGAATAATGATACTCTTCCAGCGATTCGCCAGAAGCCGTAGCTTGCTGAAACCTGAAGTCATGGTCGGGTTGCGTTGACAATGTCCCCCTTCCGGATGAGTGGGAACCGGCGTTCATTATGACCACCTAGCACGCATCGAGTCAATGCCTTGCGCCCCCCGGCGACCGCCCTATACTGCCGCCCGTGTTGGATATTAGACAGTTCCGGGAGAACCCCGATCACATTCGCGAACGCCTCGCCACCCGAGGGGAGGAATTCGCCGCCAAGGTTGACGATGTCTTGCGGCTCGACACCGAGCGCCGCGAGGCCATCACCGCCGTCGAGGAACTCAAAGCCAAACGCAACGCCGCCTCGAAGGAAATCGGCTCGCTCATGGGCCAAAAAAAACTCGAGGAGGCCGAGGCAAAAAAGGCCGAAGTGCGCGACATCGGCGACCAGATTTCCGATTTGGACGCAAAGGCCGGTCAGGTGGACACCGACCTGCGCGACATCCTGCTGCGGCTGCCCAACCTGCCCCATGCCGACGTTCCGGTCGGTGCGTCTGAAGAGGACAACAGCGAGATCAGCCAATGGGGCGAGAAACCGTCATTCGATTTTGAGCCGAAACCGCACACGGAGATTTGCGAGTCGCTTGGCCTCGTCGATTTCGCCCGGGGCGCCAAGCTCTCCGGCAGCGGCTTCCTGCTGTACAGCGGCTGGGGCGCGCGGCTCGAGCGGGCGTTGATCCAGTACCTGCTCGATATGCACGTCCACGAGCACGGCTACACCGAGGTGTCGCCGCCGTTCATGGTCGGCTACGACTGCATGATCGGCGTCGGCCAATTCCCCAAGTTCGAGGACCAGGCCTACATGGTGCAGGAGGGACTCGACGAGGAGAGTCGCGGCAAACTCTACCTCATCCCCACCGCCGAGGCGCCGGTCGCCAACATCCATCGCGAGGAGATTTTAAAAAACGAGGAGCTGCCGAAATATTACTGCGCCTACAGCCCGTGCTTCCGAGCCGAGGCCGGCGCGGCCGGGGTCGGCACCCGCGGCATGATCCGCGTCCACCAGTTTGACAAGGTGGAACTCATCAAGGTCGTCGAGCCGGAAGGCAGCTATGACGAACTCCAGAAAATGCTCGGCAACGCTGAGAAGATTTTGCAGTCGCTCAACCTGCACTACCGCATCCTGCAGCTTTGCACCGCCGACATGAGCTTCGGCAGCGCCACCACCTACGACATCGAGGTGTGGGCACCTGGCCAGGGCGACTACCTCGAGGTCTCCAGTTGCTCCAACTGCGAAGACTACCAGTCCCGCAGGATGAACCTGCGCTACAAGGATGCCGATGGGAAAAACCGGCATCCGCACATCCTCAACGGCAGCGGCACTGCACTGGCCCGCCTGTTCGTGGCGTTGATCGAGACCTACCAGCAACCCGACGGCAGCATCGCCATCCCAGAGCCGCTGCAAAGCTACCTCCGCACCGACCGCATCGCGGCAAGTGAATAGTGGCTCACGAGCAGAACCATCCACGTTTTCACTCTCATTCGGCCTATGGCCACCTTGGCCAAGGTGCCAGCCCTGTACCCCTTGACGCTACTGCGGAACTACAACTTAAATCCCGGCGACAGGTGAAGCGGACTGTCCCGGCACGCCGGTCAACCGAGGACGGCCGGGGACAGCCGTCCCTACCCACGCTTGGCCAAGGCGCCAGCCCCGAAGGCGCGACATGTGTTAGCCCGGGGCGGCAGCCCCGGGTAGGACGACCAAAAAGAAGAACGAGCCCTGAAAGGGCGGCACGATCCATAGCGCCGAAAAGCGCCGCTGCTTTCAACCTCCAACAATCATTTAAGCCAGCCAACCGGCGATGAATATTTTTCATGTCAGCAGCGAGATGTTTCCCTACTCAAAAACGGGTGGGTTGGCTGACATGACGGCGGCGCTGGCCAAGGCACAGGCCGGGGCCGGGCACGAGGTCACGCTGGTGACGCCGCTTTATCGCGGTATCCGCGACCAGTTCGAGGGCATCAAACCAAGCGACACCCAGTTGTCGGTTCCGCTTGGCCAAGCGAAAAAAACCGCCACCGTTTGGACGCATAACCCCGCCGAAAACCTGACCATTTTGTTTGTCGATCAACCGGAGCTTTTCGATCGCGCAAACGTGTACGGGGAGGACGACGACGCCGAGCGGTTTATCTTTTTTTCAAAATGCGTCGCACGCTTGGCCAGGCACGCGGAGATCGTCCATGCGCACGATTGGCAAAGCGGGCTGGTCATGCCGCTACTCGCGGACGAAACGATCGGTAAAGTTTTCACCATCCACAACGCCGCTTATCAGGGCTGCTTTCCCGCCGATAAGTTTGAACTGACCGGCCTGCCGAAATCTTTTTTTGACTGGCGGCAACTTGCGTTTCATGGCGGAGTTAACTTCCTG
>MPLT02200602.1_pt1 | contig 14023 bp, 17 predicted proteins | sample 1617391 | NCBI WGS metagenome assembly MPLT02 (sample SAMN05944800, study PRJNA350692) | marine metagenome | biome: marine; feature: ODZ; material: water; isolation source: 70 m water sample filtered on 0.2 um supor filter | place: Pacific Ocean | collected 2012-04-08 | depth 70m m
CAGCACTAGAATCTAATAAAAAATTCAAAATGGAAGATAATGGAATTAATTCAATTGTTCTTAACCTAGTTGATGAAGAGGCTGATGCCCCTGCTGTTATTGTAGTAAGAAATAAGGTGCTAAAAACAACTGTAAAGGGTGTTCCTGATATTGCACGTGTTACAATTGTCAAAAAGAATGATGAATATGTTATTCAAACAACCGGTTCTAATCTTTCTAAAGTATTGGAAGTTGAAGGAATTGATAAAAACAATGTTAGAACAAACAATGTTTCAGAAATTGCTGAAACACTTGGAATAGAGGCTGCAAGAAATGCTTTGATTAATGAATTAAGTAATACACTAGAGGATCAAGGTCTAGAAGTTGACCAAAGATATCTGATGTTAGTATCTGATTTAATGTGTCATCGTGGATACATGCAACAAATTGGACGTCATGGAATTGCAGGTACTAAAGACAGTGTATTGGCTCGTGCTGCATTTGAAATCACTGTGCCAACAATTGCAGGTGCTGCAAGAACCGGTGAAACTGAACAACTAAGAGGAATCACAGAAAACGTTATCGTCGGAAGCCAAATCCCAATTGGTAGTGGAACTGTTGATTTGTACATGCAAGTTGCAAAGAAACGTGGTTCTGACAAATCCTAAAAAATATTAAGCCATAATTTATCATAAAGTCATGTTAGAAACATGGGTTGATAAAATTCGAACTAACGATCCTAAACAAGTAGCATCATTATATCATTCTGATGGATTACTACTAGGAACATTTTCTGATATCGAACGAAAAGGATATGATCTCATCCTAGAATATTTTGAAAATTTATTGAAAGCCCAAGTTGATGTTGAAATCGTTACACAACACAAGCATGAAACTGAATCTCTAGTAGCAAATTCTGGTTTATACAATTTCATTGTAGATGGAAAAACCGTAAACGCAAGATTTTCTTTTGTTTTCATAAAAACTGATGATGGCTGGAAAATTCTATCACATCACTCCTCAGTTTTACCTGAAAGTCACTAAGACTTTTAATCATAGCAAACTTTTGAAAAATATTGGTTAAGAAAGATCCTAATTACAAAAAACCACAAGACCCAAAAAGTTTTGGAGCGTTTCTCAAAAAGAGAGCACCGATATATCTTGGATTGCTTGGTTTATTCTTCATATTTGCATATCCTGCATTAACTGAAAACAATCTTAGTTCAATAATTGATGATTCATTTGCAGGCAATGAAAGAATTGCAGTAGATCTGGTAAAATTTTATTCTGGACCAAATGATACTGGTATTACAATTTTTGAAGTTATTGAAGAAAAAATTAATGAAAAATATGAAGGCATCAAAATATTTGATGATGAAAACACCAGTGCAGTATTTTTTGTTGAACCTATTCCGCCATTCTTAGATGCAAACGATGAATTCACTCATCAAGTAATTTTCACGTTCAATACTGAGGGTAATCTACCAATAGTTCTTAGCTGGTTTGTTAATATCGAAAATGGAGAAATTTTTCCAATTGATGATGATACAAAAAATATACAACAAACCGTTGATTATTCTGACTAGTTCTTTAGGTATTAATTATCAAAAATTTATGATATATTATGAAAACACGATTAGGCTGTTCATTTGAGATTGATTTTGCTCATACTCTAAGAGGTCATCCAAAATGTGGTAAACCTCATGGTCATACATCTAGAATAATAGTTGAAGTTCAAGGTGATGTAAAGAAAGGTGCATCATATGAAGAAAATATGATCATTGAGTTTGACAAAATGAAAAAATTATGCTGGGAGACAATTGAACAATTAGATCATCGAAATCTAAATGAATTATTTGATTTTCCAACATCAGAAAATATCACTGAATGGATTTTTGAAAATCTAAAAGATAAAATTCCATTACATTCTGTAAAATTCTTTGAAGGAACAAACAAGTATTGTGAAATTACATCTGACTAAAATTACTTAATCAAAATTTCTGTAGACACTGTATCTGTTAATGGAATTGCTCCTTTAATTGAATTCCATACAAATCTATCAACTGAATATTTTCCTGATTCCTGCACCGTCCATGAAATTGACATGCCAAGTTCTTGCGATGGAATAACCTGACCAGTTACCCAAGACAAAGATACAACATTATTGTTTTCATTTTTTATTTGTACAATGTATGTAAATTCTTGTGTATAATCTAGGGTATTCCTAATTTTAGAAAAAATCATACCTGTTTTTCCTACATCTAATTCATCAATTACTTTTCCATCTTGTGCTAAAATATCTAATTCAGAAAGGGATAATCTGTCAGTTGAAGATAGGTTTGAAATAATTTTTTCTTGTGCTAAAATATCTAATTCATCATTTATGTTGTAAGGTTTTGGCAACGTTCTATCTGTATATTTTGCAGTAATTTGTGAATCAGGTAATACATGAAGACGACTTCCACTAGATTGATCATCTCTTGTAAATGATACAATGCCTTCAAAAATTCCTGAATCTTCAGTTGTTTCAGAAATTTCTAAATTAATTCCTGCACTATCTTCTTCAGAAAATATCTCGATGTTAATTGTATCGATACTTTCAGGATTCAAATTCATATCTCTTTCAAATAATTTAATTTTTGCAGAGTCTTCAGTTACGTTAACTATTCGTAAATCTCCTTTATTCCATTCTATTTTTGCAGATTCCGATAAAATTACTCCATCTGCAAATTCAAATGAAACTGTTATCCCAGAATCCTCGTCGTTTTGAAGATATCCTCCATTTGGTCCTCCTCCCAATGTTCTTGGATTTGTATCGTTTACACCATCTCCGTCAACATCATGAAGAAATCCTGTTAGAATAATTTCTCCTGTAAAAATTCCACTCGTTGGGTCTGTTTCGTATAGTTTGTACTCTTCTAATCGATGGTCCTTTGTGTAAACATCTACTGAATACTTCGGATCACCTCCAATACTATCAATTAAATTCATTCCTGTATTCCAGCTCGGAGCAATAATTGTGATCTCAACTTTCTCAGTCCAGCTGTAAACGGGTTTATTAAAAAAAATAGGAGCGTATGGTTTATCGTAATCTGGAATCTCTTCGGCAAACGCAAATTGTGTTATCGGTACAAAAAGCAATATCAAAAAAATTTGTTTGAGCATACATCTGCTATGTTTTAATATTATTTATACGACAACTGATTTCATATTGAAAAAGTCTGAATTAAGAAAATTAATTTCTGATTACTCGTTACTGAAAATTAAATCAAAAAAACATGACGTTGCTGATAAATTAAAGCAAATAGAGCATAGGTATTTTCATGAAACTGGAAGAAATATCTTTGATGATATGTCTTAGGTCAAATCCCCATCTTTGAGTTTTTTAAGCTCTAAAATTCTTAAACATTCTTCAAGTTCTTCTGGAAGATGTTCATTAATTGGTCGCCCACAATTTTTACAAATTGTTCCTTCCATATCTGAATCTGGTTTCGCCATCATGATTATCGCCAGTCCTTAGTGACTGATTCACATTTCGGACATTTAAGTCCGTTTGTCACTCCTCCACATTTTTTACATTTTGATGAGTATCCTATGACATCATTTTTCCCAGTTTTTGTATATTTGAAAATTAAAATGAATGTAATCAAAATACCAATTGCTGCAGCCGCAATCCACAGTAACATGTCATATCTTGAATCTAATTCAATTAAAAACTAACTGATTTCGTTATATATTAAATCCCAATTCAGAACTTTCTTGCATCGCCTTCAAGCAGTCCTGGGCCTATGTGCATCTTGTCTATGTGTTTTGAAAGCTCTTCTTTTGTATCAAATTCTGAATCACAATAAGGGCAGACAAATTTTTCCATACTTTACTATGTTCGCTAGAAGATAAAAGGAATACACATTTTTTGATTTTTCATCCTTTCGGAATATCATCTTCAGAGCTAAATCTTGATTCAACAGCCTCTGCTTTGACGGATAGTTCTTTGGTATCTCCTAGTTTTTGATACGTCAATTTTTCCAATGTCTCTATGATTGTTCTTGCTGCTCTATATTGTGGAATTCTAGGTTCTAATAATTCTCCGTAAAGTCCAATTCCATTAATTCCATTTAATTTTGCATATCCTAGAATTAGTCCATTAAATCCTGTAATTACTGATTCAGTTGGTGTAGTCTCTATCCCCAATTTTCTAACTAATTTCAATATGTCTTGTGATGTAGTTGTAACATATGTTGTAGGAGTTTTTCCAAAGGATCTTGATGTGTGGTATCCACCTACAGTATAGATGAATTTTGCATCATACCTTTTTGCAACGTTTATGACGTCTTGACACAACTCATTTAATTCCTCATTCTCTTGAGGTTGACCTCTACCTCCACCAAACACAATGATGTCTTTGCCAAATCTGTATTCCCACTTTTCTTCAGGAATTTCGATATACCCTCCTTTATCATATACATACGGTGGTCTAGATGACGTTGCATGTCTAAATGATGCAGTACCCAAACTTTTGTTGATGTGATTTACAACAATGCTTCCAACATTTCCCATATCTTGCATTGCTGCTATGATAAGTGGTTTGTTTACATCAGGTATTCTTGTATCTTCAAAATGCATACCACTCTGTGATATTTGTTGTTTAAAACATGTTTGGTACTAGGAACTAAATTGTTAGCACTATTTTGGAATTATAGCACTAGTTAAATATCATTACCGTTAAGATGATGTATAGTTACAATCGTCCGAAGGTTCATCACCTGAGAACTGTCGCCGGAGTACAAACGTTTCCGGCCTTAAGTTCTCTAAACATCTAAAATTCTTTTTCGGTATTTTATCAAAAGACATGTTCTACACAGACAGTCTCGATCATCTATCTCATTCTGTGATAATTTGGGAAAATCTCCACACCAACACGTAATATCATTTTCACATGAAAAACTATCTCCACACTCAGCACATTTTTTCTTCATTAGTTTTCTGATAGTATGCTTAACACTCTATTAGGTATGTCTGGTAACCTGCTAACTGCTAAAACCTTGTCATAACCTAAAAACTTCAAATTGTTTGCAATTGATGTTGCACTAAACGTGTCTCTACCAACTCCAATTGCTGTCATTTTAATCCCTAATGATCTGTAGGATTTTAGAATTAATTTAACCGCATTTGCATCTGCTGGTTCCCCATCAGATAATGTGAGGAAAATATCGGGTTTCTTTGATGTCAGCACTGGAAGCATCCTATCGTATACTTCTGCTAATGGTGTTCCTCCATTTGCTGAAATTTGTGCTAATCTCTTAGCAGCTGAATTATTCCATTTCATTTCTGATGGTTTCACCAACCAACAAACCACCTGTCTGTCTACTGTATTAAACGCATAAACTGAAAAATTTATCTTCAAAAATGCAAGTACTTCACAAAGCCCAATAGTTGCCTTTTTGTATTCTATTTGTTGATCTGACACACTAGATGAATGATCAAGTAAAATTACTATTCGTGATTTTATTGATTTTTTTACATCTGTTACAAATGGTTTGTGAAATCCTTCAAGATATGTTTCTTCATCAAAATCTTCGCCTGAAATGACGTGTTCTTCTTTCCATCCTGTCTTCCATTCACGAAATCTATTTTTCAAATTACTAATCAACTCTTGATCATAAATTTTTGTCTCATCAACATTTGTTGGATTTGGAATTTGTATTCCAATTGTCTCTGGTATCAATCCTTTATTTTCATTCTTTTTAGTTTCGTCTTTGATTAAATCAAATTCTTTAGCAATTTCCAATCCTGCCATAGCTTTGTTAGGATCTATTTTTCCTAATTCTGATTCAAGATTTTTAGTAATTTTCTGTACTGCTTTTTCAAAATCTTGTGGTGTAACCACCATTCCTGGACCTTTTAGGGGAACTGATAATGGAATTGTCATCATTGCATCAATATCTAAGATTTTTACAATCTTTGGAATATGTTCATCCAACCACTCAGTACCATAGTTGTTTTTTAATGCCTCATCTAATTTTTCCTTGGCAAAATTTGTTGCTTTTACAACACGTTCAAAATGACTTGGTTGCATCTCTCCTTTTACATCACCAAATAAAAAATACTGATAAAATGCTTCTACAATCTTTGATTTACCTAATAGATCCCCTAGGTTTGGTCTGTAAATCCATTGCCATGAATAATTAAAAATTAATTCCTCATCCATTCCTTGCCAAATTTTTCTTCCAACTAATTCAATTCTCCGTCTCTCAATTGAATTTAATAAAAATCCTGATGCATGATCATTTGATTTTGCATATTCACAATTTTTTATTTTCATGCTTTCATACCATGCTGCAGTTCTGAATTGTCTATATCTTGAAAATTCGTCTCCATTGTAATCTATCACTGGTGTCAGAATCACTTTATTTTCCTTCATTCTGGTTTCATTAACTTTATTCGGTGACATTGTCACAACGATCTTGTCATTCTCAGACCATCGTCTGATTAAAAATGTAGAAATTTCAATTAATGTATCATTTCTTAGAGCAACTGATGACATTATCCTTCATACATGGATGCAATAATGTCATTAACTTTTTGTAATTCTATGTTTCCCCATTGTGCATATACATTTCCGAAAACTATCTCTGCTGCTTTTTTTGGAGACATATCGCCATCAATTAATTTTGCATAAGCTATAGTTTCTCTTAGTGATGGAGAATAGTATAATTCTTCAACTGATGCTGCTTGTCTTAGTGTATTTGCAAGTTTTATTCCTCTTTGTAATATCTCATCATTTGCTTCTGGAACGTGTTCCTTGACAATCTCAAGTTCTTTTTCCTCAGGTGGATAGTCCATTCTTAATCTAATAGGGAATCTACTCAATAGTTGTGGAGGTAGTTCTTTTGTTCCTACATGATTTAATGGATTAATTGTTGCTATTACAAACCATGATTTTTCAGCTGTTACAATTTCTCCTCCTGATTCTTTCAAAACTACTTGCCGTCTATCATCTAATGCTTCATCTAATCTTAGTAAAACATCGGCTTCTGCGGCATTAATTTCATCCAAGTACAGCATATTTCCCTCTTTCATTGATTTTATCAAAATTCCCTCGTCAAATTGGATATTTCCTTCGGAAAGACTCTTTGAACCCACAAGATGACTTTCTCTAGTCCTTAAACTGAAATTAATTGATTCTAGTTTCATTGATTGTTTTTTTGCAAATTCTCTAACTAGTGTAGTCTTACCTGTGCCTTTTGGACCTATCACAAGAACAAAGATTCCTTGTTTGTGAGCCTTTTCTAATATTTCAAATGCATTACTCCAGTCTAAATATTCTGGAATACTATCTTCCATCAAAGTACAATTCTTTGATCTTCTACTTTATTTAAGACTAGATCTATGGTGCGTATGATGCTATCTTGACAAAGGATTCATCTAATGTTTTGTGCAATTTTTTATTCCAATCATCAAATCCAGATGGATCTTTTGGATAGTTGTTATAATGTTCAACAAGCCATTGATTTTGACCTGATGTATATTTGAGACCACTTGCAACTGTTTTGTTCATTGCACCTCTAATTATCATTCCAAGTTTACCAAGACCTGAAAAGTCAGGATGTTCTCCTTTACTAATTGCTTCAACGTCTAAGTTACCTAGAAAATGTTTCATTCCATAACTAATCTGTTCGTTTGTCATTGTTTGAACCAATCTTCTGAATAATTCTAACCCAGCTGTTTTGTAACCATACTCTTTAATGAAATCTATATTGTATTGCCATAAACTTGCTTCTGAAACATCATTAGCTTCAATTGATTGCGCTACATTGTTTCCAATTATTGTACCTGCAATAAGAGCTGGTCCAATTCCTCCTGCATCAATTGGTTTAGGCATCCATGCTGAATCTCCAACTAACATGTATCCTCCTGAAACTAAACAATCATTCTGTCTTCGTACTGAAACTGAAGAAATTCCTGAATTGTTATGTTGATCTATTTCATCTTCTGAAAGTTTTGGATTTCTAAGAACTGGGTTTCTTTCCAAATACTCTTTCATCAATGAACCCACATTGTCTCTTTTTCCTAATCTCTCGTTTCGTTTATCTAGATATGTTTTTTCAACACCTAGTCCAATGTTGACTTTATTTTCTGCTTTTGGGAAAACCCATCCATATCCTCCTGGTGCAATGTCTTGATCCAAATGAATAATACAATAATCTGGATCAAATTCGGATAAATCTTCTTTTCCTGGTTCGAAATACATAATGTGTCTTCCAGTTGTTTCCACATCTCTTCTGTCTATCTCTCTCTCAACTTTTGTAGAATTTTGTAACCCATTTCTTAACTTTGATGTAATTCCCATTGCGTCAACTACTAGTTTTGCAGTTTTCTTGAATGGTTGTTTTGTTTTATTATCAGTTCCTTGTACGCCAATTACCTGCTGTCCATCATAAATTAATCCAGAAAGAGCTACTTCAAAGTTAAACTCGACTCCCATCTTTTTCGTTCTTTCATTTTGAATTTCTGGAAGTTTTTGTCTATTTAGCATATATCCTGCTCCATCAAATGGAATAGCTGTTTCTTTATCTGGTGAAAATGCCATAACTCCTTTTACATCGTGTTCAATTTCTGGTCGTGTCCATGGAACTTTGATTCTTTCAGTCATGAAGTCTACTGCTTCTTTTGAACATGCATCTCCACATGTCCAACCTGCTCCACCTTTTCTACCAGGCAAATGTTCTGGATTTCTGTCTACTGAAAGAATTCTCAAATTCTGTTTTGAATAATATGAAATTGCTTGTGCTGCAATTGTACCTGTCAATCCTCCGCCTGCAACAATTACGTCATAATCTGTTTCCAACAAAACATTGTCTATATCATGAATATTTAAAACATCATAATAGCAAAATTGGGTCGGTTCGTCGCGGCGTCATCAGCGCTTGGCGCTCAGACTGGAGCGGCTTCTATTTCCTCATTCCCTTATTGAATTACTCACAAATATTATTAAATGATCTATGGATCATTTTCTCATCAAATCCTGATAGATTTTCTTTGTCTCATTTTTGACATAAACTGGGGTACTGATGTTAATCTTGATCGTATCTTCTTTTGATATTTCTAAAACTCCTGACATCAGTTTTTGTTTGCTTATACGTAAACTTAGGCCTGAAGATGTGACATAATCTTCAACATAGCTAAAAACATCATCAAATTCTTCCTTTTTCATTTTTGAAAAAAATAAACTCACAAAATCTTGAGCTGTTTTTCTTTTCAATTTTGATGAAATTAGCGTAATGGGATTGTTAAAATGACCTAAAACCTGTTCCACCTGAAAATCACTTTGGTCAATGTGAAAATTACTTTCTAATTCTTCTAGAACCTTCTTCTCATTTTCTGTGGCGTGCAGAATTAAATTAATTTTAACTTCTAATTGCATTTCAAAACATTAGTCTGCTTTTGGCTTTTTAGTTTTGGCTTCAAGCAAGACTGTTTGTGCTGATGCTGTCTTGATTAATTTCACTTTTTCTAAACCAACATGTCTTAATTTTATTACTTTTTTTGCAGCAGCCATAATGTCTGAGTTTATTTTACCATAGCATGTTGCTTGTACGAATCCATCGATATCCATGGTTGGTACTGTTTTTTCAATCACATCTTTTGCTATTAGGCGTAACTGATGCTGTCTGGATGTGTTTAATTGTCTGTGTGTTAAAGCAATCATTTTGATTCTAAAAACGTAGTTATCTTTTGTTTGTATATCTATGTTGAAATTAACTTTGGAAGATCCTCTTCTAATTAAACTTCTTAGAAATTCTTTTGAATATTCATATCTCTTGAAAACTGTTTTTGCTTTAGTATCTTTAACTTCATCAATTTGGAAAATTATTTTGTATTGGTGTTGGGATGGATCGCCTTTTAGAATGTCCCATAATGTAACCTCTAAAATTCTACCTTTGGCATTTTCATCATCTGTAATTGGCACGTATCCGATATTGACATTATTGAAAGAATCTGGAGCTACGACATTTACCCATTTCTTCTCTTTCCACTTATCCTTAATCTTACGTGCTTTTCTTGCCAATTATCTTCGACGACTATTTTCTGAATATAAACTGTTCTAGATTATATCATATTGTCCCCAAAATATTTCTGCAAAACTTTTGGAATTTCTACATGTCCATCTTTGGTTTGATTATTCTCTAATATCGCAACCATAGTTCTTTCTATAGCTACTAGTGTACTATTCAAAGTGTGTATGTACTTTGTATCTTCGTTACTTTTTTCTCTAAATCTAATTTTCAATCTTCTTGATTGATAATCAATACAATTAGAACAAGAGACGATCTCTCTATACGCATTTTGACCTGCCATCCATGCTTCAATATCATATGTCTTAGCTGATACTTTGCCCATATCGCCACTTGATAGCAACATCAATCTATATGGGATCTCTAATTGTTGATAGAATTCTTCTGTACTTTTAATCATCTTTTCATGTTCTTCCCATGATTCTTCTGGTCTACAAAAAATGAATTGTTCAATTTTTTCAAATTGATGAACTCTAAAAATCCCTTTTTGATCTTTTCCATGTGCTCCTGCCTCTTTTCTGAAGCATGGACTAATTGATGCATATCTCAATGGAATCTTGGAACCTTCTAAAATCTCATCATAATACATCGATGCAATAGCATGTTCTGAAGTACCAATTAAAAATAAATCTTCATCTTGTACTTTGTAAATCACATCCTCAAAATCATCTGCTATTACAGCTCCTTCCATAGATTGTCTGTTTATCATGTATGGAGGCTGAATCAAGTTGTAATTTTTGCTAGATACAAAATCTAACGCAAATGCAGTTAGAGATTGTCCTAATTTTACTAGTCCATCTTTCAGATAATAAAACCGTGCACCTGCAGTTTTTGATGCTCTCTCTAAATCTACAATATCTAACTCTAATCCCAAATCAATGTGATCTTTTACATCAAAGTCAAATTTTGGAATTTCTCCCCATGTTCTAACTTCTTTGTTAAATGATTCATCTGCGCCTTTTGGGACTGAATCATGTATCAAATTTGGTATTGAAAAGGACAAATTATGATAATTTTCATCAACTGTTTTTCGTGAACTCTCTAATTCATTTAGTTTTTTTGATATATCTCCCATTTCTTTCAATAATTCTGAAGCATCATTTCCTGCCTTCTTTTCATTTCCAATTTTTACTGACATTTGATTTCTCTTCTGTTTTAATTCATCAGATTGCATCATCATTTCTTTTCGTGTTTTATTCAATTCCAACATTTTTTCAAAATCAAATTCTACTGCCCTATCTTTTAACATCTGTTTTATCAGTTCAGGTTTATCTCTGATTATTTTTGGGTCTAACATTATTTTATTACCTCCATAGAAAGATTTACGTGTTCCAATACCTCATCAACGGTTGAAATTAATTTTCGCAAATCTCCTTCATTTGAAAAACAAAATACAAGTTGATTTTTCTTTTCATTAATTGTCAAACTCAATCCTTTAGGAAAATTGACATTATCTGGTTCTAAGGCTTTTTCTATAACTTTGGCCTTTTCTTTAGAAATATTATTGATTGCTATTTCTATCTGGCATTTTGGTAACATTGCTTTCAAGATAGTCTAGAAATCCATCTAATTTGTCTTTAGTTATTTTTGCCCCTGCAGCAGCTTCATGACCTCCTCCAATTCCGTCAAATTGCTCTGCTCCTCCTCTCATTAGCTGACTTAGATTAATTGAATTTTTACAACTTGCAGATTTACGAGATGAAAATTTAATGGTGCCTTCTGAACCATCGGTTCTTAAAATTACTATTTTTCCAGAATTCTTTGGAGATCCTGCAATTAATGATGATATGGTTCCTGTCATTGTTTCTGGCACTAATCCTTGTGCATTTACCATGACACAATTTTCCATATTGTTGGTCCTCCATCTTTCATTTGTTAGGACATTCATGTATTCTCTGATCATACTTCTATACTCTGACAAGATTTTCTCGCCTTCCTGCAACATCGTATTTCTGTCCCCCATGCAAATTGCGATGCCCACTCCTGATTTGTTAATACGACCACATGAATTCAACATAGTAGAAAATTCTCTTCCATCTCTCAAAAAACTCCTTTTTTCTTCATTTGGAAACGTGTATGTATATCCAATTAATTCTTCCATCACTTGAGTGGCATTCTCTCCTTGGACAAATTTACTAATTGATTCAATAATGCTTTGTTTTTCATCTTGTGATAAATCTGCTGGAACTCTCCATCTCGCTCCGTCTTTTAGTTGAATTTTTGCATTTGTTAACATTGCAATGCAGGCATCTCGATTCCATGTTAATCCCTCAATAAATGGCTGAGATGTAAATGCGATTGCATCTGGGAGTGGTCTTGTTTCTCTGCCAACTAAAAGTAAGTCTAAATCTACATTCACCAATCCTAATTTTTTTGCAGTTTCAACAATCTCTAAATTTTTTCCAGTGAATGCTTTTCTCTCACCTTGATCTTGTCTATCTCCTAATGCTGATACTACTGCCACTCTTGACAAATCCTCATTTTCACTGCTCAGTGCATTTGATGCTAAGTATGCCATTCCTCCGGCACAAATCTCCACTCCTCCATCCATTCCAAATTTCCAGGCATTGATCACTCGTTCGTTTTCTCTTTCATCATCTGAAATTTCGTGATGATCTAACATGAGCCAATTATCTGATAATTTTTCATCCAATAATTTTCCAAAGCCACCTCCTAAGTCAGTAATTACGTGTAAATCTCTTGTTTCTTTTTGCATTTTTTCTACTAGTTTTTCACTAAATTCGTTAGTTGTCCTAACTGTACATTTTGCTCCATGTCGAATTAGTGCTTTTGAAATTATCGAGCCTGATGTAATTCCATCACAGTCTATGTGTGTTGTAACTAGGATATTCTTTCTTGCTTTAATTGCATCTGAAATACGATCTGAAAAATTAGATAATGATTCTGCTAAAACTTTCCCCATTACTCTAACTGTGCCACTACAGACTTATATTTCCATTTTTGATCTATGGTGCCAACTTTTTTGTAATGAGTTGATAGTCTGTGAACTTTGGCTTCGACCAATTCTAAGGCTCTAACGTTTCTACTATCTGATTTATTTTCTTTGAGATGTTTTTGGAGGTTTACTGCCTTCATCACAATATTGTTCAAATCTTCTGGAATTTCTGCCATCAGTTTGTTTTCTTTTAACACATCTGTGATGCTTTTGTTAATGATTGGTTTGACCAAAGGAATTGCATGTTGATCTCTTAATTTTAGGCCGATTTGACTAGAAGTCATACCTTCCTTAGCATATTTGATAATCAATCCCTCAATCTCTTCATTACTTTGCTTGACCCACTCTGGTTTTTTTGGATCGATAGGTCTGATTGAATGTGACTTTCCATGATTATGTGTATGCAGTCTTCCCATTTTTCTGCCTAAATTGCGTACGGAATTAAATGTATCTAGCGAGATTGTTCAAAAAAGTTAAATAATAACGATAGTCAGCAAATGCAGATACAAATGAACAAATCAATAGTATTAGGCACACTTCTCGTAGGTGTTTTCTCATTGCCACTAATGTTGGCTGGTCCAGCATTTGCTCAATACATGGGCAGTGGTGGTGAAGGTGCTCAAGACGGTGGACATCCATCAATGTCTTTGGAAGCTCAATTAGAACTCGCAAAGAGAAAAGTCGACTATGCCGCAGATAATCCAGGCGCAGGTTCCGGTACTCCATACATGGATGCTGGAGGTGTATTAGGTGCATCTGCTATCGCAGCCGCAATCTTTGGTGGTATCGCAGGTGCTTTCTTCATAAGAGGAAGAACCGGAAAATACGCCAAACCAGGAACAGGATAATCTCCTTCCTTACTTCTTATTTTATTCCTAAACCTCAGCGTTGGCTGATCTCGGCGTCTTACATTCAAAAAAAATCTTTATATCGACCTCTGAATTCAAAATATTGATGATTCCTGTATTCGGAACAATCTTGAGTATATTGTCTAGTCTGACCGGACAACTCG
>MPLT02031319.1_pt1 | contig 13990 bp, 11 predicted proteins | sample 1617391 | NCBI WGS metagenome assembly MPLT02 (sample SAMN05944800, study PRJNA350692) | marine metagenome | biome: marine; feature: ODZ; material: water; isolation source: 70 m water sample filtered on 0.2 um supor filter | place: Pacific Ocean | collected 2012-04-08 | depth 70m m
CCCTTAGTTCTGAAATATATCCTGAATAACCCTTAGCTTGAGCTAATCCAGTAATTCCAGGTTTAAAACGGTGTCTTTTGTTAAACCCTATTAATTTATTTTCATATTCCTTATTTAAATTAATTGGGTGAGGTCTAGGGCCAACAACTGACATATCGCCAAAAAGAACATTAATAAATTGTGGCATTTCATCAATGGCTGTTAATCTTAAAAACTTTCCTATTCTAGTTAATCTTTTATCGTTATCATCTGCCCATTTTGAATCTGATTCTGAATTAATTACCATAGTTCTAAACTTAAAACATTTGAAATAGGATCCTTTATAACCTTCTCTATTTTGAATAAAAAAAACAGGCCCCTTAGATGATATTTTGATTAATAACCCAAAAATTGGAATCATCCAAGAAAGAAAAAATATATTTATTAATAATGAGAAAACTATATCAAAACTTCTCTTTAAAAACTGATTAAAAATACCATCTAAAGGAAGTTTATTTATATTAATATATGGAACACTTTCTATTTTTTTAATAAAGAAATTGTTAAAATCATGGTTTACCAATTCAGGTATAACATTAGCTTTTAAATTGTGTTTTTCAGCTTTATAAAGAAGAAAAGATTGAATATCAATAGGTAGTTTTTCTGAAAAAAATATTACATCATATCTTTTATATATATCCTCAGGAAGATTCATAAGCTTACCTAAAAAAGGAAAGTTTAAACTTTTCTTTGCAGGTCTCTTTTTAAAACCAAAAATTCCTTGAACCCTGTAGCCCAATTCAGGATATTTCAAAATTTCATTATATAAATCTAATCCATGAGAATTAACACCAACAATCATACAATTTAAAATGTTCCCTCCAAATGCTCTATATCTTCCTAAAACAAAATTTACAAAGAGTCTATAGATGAGCATTAAAAAATAAAAAAGAGCTACTGCTATTGCAATTGTTAAAAGCTGAAATTGTAGATTAAAAAAAAGCATGTTTATAATAGCCATAGAGCCACTAAAGAAAAATAAACTTTGAAATGTTGATTTAACTAATTTTCTGTTTTTTATTCCTCTTCCTAATGAGTGTGATCTAAATAATATGGAAATTAAAAACCAAAAAGCAATAAAAAAATTATTATGATAAGACCAAGGAGTATAAGTCCAGTATAACATTATTTCAGTAGAAAATAATATCACAAAAAATTCTCCAAAATAATATAGAATTGGGAAATAACTTTGGAATCTTGATCTCTTATTCATGCCGTAAAGATAATTATAATCTTCAAAGATTCAACTTTGAATGTTTTTTAATAAAAAATATTCTAAAAAACTTCCGATGCAATTCTCTTAATATTCATTGCTTTTCCCATAGAATAATAGTGAAGAAATGGAACTCCTTCTTTTTTAAGTTCTTTACTTTGTTTTATACACCATTCTATCCCAACCTCTTTTACCTCTTTATTGTCTTTGCATTTTATCACTTCTTTAATTAATTCCTCTGGGAGGTCACAATGAAACCTCTGTGGGAGAATATTAAGCTGTCTTAAAGTTGAAATTGGTTTTAATCCAGGTATAATTGGAACATTAATGCCTTCTTTTCTACAAATCTCTACAAAATCAAAAAACTTTTTATTATCAAAAAACATTTGTGTTACAATATAATCTGCTCCCAATTTTATTTTCTTCTTTAAAAAATGTATATCACTTTCTAAACTTGGTGCTTCCATATGTTTCTCTGGATATCCTGCAACTCCAATACAAAAATTTGTTTTCGAGGAAATTTCTAAATCTTCTAAATATACCCCCTTATTTAAATCTGAGATCTGATTAACTAACTCCGATGCATAAGAATGTCCTTCCTTATCTGGGGTAAAATAAGTTTCAGATTTAATAGCGTCCCCTCTTAAAGCAACAACATTATTTATCCCTAGAAAATCTAAATCAATTAATAAATTTTCTGTTACTTCCTTAGTAAACCCTCCACATAGAATATGTGGAATTGCATCGACATTATATTTGTTTTGGAGCGCTGCACAAATACCAACTGTTCCAGGTCTTTTTCTTACCACTTTCTTTTGTAGCAATCCATTTCCAAGATCATTATAAACATACTCTTCTCTGTGATATGTCACATCAATAAAAGGAGGTTTAAATTCCATTAAAGGATCAATATTATCAAATATTGATCCTATATGATGTCCTTTAACGGGTGGAAGTATCTCAAAAGTAAATTGAGTTTCTCCTTTTGCTTTCTTAATATGTTCTATTACTTTCATATTTCTAATTTAAATTAGGGCTTAACCATTTTCTAGCTTTTTCCAGACTAATATTTCTTCTTTTGGAATAATCTTTAAGCTGATCTTCATTAATATTACCTAAACCAAAATATTTTGATTTTTCATTACCAAAATAATACCCAGATATAGAAGATGCAGGCCACATTGCCTTATTTTCTGTTAATTTCACTCCAATTGCTTTCTCAACATCTAAAAGTTCCCAAATGGTAGTCTTTTCAAGATGATCTGGACATGCTGGGTAACCAGGCGCTGGTCTAATTCCTAAATATGATTCTTTAATTAAATCTATATTATCTAATTTTTCATCTTTTGCATACCCCCATTTATTTATTCTTATTTCTCTATGAAGATATTCTGCAAAAGCTTCTGCTAATCTATCTGCTAGAGCCTTAACCATTATAGATCCATAATCATCTATTTTATTTTCATATTCTTTTGATAATTCATCGGTTCCAAATCCTGCAGTTACACAAAAACAACCCATATAATCTTTAATATTTGAATCTTTTGGTGCAATAAAGTCTGCTATTGATAAATTTGGTTCTCCTTCTCTTTTTTGTAATTGTTGACGAAGAGTTATAAAACGTGCTATTACTTTATCTCTTTTTTCATCCCTGTACAATTCTATATCATCTCCAATAGTATTAGCAGGAAACAGCCCATAAATTGCCTTAGCCTTTAAAGATTTATTTTTGAGGATTTTTTTTAACATTATTTGCGCATCATCAAATAGTTCTTTGGCTTGCTTCCCTGTCATTTCATAATCAAAAATATCCGGGTATTTTCCATGCAATCCCCAAGAGTTAAAAAAAGGTGACCAATCTATATAAGGAGCCAAATTATCTAAAGGAATTTCATCAATAATCTCAATACCCAATTTGTTAGGCCTAAAAGGTTTGTATTTTGTAAAATCTATTTTGAAATTGTTTTGTTTAGCTGTATTATAATCAATATATCTTTTTTTACTTTTTTTGTTCAAAAACTTTTCTCTAAAAACTGTATAATCCTCATGAATTTCTTTCCAATATTCATCCTTTGTCTCTTTATTGATTAAATTACTTGCTACTCCAACTGCTCTAGAAGCATCATTAACATGAACTACTGGAGAATTAATCTCTGGGAAAATTTTAACAGCTGTATGTGCTTTAGAAGTAGTTGCCCCACCAATCAATAAAGGAATTTTAATATCTAATCTTTTAAGTTCTTTTGCTAAAAATACCATCTCATCCAAAGAAGGAGTAATTAGGCCTGAAAGACCAATAATATCAACATTTTCCTCTATAGCTGTTTTGATAATTTTTTCAGGAGGAACCATAACTCCAAGATCTATGATTTCAAAATTATTACAAGCTAATACAACTCCTACAATATTTTTCCCGATATCATGAACATCACCCTTAACAGTAGCCATAAGAATTTTTCCTGCAGAATTACTTGAATCATCTGTTTTAGAAGCCTCAATAAATGGAAGAAGATAGGCAACTGCCTTTTTCATTACCCTAGCAGATTTGACAACCTGAGGAAGAAACATTTTTCCTTCTCCAAACAAATCTCCAACTATATTCATTCCATTCATCAAATGTCCTTCAATAACCATAATAGGCTTTTCAACACTCAACCTTGCTAATTCAACATCTTCTTCAATAAATTCATCTTTACCATTTATTAATGAATAAGAAATTCTTTCTTGAAGTTCTAAATTACGCCATTCGTTTTTTGAAGATTTTTTTTCTTTTTTATCGCCAACTACACTTTCTGCAAAATCTAACAATCTTTCTGTTGCATCATCTCTTCTGTCTAACAAAACATCCTCTACATGTTCTAATAAGTTTTTTGGGATTTCATCGTAAATTTCGAGCATATTGGGATTCACAATCCCCATATTCATACCATGATTTATTGCATGATATAAAAAAGCAGAGTGCATTGCTTCTCTTACTGTATTATTTCCTCTAAATGAAAATGAAACATTGCTCACGCCTCCACTAACACTGGCATATGGCAAATTTGATCTAATCCATTTAGTTGCATTGAAAAAATCAAGAGCATTTTTTTTGTGCTCCTCCATTCCAGTAGCAACTGGAAAAATATTTGGATCAAAAATTATATCCTCAGGTTTAAAAGCTATATTATTAACTAAAATATCATAAGATCTTTTACAAATTTCTATTCTTCTTTCTAAGTTATCAGCTTGGCCAACTTCATCAAAAGCCATTACAATTACTGCTGCCCCATATCTTTTAATCAGCTTAGCATGCTTAACAAATTCTTCTTCACCTTCTTTTAAACTAATTGAGTTAACCACACATTTTCCTTGAACAGTTTTTAATCCAGCCTCAATAATTTCCCATTTTGAACTATCAATCATAATTGGAACTCTAGAGATATCTGGTTCTGACGCTATTAAATTTAAAAATTTAGTCATTGCTTCAACTCCATCAATCATTCCTTCATCCATGTTTACATCAATGATTTGTGCTCCACCATCTACTTGATCCCTAGCAATTTCTATAGCTTCAGAATACTTGTTTTCCTCAATAAGTCTTAAAAACTTTTTAGATCCTGTAACGTTAGTTCTTTCTCCAACATTAATAAAATTAGATTCTTTAGAAACAACCAATCGTTCTAATCCGGATAGTACAAGATTTTTGGCTTTGGACATGTTTAATTTAAATTTCTAGGTTTAAATTTATTTGCCTCTTCGGCAATTAGTTTTATATATTCAGGAGTTGTTCCACAACATCCTCCAATTATATTTACAGATTTAGACTCTAAATATTCCTTTATTAAGTCTCTCATTTCTTCAGCAGTTTGATCGTATTCACCAAAAGCATTAGGAAGACCTGCATTAGGAAATGCTGAAGTATAAAAATCTGTTGATTTACCTAACCTTTTCAAGTAGGGTAAAAGTGAATCTGCTCCAAGTGCACAATTTAATCCAATACTTAACAACGGAATGTGAGATAGGGATGTAACAAAAGCCTCAACAGTTTGACCTGAAAGAGTTCTGCCACTAGCATCTGTAATAGTTCCACTGACCATAATTGGGATAGAAATATTTCTCTCTTCCAAAACAGAATCAACAGCAAATAATGCTGCTTTTGCATTTAGTGTATCAAAAATAGTTTCAACTAATAATATATCAACTCCTCCATCAATAAGAGCGTTGATTTGCTCTGAATAAGCTAGAACTAAATCATCAAATGTGACTGCTCTAAATCCTGGATCATTAACATCAGGAGACATACTTGCTGTTCTATTTGTTGGGCCAATTGAACCGGCAACAAATCTAGGTTTTTCAGGGTTTATTTTTGAATATTTTAATGCAGCCTCTTTTGCAATTTTAGCAGATTCAAAATTTATATCATAAACTATAGATTCCATTTTGTAATCCGCCATTCCAATACTTGTTGAAGAAAAAGTGTTCGTTTCAATAATATCAGCTCCTGCTTCAAGATATTTTTCATGAATTTTTTTTATTGCAGCAGGCTGTGTTATTGACAATAGATCATTATTTCCCTTAACACTGCATGAATGATCTTTAAAACGAGAGCCTCTATAATCGGATTCAGAAAATTTATATTCTTGTATCATTGTTCCCATAGCACCATCAAGAACTAATATTTTTTCTTTTAAAATATCATAAATATTGCACATACTAAATTTAATTTTTTAATGTTTGAAATTTATATTTTGATAATTCTAAAGTGCCAAATAAAAACGTTGAATAACATATGAAACCTAAGACAGTGCCCTTAAAAAACGGTAATGCCATAAAATAACAAGTTATCAACCCTTGTAAATCCAAGCTATACATTGTTCCAGAAAGCCATACTCCGAAATTTGTAATTATAAAAAATAATACACTGGAAAAAATGGTTGAAATAAATACATTTTTAAAATTTAATTTCTTTAGAAAAAAGTAGCCAACTATAATAATTAAAATAAAAGAAGCATATTGCCAAAGGAAGCCAGGATAAAACCATGTAAAATCAGAATAAAAAGAAAAAATAAAATTATTAATAATCAAATCACTAATCCATAAAGATGCTATTGGGATTATTAAAGCGTGATATTTATTTTTCAAATATGCTCCACCAAATAATGCCATTGCACCAATAGGTGTGAAATTAGGCATGTGAGGTATAATTCTAGTAAATGAAGCAAATAATATTAAGGATATTATCACAACATATGAAATATTGATTTTATTCATTTAAATAAAAGATTTTGTGAAGTTTAAAAAATTGGTAAAGATTCATTTCTGTTTTAGCATTTTTTTTTGAGGTAGCAATCAGTCAAATTTTTCCTCAATATTTTTAACAAATATAGTAAAAAAGTACTTCGGGTGGGAATCGAACCCACACTCTCGAAAGAACTGGATTTTGAATCCAGCGCGTCTACCAATTCCGCCACCGAAGCAAAATGGGGGCTAAATTATAAAATTAATTGATTAATAAAATATTATCTTATTATAAATTATATATCCTGAAATAAATTACTAAATTTGCCTCCCCAAGGGAAAAAAATGTCATTAAATAAAACAGAAGCTAAAATTTTTGCATGTACTCAAAGCCAAGAAATTGGTAAAAATATTGCTAAGGCATATGGAGTAAAATTAGGAAAAATAAGTTTTCACAATTTTAGTGATGGTGAGTTTCAGCCTTCTTTTGAAGAAACTATTAGAGGAAGTAGAATTTTTTTGATTGGCTCAACTCATCCAAGCTCTGAAAATTTAATGGAACTTCTTTTGATGATAGATGCAGCAAAAAGGGCCTCTGCAAGGCATATAACAGCAGTAATGCCATATTTTGGATGGGCAAGACAAGACAGAAAGGATAAGCCTCGTGTTCCTATTGGAGCAAAATTAATTGCAAAATTATTAGAAAGTGCTGGTGCAACTAGAATAATTACTATGGATCTTCATGCTGATCAAATTCAAGGTTTTTTTGAAAAACCAGTTGACCACCTATATGCTTCAACAATTTTTATCCCATATATAGAAAAATTAAAACTAAAAAACTTAACTATTGCATCTCCTGATATGGGAGGATCTAAAAGAGCTTATGCATATTCTAAGTTTTTAAAAAGTGATGTAGTTATCTGTTACAAACAAAGAAAAAAAGCTAATATAATTTCTCATATGGAACTAATTGGGAATGTTGAGGGTAAAAACGTAATTCTGGTAGATGATATGGTTGATACAGCAGGAACACTTACAAAAGCTGCAGATTTAATGATGGAAAGAGGGGCTAAATCTGTTAGAGCTGTTTGTACACATCCCCTTTTATCTGGTGAGGCCTATGAAAGGATAGAAAAATCTCAACTCAAAGAATTAATAGTAACTGATAGTATTCCTTCTAAAGGAAACTCAAAAAAAATAAAAGTTTTATCATCAGCTAAATTATTTGCTGAAGTAATGATAAACGTTCATAACAATAAATCAATCAACTCATTTTTTATAAAATAATACAATGAAATCAATTACAATCAACGGATCTAAAAGAGAACACGTAGGCAAAGCAGCTGCTAAAGCCTTACGTAATGCTGGAAAGGTGCCTTGCGTTATATACGGGGGAGAAAAGCCATTACATTTTTCGGCAGATGAATTATCCTTCTCCAAATTAGTATATACAGCAGATGCACATACTGTTGTGATTGCTTTTGAAGATGGAAATAAAATTGATGCTGTTTTACAAGATATTCAGTTTCATCCTGTTTCTGATAAAATTCTTCATATAGATTTCTTCCAATTACATGAGGGTAAAGAAATAAATATGATCATCCCTGTAAAAATTCAAGGGGCAGCTCCAGGGGTTAGAGATTCTGGAGGGTTATTATATAGAAATAAAAGAAAACTAACAATAAGAGCTTTGCCTAAAAACTTGCCTGATTTCTTATTAGCTGATATTTCAACTTTAAATCTTAATGATAGTATAACGGTTGCTGATCTATCTGAAGAAACTTTTAAAATTCTACACCCAGACGATCAAGTTGTTTGTCAAGTTAAAATGTCTAGAGCATCTATGTCTATTGAAGAAGCAGTAGAAGATGAAGAGTTAGAAGAAGGTGAAGAAGGAGCAGAAGGAGCTGAGGGTGCTAAACCAGCGGCTGAAGGCAGCTCTGAAGGGAAAAAACCTGAAGAGGGTTCAGATGGTAAAAAGCCTGAAGGAGATTCCGATGAAAAAAAGCCTGAAGGAGGCGGAGAAAGTAAATCAGAAGGATAAAAACCCTTCTATTTTAAATCTAAAGCATCCCTTTTGCACTAAATTGGGATGCTTTTTTTATTTTTATTAAAATTAAAACATAATTATTGAGCTGGTTAAAATCTCTAAACTTCGGATTCAAAAAAACATTTGACATGAATAAATTTTTAATTGTTGGAATTGGAAATATTGGAAAAGAATATGATGAGACTAGGCATAATATTGGTTTTAAAGCTCTAGATTGGATTTGTAAAGAACTTGGAGGAAATTTTGAAACAAAAAAACTAGGGGATGTTTCTAGAACCAATTATAAAGGGAAAACTTTTATTTTATTAAAACCTAGTACTTATGTAAATTTAAGTGGTAAATCTGTCAGATATTGGCTGAATAAAGAAAAAATTAAAACAGAGAACCTCCTAGTTATTAGCGATGATTTAAATTTAGATTTTGGTACAATTAGAATAAGAACAAAAGGGTCTGATGGCGGACATAATGGATTAAAAAATATAAGTGAGCTTTTAAATACCAATCATTACAATAGACTGAGGTTTGGTATAGGAGGAAATTTCAATAAGGAGAAGCAATCTGATTATGTTTTGTCTAAATGGTCAAAAGAAGAAAAATCTAAATTAATTACATTCGAATCTATTTTTTATCAGATTATATGCTCATATGCTATTTCTGGAATAGAATCTACAATGAATCAATTCAATAAATAATGAAAAAAATTAATGGAATTGATAATTTCTCAATTAATTCTGAATCGATTATAACTATTGGCACATTTGATGGAGTTCATAAAGGACATCAAAAAATTTTAAAAAAACTTATTACAGAATCAAAAAAACTAAATTTAGAATCTATTGTCCTAACCTTTTTTCCCCATCCAAGGACTGTTTTAAATCCAAATTATGCTTTAAAACTCATCAATACAATAGATGAAAGAAGTCGATTACTTGAAAAATCTGGTATAAATACATTAATCACTCACCCATTTGATAAAAATTTTTCTCAGTTAAGCCCAGAAGACTTTGTAAAAGATATTTTAGTAAATAAGTTAAATATTAAGAAAATATTAATTGGCTACGATCACCGATTTGGAAAAAACAGAACAGCTGGAATTAAAGATTTAAAAAAGTTAGGACTAAAATATAACTTCAAGGTAATTGAAATAAGTGCTCAGGAACAAAATAATGTTTCTATTAGTTCAACCAAAATTAGAAATTCAATAATCCAGGGTAAAATGAAAAAAGCTAAATCCTATTTGGGCTATGATTTTAGTTTAAAAGGGAAGGTTATAAAAGGTAATGAAATAGGAAGAACCATTGGATTTCCAACAGCTAATTTAGAAATCGAAGAGGATTATAAATTAATTCCTAAAAATGGAGTTTATTTAATTTATACCAAATTAGAAAAACAAGTTTTTTTTGGAATGATGAATATTGGGGTAAAACCAACCTTAGAATTAAAAAAGGAATCCATTGAAGTTAATTTATTTGATTGGAAAAAAGATATTTATGGAGAATTTCTTGAAGTATTTATCTTAGATTACATTAGAGATGAGAAGAAATTTGACTCATTAATTGATTTAACAGATCAAATAAAAATTGATAAGAAAACTTGCTTGAAGTTAATAGAAGGAAAATAATATTCCCTTACATTTGTATAAATTAAAATTCAATGTTATTAGTTTCTAAGATATTAGAAAATTTTGAAGAGGTCAACAATTCAATGTTAAAAAGAAATATTGATGTTAAAGCTCAGCTTAAAAAAATAATAGAATTAGACAAATCTAGAAGAGAAACGCAATCCAAACTGGATAATTTACTTGCTGAATCTAATAAACTAGCCAAAGAAATAGGAAATTTTTTCAAAAAAGGGGAATCTGAAAAAGTTAATTCTTCAAAAGAAAAAGCAGCCCTATTAAAATTAGATACAAAAAAATTATCTGATGTTTTAAATTCTTATATAAATGATTTGAATACTCTTTTGTTAGATATCCCTAATATTCCTCATGACTTAGTCCCTAAAGGAAATTCTGAAAATGATAATGAAGAAGTTTTAAAAGAAGGTAAAATGCCAGAATTACATACAAATGCTTTAACCCATTGGGAATTAGCATCAAAACATGATATAATTGACTTTGAATTAGGAAATAAAATTACTGGATCTGGTTTCCCAGTTTACAAAGACAAAGGGGCAAAATTACAAAGAGCATTAATCAACTATTTTTTAGACAAGAATATTGAAGCTGGATATAAAGAAATTCAAGTGCCAATTTTAGTTAATGAAGACTCTGGAACTAGTACAGGGCAATTGCCTGATAAAGAAGGTCAAATGTATGTTATAAATGCAGATAATCTTTATCTAGCCCCTACAGCAGAAGTTCCAGTAACAAATATATATCGAAATTGTATTTTAAACTCAAATGAACTTCCAATCTGTCTAACTAGCTATACTCCATGTTTTAGAAGAGAAGCTGGAAGCTATGGTTCTCATGTTAGAGGATTAAATAGACTTCACCAATTTGATAAGGTTGAGATAGTTAGAATAGAAAGTCCTGAAAAGTCATATATAGCCCTTGAAGAGATGGTAAGCCATGTTAAGTCAATTTTATCAGAGCTTAATTTACCTTTTAGAATTGTTAGGCTTTGTGGAGGGGATTTAGGCTTTGCCTCTTGTCTTACTTACGATTTTGAAGTATATTCTGCTGCTCAAAAAAAATGGTTAGAAGTAAGCTCCGTTTCAAATTTTGAAACATTTCAATCTAATCGTTTAAAGCTTAGAGTAAATGATAATGGAGCAAAAGTTTTGGCCCATACATTAAACGGGAGCTCTTTAGCTCTTCCTAGAATTGTAGCATGTATTCTAGAAAATTTTCAGACTGAAAACTCAATTAAGATTCCAAAAGTTCTTATTCCATATACTGGTTTTGATAAAATTTAATTTCATTTGAAACAGGTTAAGCCAAAAAAATACCTAGGACAGCATTTTTTAAAAGACTCTAAAGTTTCAAAAAAAATAGTAGATAGTTTAAGCTCAAAAAAATTAAAAACTATTTTAGAAATAGGTCCTGGAATGGGAATCCTTAGTCAACATCTCAAAATTAATAAAACACAAACCTTTTTTATTGAAATTGATAAAGAGTCTATTATTTATTTAAATGAAAAGTTTCCTGAAATTAAAAAATCAATCATAAATCAAGATTTTCTAAAATTAGATTTAACAAAATTTAAACCTCCAATTGGACTAATAGGCAACTTTCCCTATAATATTTCTTCTCAAATATTGTTCAAGTTGATTGAAAATCGCAATAAAATTGATGAATTAGTAGGAATGTTTCAATTAGAGGTTGCAAAAAGAGTATGTGCAATGCCAGGATCAAAAACTTATGGCATATTATCAGTTCTTGTTCAAGCTTTTTATTCCGCTGAACTTTTATTTTCATTAAAACCTCATTACTTTAATCCTCCTCCAAAAGTAGATTCTGGGCTAATTAGATTGGTTAAAAAAAATATCAATTCCTTAGATTGTGATGAAAAATTATTTTTTAAGATTATTAAAACTTCATTTCAGCAAAGACGAAAAACATTGAAGAATAGTCTAAAAACATTTAATTTGCCCAATAATATAAAAGAAGATGTTATCTTTGAAAGACGTCCAGAGACACTAAGTGTAGACGATTTCATTCTTCTAACTAATATTATAGATGATGGAACAATTCCAGCTTACTGATGAATTAATAAAAAAAATTGCTGATTTAATTTCAGCAAAAAATAATTCAACCCTAAAGAAATTAGTTAAGGATATTCACTTTGCCGATATGGCAGATATCATTAATCTATTAAATGAAGAGCAAGGGATCTATCTTATTAAACTTTTTGATAGTGAAAAAACATCTGAAATTTTAACTGAACTAGATGAAAATGTTAGAGAAAAAATTCTTAAAGCTCTTTCAGTTAAAGAAATTGCTGATGAAATTGAAGAACTAGATAGTGATGATGCTGTTGATATTCTTTCTGAACTTTCAGAAGAAAGGAAAGAGAAAGTTATTTCTGAAATTAGTGATAATAACTTAGCAGATGATTTAATTGAGCTTTTATCTTATGAAGAAGATTCAGCAGGTGGATTAATGGCGAAAGAATTAGTTAAAGCAAATGAAAATTGGACTGTTTTAAAATGCTTAGGTGAAATCAAAAAACAAGGTGAAAATGTAACAAGAGTTCACTCCATTTATGTTGTAGATGATAAAAATAGGCTTATAGGAAGATTGTCTTTAAAAGATTTAATAACCTCTCCATCAAAAAATAAAATTAAAGATATTTATATCCCTAAGGTTGATTCTGTCAATGTTTTAGAAAATGGAGAAGAAATTGCTAAGATAATGTCCAAATATAATCTTGAAGCAATTCCAGTAATAGATAATAAAAAACATTTAGTTGGAAGAATAACTATTGATGATATTGTAGATTTTATTAAAGAAGAAGCAGAAGAAGATTATTTAATTGCAGCCGGTATCCAAGGGGATGTAGAGGCTGATGATTCTATCTTTCAGCTTACAATAGCAAGGTTACCTTGGCTATTTTTAGGTTTAATTGGAGGGCTAGGAAGTGTTTTTATATTGGAAGGATTTGAAGAATTTATGAATGATCCAAGTTATAAAGCATTATTTTTCTTCACTCCTTTAATTGCTGCAATGGCAGGAAATGTTGGAGTTCAATCCTCAGCTATAATTGTTCAGGGTTTAGCTAATGATGTAATAAAAGGAAGTCTTATAAAAAGGTTATTCAAAGAGCTCGGATTAAGTTTAATTAATGGTATTATTTTAGGCTTATTAACAATATTATTTGGCATAGCTATAAATCAACCTATTGAACTCAGTCTTGTTATTTCACTTTCTATGTTATGCGTAATAGTGGTTGCAGCATTAATCGGAACTTCTATTCCAATAATTTTAGAAAAAAGAGGTATAGATCCTGCCATTGCTACAGGACCATTTATTACAACTAGCAATGATATTTTTGGAATTTTTCTATTCTTTTATATAGCAAAAATATTTTTACTATAATACAAATGAAAATTCTTCATTTAGATAGCACACATTCTTATTTATCTGATGAATTAGAAAAATTAGGTTGTACTAATCATTTTGATTATAAATCCACAAAGAAAAAAATTGAAAATTTAATTTATCCTTATAGCGGGATTATAATTAGAAGTAGAATTATAATTGATAAATCTCTGATAGATAAAGCTATCAATTTAAAATTTATTGCAAGATTTGGTTCAGGACTTGAAAATATTGATATCGATCACGCAGATAAAAAAAATATTAAAATTATTTCAGCTCCTGAGGGAAATGCAAATGCAGTTGGAGAACATGCATTAGGAATGCTCCTTTCATTAATGAATAATATTTCAAAAACTCACAAAGAAATAAGAAATGGAGTATGGGAGAGGGAATCTAATAGAGGGTTTGAACTTAAAAACAAAAC
>MPLT02043936.1_pt1 | contig 13952 bp, 14 predicted proteins | sample 1617391 | NCBI WGS metagenome assembly MPLT02 (sample SAMN05944800, study PRJNA350692) | marine metagenome | biome: marine; feature: ODZ; material: water; isolation source: 70 m water sample filtered on 0.2 um supor filter | place: Pacific Ocean | collected 2012-04-08 | depth 70m m
AGTCTCCGTGCGTGATGTACAGCTTGCCGTCCGGCCCAAAGAGGATGCAGCCGCCGTCATGATTCCAAAACGGCCGCTCAATGGTCACCAGCTTACGCTCGGTGGCGGGATCCACCTTGCCGTTGTTGCCCATCTTAAATTCACTGACAATACTGCGCAGCGGTTCGTGTGCGGAATAGAACACATACAGTTTGCCGTTCTTCGCATACTGCGGATGGAACGCCATGCCGAGTAGCCCTTCCTCATCCTTCACGTACGGCTTACGCGCGGAAATATCGAAGAGCACCTTGGCCTGGTCGCCCTTGGCGTTCTTGGGCAGCTCGAGGATGGTGCCGCGCTGTTCCAGCACAAACATTCGGCCATCGGGCAGTTGCTCCAGCCACAGGGGGCGTTGGAGTTTGAGGTTGGGATAGGCATTCACCAGTTTCAACTGCGGAAGCTCCGCGGAAACCGTGCCCACAAACACCAGCGCGCATAGCGCCGACACCAATCGGGTGAAAGAAACAAGGGGTTTCATCGCGCCGATTCAAGGCCGATGCGCTCGTCTTGTCAACCGGCGAACAACGCCCCAACTAATTCGCCGGTGCCCGCCACCAGCACCGGCAACCCTACCGGCCACGGGCCGGCCAACAACAACGCCATCCCCACCATCACCAAGCCCGCGGGCACCAAAGGAAACATCAATGTGTTACTCATGATGCAGACAGCCTACCGCTGCCTCTAGGACATAGGCTGTCTATGCCACGGAAATTCGACGTTCCCCCAAAAGGGCGCTGGTTCCGGATGCGTGCCGATGGTAATTTGACCCCATGAAATTCGCGTGTTTTCTGTGGATAACGCTGATTTTCGGTGGCACGGCCGCCGAGCCTCGTTTCCAGTTGCGGTCCCTGATTCAGAATGACGGCACACTTCTGCACGTGCGCTTGGACACTGAAACTGGCAAGACGTGGCGACTTGAGCGGGTGTTGAAGAATCGGATCGAGATCTCGCTTCAAGGCAAATTGGCCGCCCGCGAGCTGGAACGCACACGCATAGATGTGAAGTCGCTGGAATCGTTCACGTTGGCTGAAGTGTTGCAGACGTTGAACGGGATTCTGGCGGAGACGGGCAATGACAATCTGCCGCGACTGGTGTTTTCCATCCCGGTCAAGAATCCGGATATCGATCAGGCCAAGGCACGGGAACAACTCGTGCCGCCGGCGCAACCGTTTGGAGAAGCCCCGCAAGGCATCGACCCCACCACGGGGCTACCTATCGGCGGATGGGCTATTCCCGGTTTTCCTCCCGGCGCCATCCCGGGTAACCCCAACGCGCCCCCCATCCAAATTAACCCGCTCACCGGCCGGCCCTTGGTTCGTGCGCCCGTGCCGCGCCCGCCGCTATGGCAGCCGCCCCACCGCAAGGAGGATGTCACCCTGTTTCGCCTTCGGAACTGGGGGCAGCCGATGCGGGACACCTCCGTAAAACAGGTGCTGGCGCATGTGTTGAACTGCGCCGATTCGCCGTTGCGGTGTGTGGTGGATGAGAAGACGGTTTATTTTACTCCCGAATCCAGCGTCATCACCGTGGGCCGAACCTTCTCCCAGCCGCAGTACGCCGAGCAATGGCTGGAGATCAGCGATGATTCACCAATCCAACCGAAGTAGATGCGAACAAGTCGACGTTGAACGGTCGCCATACGCGGTGTTTTATCGGCCGCAAGGAGTACACGTTTGAGCGACTGGAACATCCAATCCCGCGGGCATCAATGCCACGCCTGCAACACTGCGTTTGAAGACGGCACAAGCTATCACACCGTGCTGGCCTACGAGAACAATGAGTATGTGCGGCAGGATATCTGCACCACCTGCTGGGCGCAGGAGGGTGATGGAGCGCTGTCACGCAAAGGATTTATCTCCACCTGGCAAGGCACCTACGAGGCCCCGCCGCCCGCACCGCCCGAGGCAATTCAGAAGGACAACGCCGAAGGACTGTTACGTAAACTGGTGGAAACCGGCGAGGCGCGCTGGCGCGAAGCCAGCTACATCCTCGCTGTGATGCTCGAGCGCAAGCGCGTGCTCAAAGTGAAGGAACAGATCAAGGACGCCGACAGCCGTGTATTCGTATACGAAATGAGCCAGTCCGGCGACGTGTTCACCATCCCGGATCCCAACCTCAAGATGGAGGAACTGGAGCAGGTGCAAATCGAGGTCGCCACCCTGCTGGAACACGGCCTGCCGGTGGAAGGCAAACCATGGCCTCCCGAACCAGAGGCGGAGGAACATACGGCCGAAACCGCCGCCAGCGATTCCATGGAGGACACTGAAGCCCCCGAATCGGAACCCACACCCGCGGCCGAGCAGGTCGCCTAGGCCCCATGCCCGCACGGGGTCCATTCCAAGAGCGGCTGGGATACACCTTCAAGCAACCGGAGCTGTTGGAACTGGCGCTGACTCATCCCTCGGTGAGCCATGAACAGGGCGAAAAGCTCGCCAATAATCAACGCCTGGAATTTCTCGGGGACGCCGTGCTTCAGTTGATTATCAGCGCGGAATTGTACAAGCGCTTTTCCACCTGCGACGAAGGCGCCTTGTCCAAGGCACGAGCGAGATTGGTTAACAAAGAGGCGCTGGCCGAGCGTGCAATGGAGATTCAACTCGGGCCCGAGCTCGTGCTCAGCCGCGGCGAGGAGATCCACAACGGCCGGGAACGCCCTTCGGCCCTAGCCGATGCCTTTGAGGCGTTGGTCGGCGCGATCTATCTGGATGGCGGGTTCACCAAAGTAAAGGGGTTCATCCATACCAAGTTCGCCGAACCGCTCACGCACGCGGATGCCGGCCGGCACACGGGCAATCCCAAGGGCGAGTTACAGGAAATTTTACAGGGCAAAAATGCGGTGGCGCCGGAGTATCGACTGCTGGAGATGGAGGGGCCGGATCATGATCGGTCATTTGTCTGCGCCGTTCGCCACAGCGGCAATGAACTGGCCCGCGGTTCGGGCAAGAGCAAGAAGGCGGCAGAAATGGCGGCGGCTCAGGCGGCCATCGAGAGTCTGCGCGCCAAAGGCAAAGCTTGAGCCACGATTTGGCACGCCGCAAAAACCCTTTAAAATTGACCCGAACGCACGGTTTCCGTACGTTCACCAAGCTTTTTTAATATGGCCAACAGCGAAGTTCAGAACAATTACTTGATCCCCCATGTGGTGGAGCAAACCAGTCGCGGCGAGCGCGGATACGATATTTATTCGCGTCTGCTGGTGGACCGCATCATTTTCCTCGGCACCGCCATCGATGATTCGGTGGCCAATACCGTGATCGCCCAGATGCTCTTTCTGCAGATGAGCGATCCGAAGAAGGACATCCACATTTACATCAACTCCCCCGGTGGCCACGTCACCGCCGGACTGGCGATCTACGACACCATGCAGTTCCTCACCTGCGACGTGAACACCTACTGCATCGGCCAGGCCGCCAGCATGGGCGCCGTGCTGCTCAGCGGCGGCACCACCGGCAAACGATTCGCCCTGCCACACGCCAACGTGATGATCCATCAGGTGCTCGGCGGCGCGCAAGGGCAGGCAACCGACATGGAGATCCACGTGAAACACATGTTGGAACTCAAGAAAACCCTCACCGGCATTCTCGCCAAACACACCGGCAAGCCCTACGAGGAAGTGTACGCAGCCTGCGAACGCGATAATTTTCTCACCGCCGAGGACGCCAAGGAATTTGGCCTCGTAGATGAAGTGGTGTCCTCCCGCCAGGATGTCACCACGCTTCCGGAAAAATCGTCTGTGGACGAGAAATAACCCGCACCGACCATGGCCCGCCCGCGCAATCTCACCCTCTGCAGCTTCTGCGGCAAATCGCACGCCGAAGTCCGCAAGCTGGTGTCCGGTCCGGGCGTTTACATCTGCGACGGCTGCGTCGAGACCTTCAAACAGGTGCTCGACAAGGAACTGGCTGAGGAAGCCCCTCAGGGCGAGACGCCACAGCTGGCCATCAAGCAGCCCGCTGAAATCAAGGCCGAGTTGGACAAACATTGCATCGGGCAGGACGCCGCCAAGAAGACGCTGTCCGTCGCCGTGCACAATCACTACAAACGCATCCTGCACGAGGCCGTCGCCGAGACGGAGGATGCCCCGCATGCCGGTGTGGAGATTGAGAAGACCAACATCATGCTCATCGGCTCCACCGGCACCGGCAAGACCCTGCTCGCCCGCACCCTCGCCGGCGTGCTCGATGTGCCCTTCGCCATTGCCGACGCCACCACGCTAACCGAGGCCGGTTATGTGGGTGAGGATGTGGAGAACATCATCCTGCGTTTACTGCAATCCTCGGACTACGACGTGAAACGCGCGGAGATGGGGATCATTTACATCGACGAAATCGACAAGATCACCCGCCGCACCGAGAACGTTTCCATCACCCGCGATGTTTCCGGCGAAGGCGTACAGCAGGCGCTGCTCAAGATTTTGGAAGGCACTATTTGTGCCGTCCCACCTCAGGGAGGCCGTAAGCATCCGCAACAGGAATACATCCGCGTCAACACCCGCAACATCCTGTTCATCTGCGGCGGCGCCTTTGTGGACCTAGACAAGGTCATCCAGCGCCGACTCGGCAATCACGTGCTCGGCTTTGGTGCCCAGGAACAACAGGTCGATGCCATGCTCAAAGGGCGCGAAGCACTCAAGCATGTGGAGCCGGAGGATCTGCTCAGCTACGGGTTCATCCCCGAATTCATTGGCCGACTCCCGATGATCACCGCGCTGGAGCAACTCACCGAGGATCAACTCGTCGCCATCCTTACCAATACCAAGAACGCCCTGACCAAGCAGTACCAGAAACTGCTTTGGCTCGAAGGCGTGGAACTGGAGTTCACCAAGGACTCCTTGCAGGAACTCGCCGCCCAAGCCATTGCCAAGGGCACTGGCGCCCGCGCCCTGCGTGGTCAGTTGGAGCGGTTGATGCTCGATCTCATGTATGAGATTCCCGGCAGCGATGAAATTGAGTCGGTAAAAATCACCCGCGGCGCCGTGCAGGGCAAGAGCAAGCCGGTCATCCGGCGCAAGCCCAAGCAGGCCGCCGCCTGATTCCGCCTGATTCCGCCTGTCTCCGGCCCGCACCATTGGCTTGCCGGGACAACCCTAATTCCCTTACGTTCCAAGCCTTATGTCCGAAACCACGCCCATTGCCGACCGGTTGGCTGCCCACGTGGCGGCCCTGCCGCCGTCGGGCATTCGCGAGTTCTTTGAGCTCGTGCAGGGCCGGCCGGATGTCATTTCCTTGGGGGTTGGCGAACCCGATTTCGCCACGCCTTGGCACATTCGTGAGGCGACCATCTACGCCCTCGAACGCGGCCGTACCAGCTACACCTCCAACTTCGGACTGATGAGCCTGCGCGAGGAAATCAGCAATTATGTCGCCCGCCTATTCGGCCCCGTGTACCGGCCGGACAACGAGATCCTCATCACCGTCGGCGTCAGCGAAGCGCTGGACCTAGCACTGCGCGCCCTAATCGATCCGGGCGATGAAGTGATTTATCACGAACCCTGTTATGTGAGCTACTCGCCTTCCATCGCGCTGGCCCACGGTGTGGCCGTGCCGGTGGAATGTCGGGCGGAGGAACAATTCAGCGTCACCGCCGCTGCCATCGAGGCGGCCATCACGGATAAGAGCAAGGTGCTCGTGCTGAATTTTCCCACCAACCCCACCGGTGGCACGATGATGCGCGGGGAACTGCAGGCCATTGCCGATCTCGCGGTGAAGCATAACCTGATCGTGATCACCGATGAGATTTACGCCGAGCTGACGTTTGAGGGCGAACACGTCAGCATCGCCAGCCTGCCCGGCATGCGGGAGCGCACGATTTTCCTGCACGGCTTTTCCAAGGCCTACGCCATGACCGGTTTCCGCATCGGCTTCGCCTGCGGACCGGAAACTCTGGTCGGTGCCATGACGCGCATCCACCAGTACTCCATGCTTTGCGCCAGCATCGTCAGCCAGGAAGCGGCGTTGGAAGCGCTACGCAATGGCGAGGAACCGATGCTGGAAATGCGTGAGGCGTACCGGCAACGCCGCAACTTCATGGTCCAAGCCCTGAACGACATGGGATTGGAATGCCAACGACCGCGCGGCTCGTTCTATGCCTTCCCCGGCGTGCAATCGACCGGGCTCGATTCCAAGTCATTTGCCACTGGGCTGGTGCAGACGGAGAACGTGGCCGCCGTACCCGGCGGGGCGTTTGGCACCTGCGGCGAGGGTTTCCTGCGCTGCTGCTTTGCCGCCAGCTTCGATCAGATCGAGGAGGCCATGGAGCGGATGGCGCGGTTTGTGGCTCAAACGAAAAAGGGCTGAGTTTCCTCAGCCCTTCTCCTGAACTTCTGAATGCTTTGTCCGTCTAGCGGAGCAGCTGTTTCTCAAGGTAATGCACGGTCTGGCGCACGTTGGCGTCAATCTCCATGCGATCCTTCACCAAACGGCAGGCGTGCAGCACGGTGCCGTGATCGCGACCACCAAAGGCCTCACCAATCGCGCTGAGCGAATGCTCGGTGAGCTGGCGACTTAGGAACATGGCGATCTGTCGCGGGAAAGCGATGTTTTCCGGCCGGCGCTTACTGGTCATGTCGGCCATGCGCAGGTCGAATTTCTCGGCCACCTTCTTCTGGATCACCTCAATGGTGATGGTGTGCCGGCCTTCTTCCTGCAGGATCTCACGTAGCAGGTTCTCCACCACATCGTTGGTCAGTTCCTTGCCAGTGAGGTGCGCGTAGGACGCCACCCGGATCAGCGCGCCTTCAAGGCGGCGGATGTTGGTGCGGATGCGGTTCGCGAGGAAGGTCAACACGTCCTCGGGAATCTCCACGCCCATGGTCTTCACCTTGTTGCGCAGGATAGCCAAGCGGGTTTCCACATCGGGCGGCTGCAGGTCGGTGACCAAACCCCACTCAAAACGGCTCACCAGACGGTGTTCTAGGTTTTGAATCTCACTGGCCGGTCGATCGCAGGTCAGCACGATCTGTTTGTGGGCCTCGTGCAGCGCGTTGAAGGTGTGAAAGAACTCTTCCTGAATGCGCTCTTTGCCGGCGAGAAACTGAATATCATCAATCAGCAGCACATCGGTCTGGCGATATTTCTTGCGAAACTTCACCAGCTGATTTTCCTGAATAGCCGCGATGTATTCGTTAGTAAATTTCTCAGAAGACACGTAGGAAACCTTCGCGCCTTTCTTGGTACCGGCCACATGCTGACCCACCGCGTGCAGTAGGTGTGTCTTGCCGAGGCCCGTGCCGCCATACAGGAAGAGCGGGTTGTACGCCTTACCCGGCTGCTGAGCCACGGCCATCGCAGCGGCGTGCGCAAAGCTGTTATTATTGCCCACCACGAAGGTGTCGAACGTATTGCGCGGGTTGAACACCAGATCGCCGTCGCTGGCTTTCTTAGTAGCGGTTTTCTTGCCACGAGCCGGCTTGGCCGGAGCGGGTGCCGCGCCGTTACCCTCGGCGACTTTGAATTTAATGTTCAACTTGCGGCCGCTAGCGGTGGCCAAAGCATCCTGCAACAGTTCGAAGTAATTGTCCTTCAACCAGACTTCCGAAAATTCATTCGGCACCTCAAGGGTGATGGAAGACTGGTTCAGGGACACCGGCTGCACCGAGGAGAACCACAAGTTGTAGGTCTCGGTGTTGAGGAGGGTCCGGATCTGATCCGTGGTTTGTGTCCAAATTTTATCAACGGTTGGGTGCATCGTTTTAGTTCAAAGCATCAAAGTTCAAAAGTGTTCGTTTCAATATAGTGTCAGGCTTATCCCAACGCGGCCCAAAGGCATTTAAGTCAGGCTCCCCAAAAAGGGGATGACGGGTAATCCGCCAACATGTCCACAGGATCCGGCAGCGCCATTTGCAAGAGACACGACATCACAGCGACGAGCCGCAAGGCTCTGGTTTGCTGGGACGCGGAGCAATGTGTAAGCAAATGGGCATAGTCGTTCCACGTGAACCTATTATCTGTTGTTCACGATTTGTTCACACACCTGCTTCCCGCTTGACAGGAACGCAATGCGCGTAACGATTTCGTGACGTAATGGTATAGTAATAATCACTATAAATCCTAACAATATTGCTTCGCGATAAAGCAGAGCGAAAGGAGAGGAGATTTATAATGCCTCGGCACCGGTCTCTCCGGTGCGGATGCGGATGGCGCTTTCCACGGCGGTAACAAATATTTTGCCGTCCCCAATCTTTCCGGTGGTGGCCGCGGCCTGGATCGCTTTCGCAGCGTCTCCGGCCTGTTCTTCGGTCACTACCAGCTCCAACTTTAGCTTGGGCAAAAAATCCACAGTGTACTCACTGCCACGATAAATCTCCGTATGACCTTTCTGCCTGCCGAAGCCCTTCACTTCGGTCACGGTCATGCCCACAATGCCCAGCTCCGTCAACGCCGCTTTCACGTCGTCGAGTTTAAAGGGTTGGATAATGGCATCAATGCGCTTCATTCGCGTAACAGGTTCGGGTGTGATGTTAACAACCTAGGAAAATGTGTCCATCGAGAATCGGAATTTTTGAAAAATATATTTTCAAGTTTCTGTTAGATTTCGTTTTTCAATGATTCAGGAATGTGCACTCGACACTCGCCCCAATGCTCCGCTAAATCAACACGCCCATGGGCTGGATCTATCGTAACTGCCTGCAACCGCTGCTTTTCCTGCAGGAATCCGAAGCCGCGCACAACCGCGTCATCAGCGGCCTGTCTTGGGCCGGGCGCTTACCACTGGTGCCCATGCTCGCCGATGCCGTGTACAGTGCGCCCGATCTACCAGTGACTTTAGGCGGTCTGCGCTTCCCTAATCCCATCGGGCTCGCTGCCGGGATGGACAAGCACGCGGCCGCTGTGCCCATGTGGGAACGGCTGGGATTCGGCTTTGCCGAACTGGGCGGCGTCACCCAATACGCGCAACCGGGTAATGATCCACCGCGCATGTTTCGCGCCGTGAACGAGGGCGCGTTGGTCAACCGTATGGGATTCAACAACCCCGGTGCCGAGGCCGTCGCGCAGGCGCTACAACAATGGCGCGCGCGTGATCAGTGGCCCACTCATCCCATTGGCATCAATCTCGGTAAATCAAAAATCACGCCGCTGGAGGAAGCCGCTGAGGATTACGCCTTCTCCTTTCGCACACTGCAGGGTCTGGCCGATTTCTTTGTCGTCAATGTCAGTTCACCCAACACGCCCAACCTGCGTCAACTGCAGGACAAGAGCGCCTTGGACGACATTCTGAAAGCTCTACGGGCGGTGAACTCCAAGGTTCCACTGCTCATCAAGATCGCGCCCGACCTCACTTATGAAGCGATCGACGATGTGCTCGAGCTGGCCACGGCCCATTCGCTCGCCGGCATTGTAGCCACCAACACCACCATCGAACGCCCCGACTCCGACGACATGCAATGCCGCGCTACCTATGAGCAAACCGGCGGCCTTAGCGGCGCGCCATTGCGCACGCGCAGCACGCAGGTCATCACGCATATTTATCAGCACACCGAAGGCAAGCTGCCGATCATCGGCGTGGGTGGTATTTTCACTGCCAACGATGCTTGGGAAAAAATCACCGCCGGCGCCAGCCTGTTGCAGGTCTACACCGGTCTGGTCTACGAAGGCCCCGCCATTGCTGGCGACCTTGTCCGCGGACTCAAAGCGCGGATGGAAAAAGAAGGTGTCCGCTCGCTGGCGGATGTGATTGGCCAAAGCTAGCTGCCCTGCACCAGCGCAATGATCCGGGCACTGGTTTCTTCGGGGGACTCGCCGGAATTGTTGATGACCGTGGCGCCTTCCACCACTTTTAGCGGGGCAGCCTTACGGGTGCTGTCGCGTTGATCGCGGGTCGCAAGATTCTCCTCCACGCCATCGGCATCGCGCCGCGCCTGTCGCACTTCGGCTGAGGCATCGAGATAAAATTTATGCGGCGTATCCGGAAAAATGTTCGAAGTAATGTCGCGACCTTCCATCACTAGATTCCCGAATCGCACGCAGGACCGTTGGTGTTCCTTCATCCATTCGCGCACAAACGGCACCTGCGCCACATGACTCACCACGGCACTGACTTCTGCGGAGCGAATTTCCTGCTCGGGAAAATAGCCACCCACTTCCAGCCAAACACTGTCGCCGCGCCGCACCAGTTCCGCCGGCCAATCGCGGCACAAGGCTTCCACCGCTGCCGCATCGGTCACTTCCGTTCCCGTCTCTAGCGCGTGCCAGCCCAGAGTGCGGTACATTGCACCGGTGTCCACGTACACATACCCGAGCTGGGCAGCGATAATCTTGGAATTCGTGCTCTTACCACTGGCGCTGGGGCCGTCGATGGCGATCACAATGGGTTCAGGTTCACTCATGCAGCAAATAAATCTTCACCGGCCAACCTGCGTCCGGCAGCATCCCGGATTTCCGCACCCAACCCGGCAGGCGAGGCGGCAGCCAGTTTCTGGAAAAAATTGGGGAAAGTTTTCTTCACGCAAGCCGGATCGCGCAGGCGCATGCCCGGCACCTTGAGGCCAAGCAGGGCAAAACACATGGCCATGCGATGGTCGTTATAGGTTTCGATCTCCGCCCCGTGCAATTCAGGGGAGGGCTCGACGTGCAGCGTATCACCTTCTTCGCTGATCCGCGCGCCGCACTTGGTCAGTTCCGTGCGCAGCGCCGCCACGCGTTCGCATTCCTGCACGCGTAATCGACCGAGATCCGTGAAGCTCGTAGGCCGGTCCTGCAAAGGCGCCAGTGTGATGGCGGTCATGATGCTGTCACCCAGATCCGTTTGACGCGACACCTCACGCGGCGGAGACAGGAACCGCGTGAACTGCGCATCAATCTGCCAGCCAGTCAACGGCCAGTGCGCCACCTCCACGCCTTCGGCAAAGGTGTTCACGCCCCAAAAATAACTGCCGCTCGAGGCATCCGGCTCAATGGCAAACGTGCCGCCGCCCTTGGGGAATTCCGCGATCAACTCCTGCGTCATCTGCACATAAGGTGCCTCATCGAGCTTCACCTCGCCCAAACCGATCTGCCAACCGCCGACGCCCGCCGCCAACAGCAGGGCACTGGCGAATTGCGAACTCTCCTGCAGACTCACCGCACACGCCGCGGCGCGCGGGCCGGTTCCGTGAATGGTGGCGGGCAGTTTGTTGTTCGGCGCATCTACCGTGTACCCCAGCGCGCGCAGCGCCTGAAACAATTCGTCCTGCGGCCGTTCGTGCATGCGATCGATGCCGTGCAATTTCACCGAGCCATCTCCGAGACAAACCAGCGCCGCCAGAAACCGCGCGGCCGTGCCGGCATTGCCCACGAACAGATCCTCCGGCGTCTTAGGAATCCGGCCGCCTTGACCTTGCACGGTGATGGTGCGATTGGCGGACTCCGCCGGATCCTCAGCCACCGTCACGCCGAAACCCATCGTCTGCAGCGCGGCCACCATGATTTGCGTGTCCTCACTCCACAGCGCGCCGGTCAGCGTCGTGTCATCCTCGGCCAACGCCGCGAGAATAAGTGCGCGATTGGTAATGCTCTTGGAGCCGGGCACGGTGATGTGAGCATGAACGGGCCCGGGCAGGGGCACAATCTCGATAAGGTCGGGCAAGGCCATTACTTGCGCTCCCCGTCCTCCAGACCGGTAATCCATTGCTGGCGAAATTCCTGGCCCTTAGCAAAAAACGTTTCCAAAGCCGCCGCCTCGCGGGTGTTCAAAGCCGTCTTCAAAGTCGCCAGTTCGGCCTGCAGATCATCAATGGCCTGCTCAATGGCCGGCGCGTTATCCATTGCAATGTCGCGCCACATGGCGGGCGAACCGGACGCCAGACGCGTGGTATCGCGAAAGCCCGTGCCCAGAAAAGCCGCCTCGCCTTCGCGGAGTCGGCCGAGCACGGCGTTGACCAGTGCGCTTGCCAGCACATGCGGCAGGTGACTGGTGCGGGCGACGATCGTATCGTGCTCAGCGGCGGACAGCGAAATCACGCGGCTGCCAAGCGCCGTCCAAAATTCGTTCACGCGCGCGACACACGCCGCATCGCTTTGGTCCGTAGACGTCACCGCGCACACAGCGTTCTCGAACAAATCCGCGCGCGCATTGGCCACGCCCGTTTGCTCGGAACCTGCCATCGGATGACTGCCCACAAACCGCGGCAACACCGGCTCCACCTCTGTCACCACCGATGCCTTCACGCTGCCGACATCCGTCACCACAGCGTCCGGCGCCAAGTGCGGTTTGATAGCTTCGGCCATTGCTTTCATGCCACCCACCGGCGTGCATAAAATCACCAACTCGGCTCCTGTCACCGCTTCGGCCAAATCCAGTGTGGCGTCATCCACGGCGCCGACAGCCCGACATTCCTCCACACTCTCGGCCCGGCGCACAAGGCCGGTGACCTGCCCAGCAACGCCGCGTTGGCGGGCCGCCAAACCTATGGAACCGCCCAGCAGGCCGACGCCAATGAGTGTGATTTTCGGAATAGTCACGGGACGGTGATCATGCGGCGGAGTAAGCCGTTCTCAAAGCGGAAAGTTATGCCGCCGCCTCGCGCACGCGCTCAAGGATCACCTCTGGCAGGTGTGGCTCACTGCCAATGGCTTCGGTGTACCAGACGAGTTTACCTTTCCGTTCGGTAGGGTTTCGCCATGTGACTTGATTTGCCTCCAAACGTTGTTTGACCTGTTTTTCGGTTTCTCCGAGCAATACTGGGATATCCTCTACAGTATGAAGGCCATCGGCAATAAAGAATGGAACCATTACAATGTGACGAGCTTCAGCGTTCTCGTAACAGTCCGCAATAAGCGGCGTCTCTTCCATGAAGGCTGACTGCACGTCTGCGTACTCGCCGAGTTCCTTAATTGCCTGAACCTGCGCTTCAATTGCTTTGCGGGATTTTAAATTTCTTTTTGTGCCATGACCGGCAATGATCAAGCAGATCTCCTCTGGTTTTGGCGGCTTTGGGAAAGGATATTTTTGAACGATCTCCTTGGCCCTCCCAAGAAGTACATCTGTCATGGTATTATGCGTTCCAACCGGTCGACAGTAAACAATCTCTTTGCCGTTTACCTCAGCATTACTGGGATAATTACATTCTCCCACCGGACAGTCACATTGTCCTTTGGTGCACAAACCTAGGCCGAATGGGATTATTTCCTCGGTAAATTGTCCTTCACTGATTGTGATCGGAGCAGCAAAAACACGTTTTGAACTCAACTCCGTGAGTGCATCAGAAATATAAGGCTCCTCTAATTTGAATGCGCACGCAACCTCAGCAAAGAGCTTTCTTGAGTTCAATTCCTCCGTCAGACGTCGAGTTGGCTCGCTAGACTGGGAATTCACAGTACTCCCATGGGCAATCAAAAGGAGCGCATCATCGGAGAAATCTGTTGTCATCAGATTAAGTCTATCACACGTGAGTTAAGAACCAAAAGCCCTACTGTAAAGACCTTTGAAATCTGAGGCGGTTATATCTCGCGGGTTAAAGCTTGCCGTCCATTGGGCGGCCGCTTCCTCAGAAAGCAAATCGATCTTGGTGGCATCTACGCCGCAAGCCTTCAAATCTCGAGGCATACCGGCAGCATCCATAAAGTGTTCCAGTAAGCTGGCCAGCGATTCATGAGCCGGAACTCCGTTGATCGAAGCAGCAGTCGTCCCCGTCACCAACTCAGCATAAGCCCTAGCGATAACTTCATCCTCTCCGTTAAACCGTACCACATGCGGCAACATCAACCCGACTGCCTGCCCGTGGATCACATCAAAATGTGCCGTTAGTGGATTGGCCGCCGAATGCGCCGCACCAAGCATACTATGCTCAATGGCCGTACCGGCAAAGGCAGCACCCAACAGCATCAAGCCGCGAGCCTCCACGTCGTTCGGCTTGGTCAAAACCGCTGGCAAACTTTGGCTTAGCAAGCCGAACGCCACCCGCGAATATTGCTGGGAGGTCTCGTTGCGCTTACGCG
>MPLT02108939.1_pt1 | contig 13883 bp, 13 predicted proteins | sample 1617391 | NCBI WGS metagenome assembly MPLT02 (sample SAMN05944800, study PRJNA350692) | marine metagenome | biome: marine; feature: ODZ; material: water; isolation source: 70 m water sample filtered on 0.2 um supor filter | place: Pacific Ocean | collected 2012-04-08 | depth 70m m
ATGTCGGTGCAGTCATGGGAACCTTGATGGTCGGAAATGTATGGCGGAGAATTATCCCTTTTCAAACTAAACTGGTAGAAGCAGTTAAGGCTGATGAAACACCGGATGTATCTCTTGGGATAAAAGCGAAGCAACGTTCTATTCATAATAATTACCTGACTCTACCAGTGGTTTTTATTATGATCAGCAACCATTTTCCACACACGTTTGCACATCAATTTAATTGGTTGATTTTGATTGTTATCATTTTGATTGGCTCAACAGTCAGACATTTTTTCAATTTAAAAAATAAAGGACATTTAAACATTTGGATTTTACCAGCTGCTGTTTCAGCTATTTTTGTGCTCATCTTTTTGACAAAACCGGTGGAACGTATTTCTAATTCTCCAAACAAAGCTACATTTGGAACAGAGCATATTCCATTTACACTTGTGCGTACGATTGTGGATCAGCGTTGTTCAAGTTGTCATTCCTCAAATCCCACAGATGAGGTTTTCAAAATCGCACCCAAGGGCATCGTGTTTGATAACGACAAACAGATTAAGGCCTTGGCCTCTATCATTAAAACCCAGACAGTTACGACGATGGCTATGCCTCTAGGAAATAAAACCGGGATCACTCAGGAAGAAAGGATTATTCTTGGCCGATGGGTTGATGAAGGGGCATCTATAGAGTGAATCAAAAATTGAGTACCAAATCTTAAAACAGAATTGTTTGCCACAGAGTAACCAGAGAAACCGGAGAGATTAAAATTAAAAACAACTTCCTCATGCCCTTTGTGATCCATGTGGTGATTAAGGTCATTGAAAGTACTTCAAAACAAATAGTAAGGAGTTAGAAATGAGTCCGATCACAACCCATATACTGGATACCTCTAAAGGATGTCCTATCACAAATGTTTTGGTACGTTTAGAACTACAGAATAAAGACGGTAGCTGGCAGGAGTTATCTTCAGGAACGACAGATAATGATGGCCGAATAATGAATTTACTTCCGGAAGAAGAAGTTTTAAATTCTGGAGTTTATCAAATGATTTTTGTAACTGCTCCTTATTTTGAAAAGCAGGGAGGTTCTTTTTTTTATCCGGAAATTGAAATTCGTTTTTTGCTACACCATCCTGAACAGCATAATCATATTCCTTTATTGCTGAGTCCTTTTGGTTACAGCACTTATCGCGGAAGTTAATAAGTTTTAGTAATGTCAATTACGAGCAATTTTAAGCGTCTTGTAGCATTTTTTTCAGCCGCAAATTTGTAATTTTGTTTTGTTCCCAGGCAGCAATATTTATTTCGATTTGCGGAGTATTTTTTAGCCGTTGCCGGATTAAATCAAGCATTTCTTGGGCACTTTTTCCTGTTGCACAAACGATAAAAATATAACCAAATTTTTTTTCATATTCCCGGTTATGCTTTTCCAGTTCCTGTTTGATTGATTCAGTAGCGGTCATCATTCCGGCCTGCTCTTTACGAGTCCATTTTTCAGTGTTTTTTGCTTTTTCCGGAGTGTTACTATCCCCTATTTTCGGATGAGCCGCAAATGCCTCTAAATAATCATCTTTGTCTAATTCCAACCATATTTTCTCTGCTAGAACATTCAGATGCGCGGCTGAGGAGAACGGCCGTGCTGCTAAAATATTGTCGACCCATTTGCTGGAGCCGCAACATTTAAGCAGTTCAATTTGAGACTTTTCAATATCACCTCGATTCAATTCTGATAAATTCACGTTATCACTTAAGCCAAATATAATTAGAGTTATTCGAGAAATCTAATTTGATAGATTAGAAATAAAAAATTGAGCTCAATTCCCATCTGTTTGCAACAGGTGTATTTTGACCTTCAATTGGACGTGTATAACCTAAACGAACTTGCCATGGGAAGGACAAAGCTTTTTGCTCAAGCTCACTCAGGTTACCATAGCCGAACTCGAAACTGATTTCTTTCAGGAAAGCGGCATTTGATTTCCCAGTTGGCAGTTTGCTTTCAGACTGTTGAAAATAATGTAATTCTGTCCCGGCAAAAATATTTTGTCGCTCTATGCTCCAGTTGTAAAATATGTCTGCGTGGTGACCTGCAGAGTAATAAACTTTTTCTCCTTCAAGTGTTTCCCGTTTACCAACAAGCTCATTTGATGCGGCTAAACGGATTCCATTTCTGATACCGTGAGTTAATGGATACCAGTTAAAGTGAAAAAAAACACCTACGGAACTGTGTCCTTCACCGATTGCATTTGTGGCAATTCCACGTGGTGTTCCTGAAGTACCTGTGGGTAAACGAAAAGTAAATCCGCCGCGGTTATACCACTTGGTTGAGGCACTAAGGTCTTTCCCTAATTGCAAATTGATGTCACCAGGACCGCTTTGAGTATCAGAAGCTAAACTGTCTAGCACTTTTTGCTGGATTGAGGTAGCGGATTCAATATTCAGAGAAGAGCTTTGTTTTTTTTGTACCAGAGGAACAGTTGCCTCTAACATCCATTTTTCTGTCAAACCGTAACCTACTATAAATTCTATGCGTTGTTCCTCACGCTTAAGTTCCCCCCCAACCGAATCTCGCCATTCTCGATCCCATAACATAAGTTGATGTAAAGGGGCTTCCTGACCATATCCGTTAAAAGCTTTGCTGTAAGCAGGAGTGGATTGAAAACGTATTCTTAATTCCCAAACTGATGCAGGGATGCGGCTTTCCAATTCGAATGCAGATATTGTTGCTGGTAAAATTAGTGCTAAAAAAAATGTGATCAATAAATGTTTCATGAGGAGACCTCCATATTTATTTTTCCTGCAAAGGAGATCCAAGCGTTTGCCGTTAAATGTGGAATAATTTTTTCAATTGGAAAACCAACTACGTTGTTGTAGGATCCGCTAATTGATTCTACCAAAATTGTTCCTAAACCTTGAATTGAATAAGCCCCTGCTTTGCCAAAGGGTTCACCAGAATTGACATACCACTCAATCATTTCAGCATCAAGTTTTTGGAAACGTACTTCTGTACAAATAACGTCTGTAATTTCTTCTGAGGAATCTTTATTCAAAATCGAAAAACCGGAAAAAACCTGATGAGTATTTCCACTCAATTGTTCAAGCATGGAGTATGCGTGCTCCCCATTTTCTGGTTTCCCGAGGATGTTGTCGTCAAAAAAAACAATTGTATCCCCCGCTAGGATAATCACATCATGGGGTAGTTTAGGAAATGACTTCTGTACCTCACTGGCTTTTTTGCTGGACATCCTTCTAACAAAGTTTTTTGCATCTTCATTTTTATGTGGAGTTTCATCAATATTTGGAGATTGGTAATCAAATTTCAGACCGAACTTTTTTAGCAACATATGGCGTCGTGGTGAAGAAGAAGCCAGACAAAACGGTTTATGTTGTAAAAAATTGGACATTATTAGGGAGTTTAAATCAGTTTTTCAAAGTATGAGGGAATTTAGTTTTTTTAGTAAACCTGATAGTATTTTTAATTGAAAGCCATTCTAAGGCGATCACTGAATTTTAGGTATGTTGATTCAAAGTTTTGCTGCTGAATGTCATTATTTTTGGGTTTGTAAATGTTATCAATGTAGTAACTCAGTATTTTACGCACGACCGGTGCAGCTGCTTTTGATCCACCTCCTCCGTGTTCTACAAGTGCCAAAACCGAAATTTCCGGATCTTCCGCAGGCCCAAATGCCACAAACCAAGCATGATTCTGAAAAATTTTGTTTGCCTTTGTTTCATTATCCATCGTCTCAAGTGTCTTATGGCTGATGACTTGTGAAGTAGCTGTTTTCCCGGCAACAGTAAATTCTTCAAATTTAACTTTTTTAGCAGTTCCACCTGGAGAATTAACTACTGCAACCATGCCCTCGCGAATCAAATTTAAGTATTCTTCTTTTAAAGGAATTTGCAGAGGTTTGAGACCTTTCTGTTCTTTAAAAAGACTAGGAGGGATCCACAAACCATCATTTGCAAGGATGTTTATCAAATTTATCACCTGCATGGGGGTTGTGGTGATATATCCCTGACCTATAGATGCGACAGGTGTTTCTCCCTCGTACCATGGTTCTTTTAGGTTGGCTATTTTCCATTCATTATTGGGAATCGTTCCCGCTTTTTCATTATGGAGCCCCATGCCGGTAATTTTACCCAGTCTAAATAGTTTGGCATATTTATGGATCTGTTCCACTCCTGCTCCCACCCCGGTGTTATAGAAATAGATATTGCATGAACCCATAATAGCCTTTAACAGATTAACTTTTCCGTGACCTTCTTCCTTCCAGCATTTAAAAGGTTCATCACGTCCTTTAATAAAATATTCAGCTTTGCAGACATGCTCAGTTTGTGGAGTAATAACTCCTTGATCAAGTCCTGCGTATGCAGTGATTATTTTAAAAATAGAACCGGGAGCATATAACCCCTGAATAGCTTTATTTCCCAAAGGGTCTTCAGGATTAGCTAAGAGCCTGTCCCAGTTTTCCAGATCGATCCCACCGGAAAATAAGTTTGGGTCAAAGTCAGGGAAACTAGCTAAAGCCAGTATCTCTCCGGTCCTGGGTTTAGTGACTATCACAGCACCACTTTCACCTTCCATTGCTTTTGTTGCAACTTTTTGGAGGCGTATGTCAATGTTCAAATGGATGTCTTCCCCAGGAACAGATGCGACAGGCTCTCCTAATACCTGAATTTCCCTGCCCATATGATCAACTTCCGCCTGTCTACCACCATCGAGTCCGATCATGTGATCATTTTCCAGAAGTTCAACACCAGAGTGACCTACTATCTGACTGGAGCTGCGTTTCTCTTCAGGCAGTTTTTTCCAGTCTTCTTGCACAATTCCGACATAACCAATCAGATGTGCTGCCAGATTATTGTAAGGATAATATCTACGAGGTTGAACTACAATGGTTACACCAGGGAAATCGTCCTGAAATGCTTCCAGATACATGGCTTTTTCGTATTCAAGGTCATCTATCAGAATAATTGGTTTAAACTGTGCTAAATCATGTTTAGCCATTATCTGTTTATTCATTTCTTCAAGAGATAGGTTGAGTGCATGCGACACTTTTTCCAAAGTATTTTCCAAATCCGGCGTATCTTCTCTAATCAACTGAAGCTGATAAGCAGGTCGGTTTTCTGCGAGGATAATCCCATTTCTATCATAGATGATTCCACGTAGAGCTGGTTCAGGAATTAGGCGGACACGATTGCCCTGAGAAAATTCTGTGTATTTTTTACCCTCTGTAATTTGTAGAAACCAGAGACGTGATGCTAGCAAAGAAAAAATCAATATTACGACTCCGCCCAAAATAATAAGACGAATCCGAATTCGGTCAAGTTCTTCAAACTCCATAGTTTCTAATTTCATGCTAAATCCTTCTGGAAAAGATTCTCTCCCCAAATTACAAATTGAAGAATTACAGGTGTTATTACCCCTTGCAGAAGTGAAAGCGGAAGAGTTGCAGACAGCATAAGGTCAGATATTTCAAGTTCAGGTTCGAATATGCTTAAAACTGATGAAGAAATCAAACCTTCAATAATCGACATACTGAAGACAGCAAGACTGATTGAAGTGAATGTATTTGCGAAAAAAACTTTTTTAATCTGGCTGGTGATCAATAATGTTAGAAAAAATGATGTTCCATAAAGTCCCATGATTCCATGAGAAAGAGCGTCCAATATCAGACCGGCGAGGATACCAAAGAAAGCAATTCCTAGATTTAATTGACGGAATGTTTGGATAAGCAAGAATATTAATATCCAGTTAATTTTTAATCCCACGATTTGAACATAATGATTGAAAACAATGTTCAACCAAAGACCAATTATAATAAAGCTTAAAGAAGTTACAAATAAGCGCATCAATCAATAAACAAGTGAGAATCTGTTTTAGAAGGAACAATGACAAAAACTTCTTCAATTTGGTTAAAATCTACTGCCATGTCCAAAATTGCAGTTTTAAATAGTTCATGCTTTAGATGACGAATTTCTTTAACCCATCCCACGAGCAATCCTTTTGGAAAAAGTCCACCAAGTCCACTGGAAATCACTCGATCACCGATTTTAATATTTGCGTGCCGATTTATTTGCCGCATTTCCAAACCTTCTCGTTTTCCATAAATCAGTCCCCGAATCCTGTTACGTTGAATCAAGGCAGGGACACGACTACGGTGATCGGTTATTAATTGAACTGAAGATTGAAATGGAGAGACAGACTGAATACGTCCCACCAAACCCTCTTTTCGTAAAACAACATAGTTACGCATTACCAATTGTTTACTGCCCCGGTTGATCAAACTTATGTTGTGGTTATTATCCGTAGATTCTCCGATAATTTCGGCAAATATTTTCTCAGTTATTTTTTTATTGGCAAAGAGGAGCTGATCTCTTAAACGGAGAAACTGGACAGAATTCTCAATGTGTTGGTTCATCTTCTCCTCCATTTCAAGGAGTTGCATACGGAGAAGCTGATTCTCTTTTTTTACATCAGCCAATGAAATGTAAGAATTCCAAAAATTATTGAAAGCTGATGCAACGGATTTTGCGGATACCTGTAGAGGGTAGGAAAGAGTTAGTATAACCGACTGAAAACGTGATTTGCTTTCACTGGTATGTGTTTGTGACATCAGCAAAAACAATACTATTAAGGTAGTAATGATTAGAAACTGCAGCCTGTATTTGTTGATAAACTTAAACATTATTTTTTTGGCGAGAGTTTTTTGTCAGTTAGGTGCAAGTGATTTGCTAAAATCAGCGTCAGATAATTTCTCTGAGGAGTACAACCGGTTTCAACATATAATCTGCCTGATTGATTTCCTTGAGTGCTTTCTGAACTAAGCCTTCTTTACAGTCTTGGAGAGTCAAAGTGAAAATCACGGTTTCTTCACCTTCTTTCCCAATTCGGTGATACTGCGGTAACTGTTCGAGGGCATAAATGTTAATGGAAAGCCTTTCAAAGATCTTGCCGTAATGCCCAAATATTCCAGGGTGGTCTCGGACTTCAAAACGCAGAGTGTGACGAAAACTTATTTCATCCATTGATTCTATTGCTAACTTTTTGTATGCAGGATGTGGAGGAAATGGTTCTGGAAGATTATGAATTTTGTTCAGGTCAGAAACAATGGCAGAGGCAGTAGGTAGACTCCCGGCCCCTTTCCCTATGAGCGTAATGTCTTCCGCAAATTTTCCTGTTATAGTAACTGCGTTTGTAGAACCGTCGATTTTTGTAAGTATGTCATCTTTTTCAATCATAAGGGGGAGTACATAAACCTGAACCCCTTGATCACTGAGTCTTAAATTTGCGATTAATTTAATTCTCCGTCCCATTCGTTTTGCATATTCAAAGTCAGGGAGTTCCAAATGATCGATACCTTCCAAGGGTATTTGCTCTGGGGTAAACCACTGACCTGTGATTAGATAAGTCAAAATTACTAATTTGTAACGTGCATCAATGCCCTTAATATCATTAGAGGGGTCCTGTTCCGCAAATCCTAAATCCTGTGCCTGTGAAAGAGCCTCCCCAAAAGAAAGGTTACTGCTTTCCATTTCACTAAGAATATAGTTTGTAGTCCCATTTAGAATTGCTCGTATCCCCTGAATATCCTGAACCTGCAAATAATCTCTCAGTAAACGCAAAACCGGAATCGCTCCTGCCACAGCAGCTTCGAAGAGCAGGTGACATCCGTTCTCTCTCGCAACCTCTATCAGTTCCGCACCGTGTACTGCAATCAAATCTTTATTTGCAGTAACCACATGTTTTCCGTTTTGTAAAGCTTTTGAGATCAATTCAAGAGCAAATTCGCTACCTCCTATTGTCTCGACTATCACATCAATATCAGGACTTTCAAGGAGTATTTCAGGGCTTTTGTAAAATAATTCCGGTTTTTTTTCAAACCATGATCTAGCAAATTGCCCTTTTGTATCATGTTCAAGAATTCCAGCAAGATTTATTTTTGCGTCTGTATTTTCACTGTGCTTTGCTAAAACATGTGCAACCCCGCTACCGATTGTACCGAATCCTGCAATAGCTACATTTAAGACTGGCATTTTTTAATTATTTTTATTGTTGATGAATTATAGTGTTATGAAGGAATTTCTGCGATTGCATCCATTTCTACTGCAACACCTTTTGGTAAAGCACTTACTTCTACACATGCACGTGCAGGTTTAGAATCATAAAAATATTCAGAGTAGATTTCATTTAATTCGTGAAATTGTGCTATATTTTTCATATAAATTGTAACTTTTAGCACATTTTGTATAGATGAGCCCCCTTCCTTCAGGATCATTTCTAGATTCAAAAGTACTCTATGACATTGTTCTGAAAATGAATTTATAACGAGCTCTCCATTCTCGGGATCAAGAGCTATTTGCCCGGACACGAATAGCATATTCCCACTACGAACTGCTTGTGAATATGGTCCAACAGGAGGGGGTGCCTTTGATGTGTAAACTATAGATCGACTCATATTGGCTACTTTAATTTGTTATTGACTGATTTTTCTTTTGAGAAATTCATACCATTGCAGGCGGTCGAAAATGCTTTGATCCATTGCAAACCAGTCTGCACATCCCATTGTCGCTGCTTCATCGAGAATTTGCGGAGATTTAATGTTTCCATTAATTATCAATGGTTTATCGGTATATTTGGCACTCCATTGACAAAGCGGTTCTTTGTTTTCAAAGCACTTGTTCATCGCATGTATTGCAAGAGGATGAAAAAAATCAACTCCCGCATTTTCCAACAGTTTCAACATATTTTTAAGATCTTTAGGTTTGAAGCCGTCTTCAATTTTGTCAAAAATTGAAAAGCAATAACTAATAGGAATATTTACAGATTCACGATTCTTGATAGCACTGACTACTTCCAATGCTAATTTCAAACGTGTTTCAATCTTAGAAAAACCATATTCGTCCATACGGGAGTTAAGTTTCAGACAGCAACATTGATCAAGTAGTTGTTGTTCAGTGCCGTTTATTTCGATAAAATCCATCCCGGATTCTTCAGCACGTTCTGCAGCATGAACAAAATTCAAGATAATTTCCCCTACATCACCCTGATCAAACTCACGGCTGACATCAAAATCCCTTCCGAAGTTCAAAACTGAAGGTCCAATAGGCTGCTCACCGCATGTTTTTTCAGAAGTCTGTGCACCTGCATGGCTGATGCGGATTCCAATAGAAGCGCCTTCTTTTTTAACACCTCGTGCCAGATTTCCTAAACCTTCAAGATGTTCTTCTTCTGAGATTCCCAACTGGTTTACGTGACCTCTGCCCTGCTTTGTAACATATGCGGATTCAACAATGATTGTACCTACTCCCTGACGAGCTAAGGTACGGTAATACTTAATGAGTGCAGGTGTCACTCTGCCATCCAGATCTGCTTGATCTGCTACAGATGGAGGGGCAAGGATACGGTTCCGGAACTGTATCCCGTTAATTTCAAACGGCTGGAACATTGACTCAACCTTAGACTGAGCTGTTTTTGCCAGAGCAGCTTTTGTTTTAGTTACGTTAGGCATTTTTGATTTTATGTGTTATATATTGAATTAGTTACGTCGTGCTTTTTCTTCCAATCCGGATTGACCAAATCGCTTTTTAAATTCTTTTGATATTTCTTCCAGCATTATCCCCTTATCTACCATCAGGATGAGCATGTGAAACCAGAGGTCGGTAATTTCATGAATTTGTTCTTCCCTGTTCTTGTTTTTTGTTGCGATGACAACTTCCGCTGATTCTTCACCAATTTTTTTCAAAATAGAATCAGTGCCTTTCTTCATTAAAGAGGCAACATAAGATTTTTCAGGGGAACTTTGTTTGCGTTCCACGATAACTTTGTAAACCTGGTCGAAAATTGATCCACAAATTCCAATCTTCATTTTTGCATACTTCTTTGATTTTTAATTCCTAGAGTTTCTATTTTTTTCCGTAAGGTATTCCTATTAATACCTAATATTTTTGCGGCTTTTTGCTGATTCCACTTTGTTTCCTCCAACATCAATCTTAACAGTGGTCGCTCCAGTTGAGGTAATACCTCTGCCATAAGACAATCTCGGCCTAATTCAATTGCATCTTTTACCATTAATTCCAGTTTACGTTCAGCAAGATCTTCTAGAGTTTCCCCTGAGTTTGTTATAGGCTGACTTTTGAATAGGTTTTTTGGTAAAGATTCTAGGGTAATTGTTTCAGTAACATTTGTGATCATTAAACTCTTTATCGTATTTTCTAATTCACGAATATTGCCTGGCCATGCAAATTGAGTTAGTACATTTAACGCGTCAGGTTCAATTGCTTTATAACTAACTGCCATTTCTTTACTGCCTTTTCGCAAGAAATGTTCAGCCAGTACAGGGATATCTTCACGACGTTCACGCAAAGGTGCAATGTCTATAGGAAAAACATTCAACCTGTAATAAAGATCTTTACGGAACTTTGATTTGCTAATCAAAGTTCCCAGATTTTGGTGAGTGGCAGCTATTACACGCATGTCAGTTGAGATCAGTTTGTGCCCCCCCAGTCGTTCGAATTGTTTTTCCTGCAAAACTCTAAGTAATTTGCTTTGAAGTCTTAACGGCATATCACCGATCTCATCCAAAAACAAAGTGCCTTGACTAGCTAGTTCAAGTTTTCCAAGCTTACGTTCGGTTGCACCAGTAAAAGCTCCTTTTTCGTGACCAAACAACTCGGATTCCATTAGCTCTGATGGAATCGCTGCACAGTTAATTGCGATAAAAGGTTGTTCAGAACGTAAAGAGTGTTGGTGAATGGAACGTGCAATCAGCTCCTTCCCCGTCCCGCTTTCTCCTTGTATGAGTACTGTTAAATCTTTTGCAGCGACCCTTCCAATTGACTTATAGAGATTGCGCATGATTTTGCTTTTTCCTGTCATAAAATCATCAGCAGGTTTAACTTTTTTGAGTCCTTTATTTTCTGATGTAAGATATGGCACCCTCAGTGCGCTTTTTACTAGTTCTTCAACTTCGTTAATATTGAAAGGCTTTGACATATAATCAAATGCACCGGCTTTCATAGCTTCAACGGTGTTGTACATGGTAGTCTGTCCGGTCATTACTATTGTCAACAGTGTCGGGTATTTCTGCAAAATTTCCCTTGTGAAAGAAAGCCCGTCAAGCCCTGGAAGATTAATATCAACAAGAGCCAGCCGAAACGAATGTTTACTGAGCAGTTGTCTGGCTTCCTCAGTGTTGGTTGCCAGATGAGGAGTATAACCTGCTTGAGTCAGTGTACGATCCAAAACCCAGCGGATGCTTTTCTCGTCATCTAATACCAAAATATGAAAGGGTTTCTTGTTTAGATCTGGTTTCATTATTTTGGGTAAAATTTTTATTTTTCATCTTTTCAGTAAATCAAACTAAGAAACCAAGTTCCCATTTTTACTGAACAATATATCACTCATTTTGCAGATACTTTTTCGCCGGATCAAGTAAAGTTTCTGGAAGCAGTTTTTCCTCCGCAAGAAATTGAAATAGGGTCAAAAGGGATTCGCGCATGCTGTATATATCTTCTTCAAGGGGATTAGCATTTTCTATGAACCATTTACTCAGAAAACGTTTTACCAATCTCATGTCCCATTCAGCAATAGGAGGTGGTTGAAAGTCTACCAGAAAAACATCAAGGTCTTCTTCTACCTTTTCCTGTTTTTCTTTGGAAACAAGTTTAATAAACTTTTTATAAACACTATCTTCAATTGCAGGAATCCTTTCCTCCTTATCCTCATCAGCAAACAGTTCTTCTTCAGTATTTGTAACTAATTCCTGTTTACCTGAATCTTCAATTTTGTCCGTAATTTCCTGTATAAATTTGTGATTACGTTGATCAAACTCTTCCATCGCCTTAGGCATGCTGCCAAGATCCAGCTTAAGACCTTCGATTGAAGCATGTGTTTTAAGGAAAATAGCTATGAGAAGAGGATTTGAAAGATACGAGATTTTATCACTGTTCTCAATTTGGTGACGTGTTGCTTTTGACAAAACAGATTTAATTGATTTTTCTGGATTTGTTTCTTCCAACTGAGCAAGTCTCTGAGAAAGATCCGCAATAAAATCTTCGGTTAGCAACTTCATAAAGATATCAACTTCCCTGGTGTCACTATCCAGCAGAGCCTTGAATTCTGATTTGTTCATATTCAAGTCAGTCAATTCTGGTTCAAATGCCAGAGTGGGCAAAGTACTTAAAAGTTGTTCGAGTTGTTCATTGGAGGCTGGCTGTTGAGAGACTCTCTTAGGCATTGCCAAGCGTCGCCGCAGCATTTTTTTTTGACGCTTTTGTTGTCGGCGCTTAAGCATGCCTGATTTTTTTGGTTTCGTTTTTTTTGCCATAAATTTATAGAAAAGTAATAAAAGTTTTGAAGCTGCTCGCATATTGTTGCAGAATTATCTAATAAAATCACGTCAAATTGGCGCATTATTTTTTGTTTTAACTGTTTTATTAAATTTTGTCTAAAATACAAAAACAGATAAATTCTTAAAAAAATTACGCTTTAAAATTAATTTTTACCGTCGGTGTTGCTGAATGAAACATATACGAAAATATTGGCTTGGACTTATCGTTTTTGGGAGTCTGTCGTTAGCTGCTATTGCTAGCGGTGAACCCGTTGAATCCGCGACGTTTCCTACACCACTTGATGCTTATAGTGACAATGACTTAATTAAAAGTGGTGAAATAATGGCTGTCTTAACAAACAGGGTAGGTCATACTCCTTTTAATCTCTGGGCTTCGCTCATTTTTTTATTTGCGATCCTGCATACTTTTTTTGCTGCAAAAATTTTGGTGATAGCTAAAAAACTGGAACAAAAGAATGCAGACAAAATGAGAGCGGATGGTAGATCTGAAGAAGAGATAGAGCATAATCCTCCTTTCTTGGCTGAGATACTTCATTTCTTTGGAGAAGTTGAGGCCATATTTGGAATTTGGGTTTTAGCTCTTGCTGCAGTAACTATTTCATTTTATGACTGGGGCACTTTTAAGAATTACATGGTACACTCCGTTAATTTTACTGAACCAATGTTTGTTGTTGTAATAATGGCTTTGGCTTCCACGCGTCCAATTATGTTATTTGCGAAACAAATTCTTGGTGTTTTTGCTGCCCTTGGGAAACATTCGCCAGGTGCTTGGTGGCTTTCAATTCTTACGATAGCGCCATTGTTGGGATCTTTCGTAACAGAGCCTGCAGCAATGACAATTGGTGCAATGTTGCTGGCAGAACAGTTTTATCGGCTTAAACCCTCCAGCAAACTTGCTTATGCTACGATCGGGATACTATTTGTAAATATTTCAGTAGGAGGGACTATCACCCATTTTGCTGCACCGCCTGTATTAATGGTCGCTGCAAAGTGGGAATGGACAATGCCCTTCATGGCCATCAACTTTGGCTGGAAAGCATTTTTGGGAATTGTTATATCAAATATTTTATATTTCATAGCCTTCAAAAGTGAGTTTGCAAAGTTATCCCACGGTTCCTCAAAAGCAGTTTCAGTTGAAGAATCGAATGTTCATCATGAAGAAACAGTGCCGTTTTGGATTATTTTAGTTCATATTATTTTTATGGGGTGGACTGTTGTAAATGCACACTACCCTCCGCTTTTTATTGGTGGCTTCCTTTTTTTCCTAGGTTTTGCAATTGCAACCAAACCGCATCAAAGTCATATCAGTTTGAAATCACCTTTGCTGGTGGGCTTTTTTCTGGCAGGTTTAGTTACCCATGGAGGATTACAGGGATGGTGGATTGCACCTGTTTTGGGTTCATTAGGAGATTTGCCGTTGATGTTAATGGCAACAGTCCTTACTGCATTCAATGATAATGCGGCTATTACATATCTTAGTACCTTAATTCCTGAGTTTACAATTACAGCAAAATATGCAGTTGTTGCGGGTGCAGTTACAGGAGGA
>MPLT02007209.1_pt1 | contig 13856 bp, 23 predicted proteins | sample 1617391 | NCBI WGS metagenome assembly MPLT02 (sample SAMN05944800, study PRJNA350692) | marine metagenome | biome: marine; feature: ODZ; material: water; isolation source: 70 m water sample filtered on 0.2 um supor filter | place: Pacific Ocean | collected 2012-04-08 | depth 70m m
ACTTAATCCGTGACCTATCGTGTCAGCAGCATCACTCGTTGAAGTCCATTTAACTATACTAAATCCAGCTGCCTGATTTGCCCCAGCTATAGACTGTATTGTACCGTCTGAGTTAATCGTAGGCAGAGGGTTAGCTTTCCAGCTCCACGCCACCATATCTTGTCCGCTTTCATTTGTATAATTTCCTGAACCCACAGTAAATCCATCTGCATCGAAACTGTTAAAGTCATTAGCAGTTGTGTTAAAATCAGCTGCATCTAAGTTAGTGTAGTTACCAGGAACAAGTTCCGACCCTAATAATCTAACATTATCAAATTCCATGTGGTCTCTTGCCACGGTTCTGTTTTTTATCCACACCCAACTTGGGCTGAAGTTTGTTGTTATTGCTCTATTAGACGCCCCGTTTCCTGTAAACAATTGAGTTGTAAAACTATCTGCAAGTGTTGGTGCGCTTGATGCGTCAGCAGCAAAGGCTATATATAAAAAATTGTCGGCATTGGCGTTCCAAGAAGAGTCATCATTGGAAATTTTAAATCCATTTGTTAAAAAATCAACTGCATCATCTGTGCTGTCAATTTCAGCATTGGTAAGATTTGGAAATAAAACATTTTGTCTATGATTTAATGGGTTTCTTTTATTATCAACCATTCTCCAGTTTGCTGTTGCGTTAGTGTTTTTTACTATTAATAAAGCCGGCTCAAATCCCGTATTTACTAAAGGGCCATTTTGCGAAGCATTACCTAGGTACGTGCCAGTTTTAGAGTAGCCTGCAACCGGCGCAAAACAATATGATATATATTCACCTCCATTTACATTTGAAGATTCGCTTGTTCCTGTATTTTGATATATAAGCGTAGATGAAGGAGCTTGATAATAAGGGTGATTTGCACTTGACCCACTATTTTGCTGAGAACTATCTAAATTTAAATACAACCAATCAGGATAGGTTGAGTGACTTAAACTTAAATCTTTCTGATATACATTCCAGTTATTAGTAGAATCTAATCTTTTTGAAAATATTAATTCTGGGGCTGCTGATAGTCCGTGCCCAATTGTCCCTTGTGCTCCTGTTCCTGTCCACTTTACTATTGAAAATCCTGCTTTTGTGTTTGCTTGTACTGTACTTGTAATACTTCCATCTGTATTACTGCTTGTCGTTCCACCATTTGCTTTCCAACACCACGCTACAAATGTGTCGCCGTTGGAATTTACATTACCCCAGTTAGGTAAACTAAATCCGTCTGAATCAAATGATGCAACCCCTAAAGTAGTTTGTTCTGCTGCAGTTGTATTTGGTGTTAAACTTTTATTATCACCTCTTGTACTATCTGAAGCAACGTGATTATCAACAAAATTTCTTGGCTTTATCCAAACAAAATCGGGTTTAAATCCAACCCCTGTAATTGACTGAGTACTACCATTTCCTGTATACAAAACCACATTAAAATTCTCGCTAGGTACTGGCGGTATTTCTTCTGATTCTAACTCTCTCCATTCTCCTCCATCCCAAAATTCTACTAAGTTAGTAGTAGTATTATATCTCCACTCACCAGTAGATGGACTTGTCGGTCTTTCTGCTGTCGTTCCATTTGGAAGTTGCAAAGCCGTGTTTAAACTTCCTAAGTCAAATAATTCCGGTGATGTAATTTTTGTTGTTGCCATAATTTATGCTGTTAAAAACGCCATATATATATAAGTTTCTGTATTTGCATTTACAGAAGTTTGGTTTCCAAGAGAAAAACCATCTGTATCAAATGATGTAAGCATATTTGCATTTGTAAACTCTGCTGCACTATCATTAGGATTTAATCCTTTAGTAGCACCTCTTGCACTATCAAATAGTTGCCAAGATGCAACTTGTGTTGCGCTTTTTATAAGCACCCAACCAGGTTGAAATCCAAGACCCGTAATACTTTGTGTACTTCCATTTCCAGTATATGTTCCAAATTTAGAATAACGGGATATTTCAGCAAAGCAGTACATTATATAATCTTTTCCTGATGCAGAATAATCACCTGTATTAGTAAAATCTATTGTTGATGCTCCTAATGTTGTAGACAGCCCACTTGTAACTGCCGCAGAATCTGTATTTAATCCTTCAAACCTAATTAAGCTTCCTGTTGCAGAAGTCCAAACATACCAGTTTACTGCATCCGATACGTTTTTGAATATCACCATTGTTGGTGCTGTGCCAAGCCCGTGTCCTACCTGAACATTACTTCCTGTTCCTGTGTATTGAACTATTGAAAATCCTGCTGCCTGATTTACCTGAACTGTTGATGTTATATTTCCATCTGTATTACTACTAGTAGTGCCTCCATTAGCTTTCCATGCCCATCCAACGTAAGTTCCTGCACCCCAATTCGTGTTGTCATACGCCGTAAAAGCTAAATAATTCCTATTTACTTGGAATCCATCTGCATCAAAAGACCCCATTAAATCACCTGCATTTCCGCTTTCGGCTGCATCAGTATTAGAAACTAAAAGTTTACCTGCACCTCTAGTGCTATCCCATAAACCGTGTGGGTTTGTACCGTTTCTGTTTTTTATCCATACTAAATCTGGCTTAAAACCTAATCCAGTAAGAGATTGAGTAGAACCGTTTCCAGAATAAATTAATGTGCTCATGCCTACAATTGGTGGAATCGCAACATTGTTTATTTTTTTCCATTCTGTTCCATTGTAATACTCTTCACAAGAAGCAGAACCTTCCGATGCTTCATTGGTATTATTTCTTATCATACCTTCGCTAGCGGTAGGTCTATTTAATAATGTACCGCTAGGTATTTTAAGACCGCTTTCTGAAGTCGCTTCATTTAAATCTACTAACTCTCCTCTTACTTTTGTTGTTGCCATATTACTGTTCTTTCCAATTTACTGTTTCTTCATCCCAAATATACGACTTTCCGTCATTAGGTTTTTCTACAGGTGCAGCCCAATCGGAATAAATAGATGTACCGTCTTGAAAAACTCCATGACTTATATCTTTATCTACTATAATCCAGCTAGGATAAGGTTTAAGCGAAGGCATTCGTGTTGTAGTCCACTCTTGTGCCTGTTCACACCAAAAATTTTTTCCTTCTACTTTTTCTACCGGAGCTGTCCAGCCCGACTCTGTACTCCAAGTCCAGCTTGGATATGGAGGCTCTGAGTTATAAGGTTGTGATAGATATAAATAATCTACCCACTCTGTTGTGTCTTCTTTCCACCAGTATTGTCCTTCAGGTTTTTCTACAGGAGCTTCCCATAAACAAGACTCTTCATTTAGAGTCCAAGACTCATAAGGTTGAGGTGCATAAAACGCATCTTTTACAGGGTCGTAAGTATCTCCTACCCCTGCATAATTTTTTCTAAAAGGTGTGCCGCCATTTTGGTGAACACCCCCGTGTGTATTGTAAGAAGTTCTTTTACATAATCCACCTTTACCATAATAGCCTTCCCAGTAAACTGTGTCGTCTGTCTCGGTTGGAGGTATATCCCCTCTTTCTTCAATTTTTTCTTTTATCTCTTTCTCTACTTCAATTCGCTCTTCTAATTTTTTTTCTCCACTTGCTTCCAACTCTCTTTTCTTATCGTGTAGCGCTTCTATTTCTTGCTCAAACTCTTCATCCCTACCAACCTCATATTTTATCTCAGACACTCCTGTTATTACTCCCGTTACTACGCAAAGACAATTGTCTATCTCTTGCTGCTTAGCCTCTATCTCTGCTTCTTTTGCCTCAATAGCTGCTGTATCTTCCTCGGTTGGTTCTTCAATAGAAGTTAAATTTCCAAGTTCTGACCATAAGCTTACTAGCTCTTCTTTAAGAGTTCCTGTTGTTTGGTCGTTATTTAAAAATGCGTAATGTGCCATATTAACTAAAACTTATTGTGTCGCTACCCGCAGTAAACGATGTTATTTTATCACTACCATCTGTAGTGGTTGAACTTGTTAATCCACTTCCTACTGTTATTGTATAGGTGTTAGGATATCTAACTATAACAATTCCACTTCCACCAGAACCACCGGTCTTTGGAGATATTGAATAATTAGTACCACCGCCTCCTCCTCCAGTGTTAGCTGTTCCTGAAAGGCCATTTGTATTATATTTTCCACTTCCTCCTCCACTTCCACCGCTTACACTTGCTGTAACTGAAGCAGTTCCTGCTGCTCCACCACCACCAGCATATCCTACTGATGCCCCTGTTATGCTTACCGATAATCCTGCTCCCCCTGCTGTTGAAGCTGAAAGCGTTGCGTTTGCTGAAGCAGCAGACGCTCCTCCACCACCAGCCGCACCACCTGCTCCACCACCATCTCCCAATCCATCACCACCAGCAAAACCTTGATTAGCTGTTCCAGCCGCACCAGGTTGTCTTCCGTCACCAACGTTTGTTGCCGCTCCTCCACCACCAGAACCACCTACCTGAGCATCTGAATAAGCTCGGTTTGCAGACGCTCCTCCTCCTACTGAAGTTATCGAGCCGAATACAGAATCCGTTCCGCTGTTTGAAACAGCTTGGGGTACTCCTGCTCCCCCTGCTCCTACAGTCACTGTGTATGAAGTGCTTAAAGCAATACCAAATTTAGATTCATTTGACGCACCTCCTCCGGATGAGCTTCCAAAAGATGTTCTTAAACCTCCAGCTCCACCCCCTCCACTATTTACTCCTCCAGCTCCACCCCCTCCTGCTACGACTAAAAAGTCAGCTTCAAAGTCTACGCTAGGTGATGCTGCTCCTTCAGAAAATCTTTTCCAATCTGAGTTGTCTTTGTATTCTAATCTACTATCGGTAGTATTTAAACGTAGGTCTCCGGTTGAGCCGGCAGGTCTTTGAGCTGTAGTTCCCTTAGCCCACACTAGACCTCCAGTGTTACCACTCATGTCAATTACGTTTGTAGTTACTTTGGTTGTTGCCATGAGTTGTTATTATGTAATTACTATTATCTGTATACCATTGGTTGCTGTTACAGGTGGTGGGGTTGTAAAGTCTAATGTGTTAGTTGATACAGTCCAATTCGCCACTCCTGAAGCGTTTAATAAATTTTGCGTCACCCCACTAATGCTTACTAAACAGTTTTGTGCAGCAGTAGGAGTAGAACCTAAAGTTAGTGCTCCTAAAGCTGAGCCAGTTCCTGTGAATTGATTTATAGAACCAAATCCTCCTCCTGAACTAGCAAAAGTTACATTGTTTCCTCCCGACTGAGTAATTGTCATTCCTGTTCCGGCAGTTAATTGAACAGTAGAATTATCAGTACCTGAACCTGAAGTTAAATTTAAATCTACATCAGAACCATCTGTTGTTGCGTTTAAGTCATAATCACCTGATGTTGTAGCTATAGTTAGCTCGCTAGCGCTGGTTCTGGTAATAGTAATATTAGAACCTTCAGTTAAAGTAATAGCGTCGTTAGTACCATCACTACCTGCCAGGTTAATATCTTTTGTTGCTGCTGGAACATCTATCGTATAAGTTGTTCCTGATAAAAGGGATTTAGCTACTTGAATATTGTCAGTTCCCTTGTAACCAACAAAATAATCAATGTCAGCTAGAGTGCTCCCTGTTGTAAATTGTGAAAATTTTACTGCCATTTTATTTTTCTTTTACGGTGCTTGTTCTGTTATTAAATCTACACTGGTTAGTTCTGACACCATCTGAACTCCTAGCTCTGTTATTATATCTTCCCCTCCGTAAGGTGGAGTAATCCCTAATTCATTTATTCCTATAAAGTTCCCTATGGCAATTAAATTCGGCATACTATAAAGTTATTATTATTCCGATTACCATAAAGCTATTATATTAGATGCAGACGTTCCTGTCGCCCACACTTTAGCTACTTGCACTGGGAAGAATGCTCCTGTATTGATTCCAATAAAGGTAACCTCATCACCAGCTACAGTAGTAACTTTTAAATTTCCTGCTGTACCAATATATAATACTGCACCTTCTTGCTCTCCTCCATATATTGCGTAAGTTTTTCCTGAAACGGCAAATATATTATTAGCGACATTTAATGTGTTATCGTCCTCAATACCGGTTACGGTAGTCTGAGTACCATCAGCAGTATTAACAACTATCATTCCTAGCTTTACTCCACTTGTTAAAAATGTAGCTCCTGTGTCAATTAATTGAGTAGCGCTACCAGATGTAGTTGTTCCTGTTGGGCCTGCTGTCCCTATATCAGGAATGTCGGTATTGTCGCTTGTGTTTACCGCCCATGCTCTTCCTGCTTGTAATTTTTGATATGCCATTTCTTTTTATCTTTTATACGGAAACATTCTATTGAGGGAATCTCGCCTCTGGTTGCATCCGCAATCTTTATTTAATTTATTACTTACAACGTCCACCGCTTTTTTGATTCCGGTGAACTTTGTAAATTTTTCTATATCATCCCCTAACCCTTTTGAACTCATTTTTTACAAGTACAAACGCTTTGTGGGTTAGCGCAATCTTTTATTGTAAATGTGATGGCATAAATTATTTTATTCCATCTACACATACAAGCTCTTTTTATCTTACCAAACCATCTCGCTATTGCGTGAGATGTTTTGATTAACCATGCTCCTAATTTTTTCATTTTCCTTTATTTATTTTCCTCATCGTTTTTGCAAAGTTGTACTTTTTAGAGCCGGGAGGACAGCTTGAGCTTCCATATTTTTTCCCCGTACAATCTCCTAAAGTACCCCTTCTTTTAGCGTTTCGAAAAACCTTACCGATGAAGTCCTTTTTTTTCTTGGTTCTACCTTTAGTTGCCATTACTTTTTAATTAACTTGCTTACGTGGTCGTGAACACTTGCTTTTTCACCGTGAGTTTCGTATGCCATAGAGTGGTCTCCGCCATATTTGTGGCCGTAGATTTTTTTAGACATTGCTTCACTCTCGTGTCTTCTAGATGCAAATGATTGTTTTTTGCCAGATTCCTTTCCATGCTTCATAGAAAGTGATTCATCTAGCCTTGCGTTATAACCTTGTTTTTTTGCCATGATTTCTAATTTTATTTACAAAGATACTAATATTTTAATTGCTTATTTTTTCTTATCCTTCATGTGGGAATTAAGCTTAGGGTACATACTCTCAGCATGTTCCTCTAATTTGTCAATAAGTCTAATTAAAAGGTTGAATAATTTTTTCACCTTTTAGTTTTGGTGCTTATTAATCTCTTCTTGAATCTCCTCTAGTCTTACCATTATTTTCATTGTAAGACCTCCTTCATATTTTTTCACAGGCTTACCATCTTTATATATTACAATAGTAGGTACGCTTTTAATTGAATTTTTTATTGCTGTGGACTGGTCTTCTACAAACGCATATTGAACTTTAGCGCTTCTCAATCTTTCCAGACCTTTAAATTTATTTGAGGTATTCCATTTATAATTAAAATGTACTACTGTCATATCCTGTCCATAAGAAAACAGGCTAAACAGTAAAGCAAAAATTAAGGTTCTCATTTTTTAATTATTTCGTATAGTTTTTCGTCTATGTCTTTTAGCTTCTCTCCGTTGTCTTCAACTTTCTCTTGAGTTGACATAATTGTTTCTCGAATCAGTTGGTCTTTTAAGTCGTATTCTGTTCTTGACACTTCAGGCTCTGGTAAACTCTTTGCCTCCTCAATCTCTCCTTGAAGTGCAAACCACATCCCTACTAATGAAAATATTCCAGCTCCTATCATAATTAGGTTCTCTATTGAAATATTTACTTTTTTCTTTTTTATATCGTCTATATCTAAATCTGCCATAATATTATTTTTTACCCATCGGGTTTTTAGTTTTTTTTGGTTTTGGAGCTACCATCGTTCCTGTTTGGGGAAAATAAGGCATTCCGCCCTTACCTGGTCTTAGTCCAATTTTTTTCATCTTCTTTATCTCTCTGTTATAAGATTCTCTTCCCTGTCCTTTAGCCATGTCGTCATCTGAAAGCTGGTCATACGTAGGCCAGTTATATCTTTCTACTGTTTTGTTTTTAAAATTTAATGAGTCCTTCTGTTTTTTTAAAGGGTCGTTTTTTCCTGCTATTGCCATGATGTTAATATTTTATAAATATATTTGTACAAAGATAATAAATCTAATCTAATGCAATCAACAGGAATAAACGACTGTCTTAAGTATTGGAGGGTAATTAGGTATTTCATAAAAGCAAAATATGGACTAACTACTGCTGACCTTGATATGTTACTTTTTCTTTACAGTGAAGATATTTTTTCAAAAGAAAAGTTTGAAGAGTTTGACAATCTGCTAAGCTGGGACACTGATAGGTTTGATAGGTTGTTAAGGGATGGGTGGATAGAAGTGTTTCGCCGTAGGCGAAAAAAATTTAAAACTTTATATGGAGTAAGTTTTAAGGCTCAGAGAGTAATTAATAGTATATACAAAAAATTATCTGGAGAAGAAATTCCTACTTCTCAATCAGCAAATCCTATGTTTGCTAAAAACGTAAAGTTTACAGATAAAGTTTATAGAAAAATGATTTTAGAGATGAACGCCTCTATAAGACAACAACGACATCTTTCTCCTGAATAATTGTCATAGGCTCATCTTTAATAATTAAAGTATAGCCTGCTCTTTTATCAAAATAGATTAAATCGTTTTCTTTAATAACCGCTACATCAGTTCCGCTTTTAATGACAATGCCTTTTTTGTATCTCATTTGATTTGCATCTTCAGCAGATAACATTAGACCTGATGAGGTGATAAGCTCTTCCTCTAAAGTTTTTATAATTATGTTTTTACCTATTGGCTTCATAATATGAACAATATATTTCTGTTATATAAGTCTCTTCACACACTCCGTTTTCACATATAGTTTCTCCTAACTGATACTGCTCTACCTCATAGGTTATGCACCTGTCGTCTTCTTTTTCACAAGAGACTGATAAAAGAAGTAGAAAAACAATAAGGGCTAAAAGTAAATAGTCAAATAATTTCATTTGGTATTTTTATAATCAATTATAAATCCTGTTGCGACTATTATGTTCATCGCTATAGATGATAAAATTTCTACTAGGTCGTGAAATGAATGTATAGATAAATGTATATGGCCTACAATCCAAAACGGAATAGCTAGGTTTTGACTTATCCATATAAGTGTAAATTTAATTAGTCTCATTATAATTTTGTAAATATCTCTACGTATTCCACCTCACATTTTTTATTTACACATGAGTAATTCCCTACTATGCCCTCACCGTCTATTCCTATTTCATCGTACATGTGTTCTCCACCCCATAGCAATTCTATTTCACACATTGGGCATATCATTGTGTATCGTATGTTCTTGCCATTGTAACAATAGCGTTAGTAGATAATATAGTCACAGCTACACTCACTGCATTTTGCAGAGCCTCTTTTGTTACTTTTAGAGGGTCTATTACTCCAAGCTCATATAAGTCTCCATACCCTCCGGTTTTTATGTCCATCCCCTGATTATCATTTAGCATACTTAAAGTTGGCTTTATAAACTCTGTCCCTGCATTGCGATAGATTTGCAATAAGGGTTCTTGAAGGGCTTGGCCTAAAATCGCTTTAGCGATTTTTTTTGAATTTTTTTTCTCCAATAGTTTAACACCCTCTCTATACAGCGCAAGTCCTCCGCCAGGAAGTATACCTTCCTCTAGGGCGGAACGAACTGCGCATACTGCGTCATCTACTCTGTCGAATAATTCTTTTTGTTCAAGGTCTGTATTACCTCCAACATATATTACACCCACACCTCCTGTGAGTGAGGCGATGCGGGATAGGATAAAGTCAGAGTCTGCTTTTGTCTTGGCTAAAGAAACCGACTCTTTTAATTGACCTACCCTTTCTTTTATTTTCTCATCATCTACACTCTGGGTATCTTTTAATATAATAGTAGAGTCTTTCCCTACAATTATTTTTTTTGCTTTACCTAAATCAGCAAAGTTTATTATGCTCAAATCATCTCCTGTCTTTTCTGAAAAATATGTAGCACCAACTGACAGAGCTAAGTCTTGCATCAGTTCGTGTTGCTTATAGCCAAAGGAGGGTGGTGTTATGGCACAAAGCTTCAAACTGTTCTTCATCACATTCGCCGCAAGGGTGTTTATGACATTTTGAGAACAGGGCGCTACAATTAATAATTTTTTACCCTCATTTATAATTGGTTTTAATACATTCTCTATTGTAAGTATATTGTTTATATCAGCATCAGCTACCAGCACATGAACATCCTCTAGTATACACTCATCTTTTTTCTGGTCATTAATAAAAAGAGGAGAGTAATACCCTCTGTCTATTTTTAGTCCGTGTGTTGTTTCAAAACTTGTCTCACTGCTTTGAGACTTCTCTACAGTTACTAGTCCATTTTTTCCAACCTTTTTATATGTCTGGGCAATTATCTCTCCGGTCTTCACATCATTATTAGCAGATATAGTCGCTACATCTATAAGTTTACTCTGAGTTACTTTTTTACTTTTCTTTTTTAAATTCTCTACCACCTCGGTAGTAAGCTCTACTAAATCACGAAGCACCTGAGTTTTGTTTTCTACATATCCAATCTCTTCCATACCTTTATTTACTAGAGCCTCAGTTAAAACTATAGCGGTAGTTGTTCCATCACCTGCATTGGCTGCTGTACGAGATGCTGCTTCTCGCATTATTTGAACAGCTAGGTTCTCTACAGGGTCTAAAAGTTGAATTGATTTAGCAACAGTCACTCCATCTTTGGTAACTGTTATTCCATGAGTATGCTGAGGGGACTCTATAAGCACAGTATTTCCCATAGGCCCAAGTGTTGACTTGACTGCCTCTGACATTTTCGATATACCTTCTGTGAGTTTTTCTTGCCCCTTTTCTTTAAAGTGCAAATCTTTCGGTGAGTACCCTCCGGTTGGTTGCATTTGATTTAATTTTCTCAAATATATAAATTTATTTTTTATCTACCTTTACGTTATGAAAAAACTTTTAACAATACTACTTATAACACTTGCCTCATGTGGTACATACCAAGGGGGTAATTTCCACACTTATGACGGTATTTATTATAGCAATACCGATAAATTAGATTCTTTACAAAAAAAAGTTATTAGAATCAGATACTATCCTGTATATATCTACAGAACTAACCCTTACTATAATTACTACCAGCCATATAGATACTGGGGTAATTATGGCTATTACTCAGGAACTTACACCCCATCTCATAGGAGTAATTCTAATAGAGGCAGTGTAAGTCCTCGTACTACTCCTTCTACACCTAGCGCTACGCCTAGCTCTTCGAGCCCTAGCAGCTCAGGAAGCAAGAGTAAAGCGGGTAAAATACAGTAATGTCGAAATGTCGACTTTTTAATTTCTATATGGGGGAAATAAAAAAACTTTTTTTTATTTTTTTTTCTTCTACAAACTACTCTTAAACTTGACATCTTGACATAAAGTATATAAAATAATAGTTAAGTAACTGAAAATTAGAAGATTAAGTTTATGTCGACTTTTTTTCAACTCGACATGAGGTCGACGCAGAACGTCGACTTTTGTTGTTTTTGATTATAAAAGACAAAAGCTACCCTCTAAGGAGTAGCTTTATCCAACTATAACCAACTAAAAATATGAATAATCAATCCATAAATCTTTCAAGCATTTTAGCCCTTCTTATACCTTCGGCTATCTGCTCTATATTTTCTTGCCTTTTTACCATCTTTCTCATCTCAGCTGCTCTTTCAAGTCCGCTTCTCGAATCAGGCCTGTCGTTTATTAATCTTCCGTCCTTGACGTATAGACCGTTTACAAAATCACTTTTTGCCATATTACCAATATTTAATTACTATGCTTATGAGTCCTGCGAATAATGTGAACTCGACCCAGTCATGCTCATCGTCTTTTCCGTAGTATTGAAACCCAAGTGCGAATCCTACTTTGATTCGATTTTGTATTTCAATCTCATAAGACATATTGCAAAGTTACAAAAAAATATTAGATATTCAGAGTGTTTGGGTAATATACGCATATACGCAGGACGACCCAACAAAAAAAGTGGAAAAAAAAATGAGGCGGGGGGGTAATTTTTTCCGACCGATACCCGAAATTTTTGGCGTTTTTGGTGCTGTTTAAACAGCCCTCTTAGTAGTTTGTTTAAACGAAGCGGGGTAAGAGCTCTGAGCTTATCAGTTAGGCAGACCTAACCTTTCCCCCATTTAAACCCCTCATCTCCGCCTCAAAGAAAAATAAAGCTCAGGGACAACTCATTTATAACTCATTGAACACTAGCAAACAAAGTTCAAACAAACTCAAAACCTTATTTAGAATTAATCTAAATTAGCATTATCTTAAAAATATCTTTATAATATCTTGTTTTTGTCAATTTATCTTTGTAGCTTACGCAGTAATTGGAGAAAAGGTCAACTCCATCGGAAAAGCAAAAGACCCGTAAAATACCGAACGAAGCGAGCAGATGAAGATGAACTTTGACATAGAGGGTTTAAACACTCTCAAAGTGAATTTAGCAACGGGGTAAAAGCTCGTTCAAAAAATGCTACAAAAACAAAGCAACGAAGTAGGGAAACCGAAAAGCCCTTTTGATGATTAGCAAATTCACTTACTTAATCAATCATAATTTTTTAGTTAACTGAATAGGGTCAGTCTAAATAGATAATTAAGCCCTATGCGTTAGCTGATAAAATTCATTTTTGTCGGCTAGGTTTATAAAACTAAAAATTAAAGATTATGAAATTTGTAAATAATTACAAAACTGATTACATAGTTTACTATGGGCAAAATGATTCAAAGTGGGAAATATTTCCCGTCTCACAATCAGGACTTAGACAAGCTAAAAAATTGGCTAAAAAATATAACTCAGCTATTGAGCAAAGAGTGTATGTAGCTTGGGGTTATAAGAAGTAAAAAAAATCGTCAGGGCGATTTCAAACAGAGTATTAAGCCCTAAGCGTCCCCGATTATCTAGGGGGGTTACTATAACTAAAAATTAAAAATTAAGAAAAATAAGAAATTAAGAACTCAATTTTTGAACGATAATTGGAAATTAGAAACATTGAATTTTACTTGGACTAAGTCGGGCGTTTGTCATCTTACTAATAAAAGAGATGAAAAAATAGCGTCGGCGGGTGGCTATGGATATGACAAAAAAGGCACTTGCTTCGGTCAATTCTTAAATATCTATTTTGGCGAAGAATTAAAAAAACTTACCGCAAATAGCGGAAGTATGGATACGCCGACGGGCTTTTATGGGTTATCACATTATAACCCAAAGGCAAAGAGCCACAAAAGAAGATATTTAAAAAGAGCGACAAAGGAAACAAAAACCTATGTTGACGGCGGTTGCGGATTTTCTTCAATGCAAAGAATATTAAATAAAATAGGCTTTAAATTGAATTTTATACTAGAAAATAAAAATCAAATTATATACCAATTAGAAGTTAAATAAGTCGACTAAGCGACTATAAAAAGGTAATTAGGCTTAGAGCGTTCAGCCCCATTTAAACGGGGTTGAGGTTTATATAACTAAAAATTAAAATTATGAAAACATCTAAATTAAGTCGAGAGGATTATCTAATTCAAACGGCAGATATTATGGCTACAAAGTTGTTTAAACCAACCACTCTTTTTGGTAAAGAAAAAAAGAGTTATAAAGTGCCAAAGAATGAGTATTCGATTTCTTGGGCGACAAGAGGAAATAGAGGCAAACACTCTAAAGTGGGCGGTCAATGTTTCAAAAAGTCAGCTCACGAGAATAATATCAACCAAATAATTATTTCGCCTGCTTATAGCGGGTCAACAATTAAAGGCACGCTTAGAATTTTGGATATATTAGCTCACGAAATCGTTCACTCGATAGACGATTGCGTTTCAGGACACGGGAAAGCGTTCAAAGATTGTGCAACGGCAATAGGTCTAATCGGTCCAATGAGAAGC
>MPLT02021819.1_pt1 | contig 13779 bp, 8 predicted proteins | sample 1617391 | NCBI WGS metagenome assembly MPLT02 (sample SAMN05944800, study PRJNA350692) | marine metagenome | biome: marine; feature: ODZ; material: water; isolation source: 70 m water sample filtered on 0.2 um supor filter | place: Pacific Ocean | collected 2012-04-08 | depth 70m m
AATATAATTTTCAATCAAAATTAATCATAATTTTGCTTATGATAATCAATTTGATGTCTGTAAGTAATAACATTTATATTTTTTTTAAGATTTTATTATTCTTTTTTATAATAACTTCTTTTAGCAGTCAGCAAATAAAAAATCAAGAAAAATTTATTGTTGTTGTTGATGCAGGTCATGGTGGTAAAGATCCTGGAAACACTGGAAATGGATATTTAGAGAAAGAAATAGTCTTAAATATATCTCTTCAACTAGGAAAAATATTAGAAAAAGTTGATGATATAGAAGTGATTTACACTAGAACTTCAGATAAATTTGTAAATCTTTTTGAAAGAGCAAGTATTGCCAATAAATCAAATGCTAATCTTTTTATTTCAATTCATGCTGACTCTCACAATTCTCAAGCATATGGTGCAGGAACATTTGTTTTAGGTCTTCATGCGAATCAGAGAAATTTTGAGATTGCAAAAAAAGAAAATTCTGTGATATTTTATGAGGATGACTATATTAATCAATATGAAGGTTTTGATCCAAATAACCCTGAATCTTTAATTGGTTTAACCCTTATGCAAGAGGAGTACCTTGACCAGAGTATTATCGCAGCATCATACATTCAAAATAGTTTTGTTCAAAATTTAAAAAGAAAAAACAGGAATGTTAAACAAGCAGGTTTCATTGTATTGAAATACACCTATATGCCAAGTGTCTTAGTTGAAACAGGCTTTCTGACAAATAAAAATGAAGGGGCATATTTAAATTCTATTAATGGTCAAAAAGAAATGTCTGATGCAATTTCAAAAGCTGTTATAAAGTATAAAAACGATTTTTATAGAAGCCTTACTTCTTCAGAACAGATGGATTATGTCAATTACAAAATACAGGTTTCGGCAAGTAATAGACTAATAGAAACAAAATCATATAACTTTAATGGACTGGAATCCATTGAAGTATTTAAAGAGGGCAGTCTTTATAAATATCTATATGGTAACTATAGATCGCTTGAGGAAGCTAAAAAACAATTAAAATATGTTAAGAAGTTTGGTTTCAATTCTTCATTTGTTATTGGTTTTAGAAATAACAGAATTATCCCATTGAGTAAGCTTAATTAACATGGTAACAATTAAAACCTAAAATATTGTTATTTTTGTATTATAAAAGAGCTTATTAATTTGAAACTTTCAAAAGAAATTAGAACTGCATTATTTGTCTTAGTTAGTATTTTGCTATTTATTTTTGGGTTTAACTTTTTAAAAGGAACGTCAATTTTAGATAAACAAAAGACAGTTTATGCTATTTATGGTGAAGTTGATGGGTTGATGGTTGGTGCTTCTGTTTCAGTAAATGGCTTGGCAATTGGGAATGTTACTTCTCTTGATTTTCTTGCAAATTCAACAAAGGTAATTGTTACACTTAAAGTTAAAGATGAGTTGAGATTTTCACCAAATAGTACAGCAACATTATATGAAACAGGATTAATAGGAGGTATAGCAATAGCTATTGAACCTGTTTTTGAAAATGGAAACATAGTTAAATCAGGAGACACATTAAAATCAACTATCAGACCTGGTCTAACTGAATTAATAAATGAACAAGTTCAGCCATTACAAAGAAACCTTCAAAGTATATTAGTTAGTGTTGATTCTCTATTTATAGGAGTCACAAACATTATGAATCAAGATTCACAAAATAATTTAAAAATTGCATTAGATGAGATGACATCAGCTATTTCTTTAATTAACAGTACTGCAAAAATTCTTGAAAATACAATAACAACAAATGAATCAACGATTAATAATTCTATTAAAAATATAGAAGGGGTGTCATCCAATATTCAAAAAATTACCGATTCATTAGCTGACTCAAATTTAAGCGAAACAATATCTAACCTTGAGAAATCAATAGAAGGAATAAATAAAGCTGTTAGAGATTTAAACTCAGACTCTAGTTCTTTAGGTCTTTTAATCAGAAAAGATGAATTTTATAATACTCTTAATTCATCAGTTAATGACTTAAACGAATTATTAATCGACTTGAAGAGTAATCCAAAAAGGTATGTTCATTTTTCAATTTTTGGACGAAAAGATAAATCAAGTGATAATGACTAATTATATCCCCAATATAATTTTCATATTAATCTTCTCCTTTGCAATAATCTTCTTTCTAAGAAATATATTGAAACTTAGAAAAGTTATACTTATGGGGAAAAGTGTTAACAGATCAGATAGAAAGTTAGATAGATTAAAAAACATGATTAGAATAGCCTTAGGTCAATCTAAAATGGTAACTAAACCAATATCAGGGATTCTTCATGTTGTAGTTTATATTGGGTTTATTATAATAAATATAGAACTACTTGAAATTGTTATAGATGGTATTATTGGTTCACATAGATTCTTTTCTAAACACATGTCTATTAGCTTTTATAATTTTTTAATAGGTTTTTTTGAATTCTTTGCATTATTAGTTTTAATATCAGTAGTTATATTTTGGATTAGAAGGAACATACTAAAGATCAAAAGATTTTTAAGTAAAGAGATGAAAGGATGGCCAAAATTTGATGCTGACAATATTCTTTATTTTGAAATAGTCTTAATGCTTCTCTTTCTTTCTATGAATGCAACTGACTTAATTCTGCAAAACAGAGAGTATTATAGCCAGGCTGGATTCTTTCCTATCTCATCTTTCCTAGTCCCTATCTTTGATCCACTTAGCACACAAACAGTTTATATCTTAGAAAGATCCTTTTGGTGGCTTCATATAATTGGAATTCTATTTTTCTTGAACTATTTATACTATTCGAAGCATCTACATATCCTTCTTGCATTTCCAAATACTTATTATGCAAATCTTGAAGAAAAAGGAAAGTTTGGAGTTCTTGAATCTATAAAAAATGAAGTTTTATTAATGTTTTATCCAGAAAAAGTACAAGGTGAAAGTAACTCTCAAGTTGAAAAATTTGGTGCTTCTGATGTCCTTGATCTTGATTGGATTCAGCTTATGAATGCATACTCATGCACAGAATGTGGAAGATGTAGTTCGGAATGTCCAGCTAATATAACAGGTAAAAAATTGTCTCCCAGAAAAATAATGATGGATACCAGAGATAGGCTAGAGGAAGTCTCTAGAAATGTTTCAAAAAATAATGGTGTTTTTAAAGATGATGGTAATCAACTTTTAGATAACTTTATATCCAGAGAAGAATTATGGGCTTGCACATCATGTAATGCATGTGTTGATGCATGTCCAATTAATATTGATCCTCTTTCTATAATAATGAAAATGAGACAATATCTCATTATGGAAGAATCATCTGCTCATTCAGATTTGAATAATATGATGAATAATATAGAAAACAACGGTGCGCCTTGGCCTTTTAATCAGCAAGATAGAGAGGTGTGGATTAAGGAACCCTAAAATTTTATTATGAAAAAAAAAGAAGTTGAAAAATATTTACATAAAAAAGTAGAAGATGGGGAAACAGTTAGTCCTGTTTTACCTGAAGGTATCAAAAATTACTTAATTGATATTGATGGTACTATTTGTGATGATGTTCCTAATGAAGAGCCTGAAAGAATGGAGACTGCAGAATTATATTCTGATGCTTTAGAGACAATCAACGGATGGTATGACGAAGGACATATAATATGTTTTTTTACTGCTAGAGTTGAATCTCATAGAGAAGTAACAGAAAAATGGCTTTTAGCAAATGGTTTTAAATATCATAGTTTGTTGATGGGTAAGCCAAGAGGTGGTAATTACCATTGGATTGATAATCATTTAGTAAAAGCAACAAGATATAATGGAAAGTTTACCAATTTAATTGAGAAAACTGTTAAAATTGAAGTTTTTGATGATGACTTCAGTAAAGATAAATAAATGAAGGTACCTATTTTATCAGAAGTTAAAAGTCAGGGAGTTGATCCAGAATACTTGTTTTGGATTGGCTGTGCAGGTAGTTTTGATGAAAGATCTAAAAAGGTGACAAAAGCATTTGTTAAGATATTAAATAAAGCAAATGTTTCATATGCAATATTAGGTAAAGAGGAATCTTGCACAGGTGATCCTGCAAAAAGAGCAGGGAATGAATTTCTTTTTCAAATGAAAGCAATCAGTAATATAGAAATTCTAAACTCATATAATATAAAAAAAATAGTTGCTACATGCCCGCATTGTTTTAATACCCTTAAAAATGAATACCCAGAACTTGGTGGTAATTATGAAGTTATTCACCATACGCAATTAATTAATGATTTAATAAAAGATGGTAGAATTGGAGTATCAGGTGGCACATTCAAAGGAAAGAAAATAACTTTTCATGATCCTTGCTATCTTGGTAGAGCAAATAATGTTTATGAAGCACCTAGAGAGATAATTAAAAAACTAGATTCTGAACTAGTAGAGATGAAAAGTTGTAAATCAAAATCACTATGCTGTGGAGCAGGAGGTGCTCAAATGTTTAAAGAACCTGAAAAAGGGGATAAAGATATTAATATTAAAAGATCAGAGGAAGCTATAGAATCTAAGTCAGAAATAATTGCTGTTGGTTGTCCTTTCTGTAATATTATGATGTCAGATGGAATCAAATCAAAGGAAGAAGACATCTCTGTTCTTGATATAGCTCAAATGATTGAAAGATCTGAAAACTTATAATTTATATGATTGTTGACTTTAATACATTGCCTAATGATTCAAGATTATGGATATATCAATCTAATCGTGAATTTACTCCTATAGAGTTAGAAGAGATAGAAGCTTTAACTAAAACATTTTTAAAAAATTGGCAGGCTCATAATAAAGAGCTTGAAGTTTCATATCAAATAAAATATAATAGATTTTTAATTCTTGCTGTTAATGAATCATTTAATTCGCCGGGTGGGTGTTCGATTGATTCATCAATAAGATTTGTCAAAGACTTAAGCGAAAAAATAAATATTGATTTATTAAATAGAATTAATGTTAGTTATAGAGATGATCAAGAGATTAAATGTATAAAGTTGAATGACTTTAAAGATCTCTTAAATGGTAATTCAATTAATGGTGAAACAATAATATTTAATAACTTAGTTAAAACTAAAACTGAATATTTAAATAATTGGGAAACCAATGTTGAGAATAGCTGGTTGTCTCAGTTTGTTGATTAATATGCGTCTATTTTTTATTTATTTTATTTTTACTAGCCTACTAGTATCTCAGGAGATTTCTCTAAATAATAAATCTAACCAATGGGTTGATAGTATATATAATTCTCTTTCATTAGAAGAAAAAATAGGTCAGCTATTTGTTAATTGGGTATCACCTGAGCAATCTGATTTTAAGCAAATAGAAAAACTAGTGGTTGAAGATAAAATTGGTGGATTAATTTTTTCAATTGGCAACCCATATTCTCATATTAAATGGATGAATATGTTTCAGTCTAAAGCTAAAACACCACTATTAATTGCTATGGATGCTGAATGGGGCCCTGCAATGAGATTAGATGATGTATTTGCATATCCATGGAATATGACTCTAGGAGCTATTCAAGATAACAAAATAGTTAAGGATATCTCAAAAAGAATAGCAGAACAAAATAAGTTATTAGGTATACATTATAACTTTTCTCCTGTAGTTGATGTAAATAGTAATCCTGAAAATCCAATAATTGGAAATAGGTCATTTGGGGAGGATCCTGAAAATGTTTACCAGAAATCAAAAGCCTACATTATAGGTCATCAAGAAGTAGGTGTTATGACATCAATTAAACACTTTCCTGGACATGGAGATACAAGCCAAGATTCTCATAAAACTCTTCCTGAGATTAGGTCAAACTTAAAAAGACTTAATGAAGTAGAGCTTTATCCTTATAAAAAGTTAATTGATGATAATATTGTTAACTCTGTTATGGCTGCTCATATACTATACCCATCGTTAGACAAGAAAAATCCTTCATCTATTTCTAAAAAAATTATAAATAATCTTTTAAAAGAGAAACTGGGTTTTAATGGTATTATTGTAACTGATGCATTAGACATGCAAGGTGTCCTTCAGAATCCAAAAATTAACGTTGACTTGACTGCTTTTTTGGCTGGTAATGATATCCTACTGATGTCAACAGATGTATCAGGTGGAATAAAGGCAATATCTGAGGCATATAATAAAGGAAAGGTAACTGAAGAGAGATTATCTGAGTCAGTCAAAAAAATATTGATAGCTAAAGCTAAGGCTGGATTAGTAAACAATTTACCAAAATCATCTGCATCAATATTAACTAAACTAAATACACCAAAGGATACATTGCTATATTCAAAGGCTATGGAGTCAGCTATTACTCTGGTTAAAAATAGTAATGATAAAGTACAAATTGATCCAGGTAGAAAATACCTTCATGTTAATTTTGGAGAAGATGGAAAAGCTTTCTATAATCAACTAAATAGGACTAATAATATTGATTCATACGATAAGGATTCCTATGAATCTCTTTATCAAAAGACTGATTATGAATCAATTATAATAACTTATCATGGATCAAACAGTAGTCCTTATAATTCTTATAAGATTCCTAAAGATGTATTGGATATTATAGATAGTATTAGTCTGAATAATGAAGTTATTCTTAATCTATTTTTAAATCCATACAGTTTAAATTCCTTTAATTCATTAGATAATATTGAATCAATAATTATAAGCTACCAAAATAGTGTTATTTCTCAAGAGATAAGTGCAGATCTTATTTCAGGGCATAGAACCTTTTCTGGAAAACTTCCTGTTTCAACAAAATTTTTTCCACTTAATCATGGTCTTTCTATGGATAAAAAAAAGCTATTAAGTTATTCAAGACCATCTTATGTAGGTTTTAATCCAAAGCGATTAGCTAATTTAGATTCACTAGGTAAAATCACTCTTGACTCACTAATGACCCCAGGTTTTCAAATGTTAGTAGCTAAAGAGGGTAAAATAATTTATCATAAAAGTTTTGGTCATCATACATATGAAAGAGTCAGAGAGGTAAGAAACTCAGATATATATGATCTGTCTTCAATAACTAAGATACTTGCTAGTATGCCTTTAATTATCCAAGAGTATGAGAGAAAAAATCTCTCTCTCGATATAAAACTTAAAAACCTTTTTCCAAAAAAAAAATTATTTGATAAGTCAGATATATCTTTAAAAGATATGCTTTCTCATTATGCTAAACTAAGGCCATGGATACCTTTTTATAAAGAAACATTAAATAGAAAAGAAAAGCCTAAGAGTAGATTTTATAAGAAAAAAGAAAGAAAAAGGTTCTCAACAGAGGTTTCAAATAATCTATTTCTAAAAAATAAATATCAAGAAGAAATATTTGATTTAATAATTGAGAGTGAGCTAAGAGATACATTAGAGTTTAAATACTCAGACTTACCTTTTTATTTAATTAAATATTGGATGGAAGACAAATATCAAGAGAGTCTAGATATGCTTGCGGAGAAAAGGATATTTGAAAAATTAAATCTAACAAAAACTATGTTTAATCCTTTTCAAAAAATATCAATTGAAAATGTAGTCCCATCTGAAAAAGATGAGTTCTTTAGATATGGAAAGCTACAAGGTTATGTTCATGATGAAGGAGCTGCAATGCTTGGGGGTGTTTCAGGTCATGCAGGCCTTTTCTCCAACTCCTATGAGGTAGCATTAATGTTACAAACATTTTTACAAGGAGGATTATATAATGGTGTAAGACTGTTTGAAAAAGAATCATTTGACTTATTTAACTATTGTTATTATTGTGATAAAGGTAATAGGAGTGGAGTGGGATTTGATAAGCCTCAACTAGAAGGAAAACATGGCTCTACTTTTGGAGGAGTGTCAAAGAAAAGCTTTGGACATTATGGTTACACTGGATCTATAGCATGGGCTGATCCAGATGAAGAAATAATATTTGTCTTTCTTTCAAACCGAACCTATCCAACAAGAGAAAATACATTATTACAAACTCATAATATTAGAACTAGAATGCAAGAAATTGTTTACAATTCTTTAATTTACAATCAATGAAAATAGGTATTGTTTGTTATCCAACATTTGGGGGAAGTGGAGTAGTCGCTACAGAACTTGGAATTGAATTGTCAAATAAAGGCCATGAAGTTCACTTCATTACTTATAGTCAACCTGTTCGATTAGAAGCTTTAACATCTAATCTTTATTTTCATGAAGTCACAGTCCCTGAATATCCATTATTTAAATATGAGCCATATGAACTTGCTTTATCAAGTAAATTATATGATGTGATTTCAAAACATAAGTTAGATTTATTACATGTGCATTATGCTATACCCCATGCTTATGCTGGATATATGGCAAAACAAATACTAAAAGATAATGGTTATAATATACCAATAATCACTACCCTCCATGGAACAGATATCACTTTAGTTGGGAATCACCCTTTCTATAAACCTGCAGTTACTTTTAGTATTAATAATTCAGATATAGTCACATGTGTCTCTGAAAGTTTAAAAGAAGACACTATTGATTTCTTCAATATAAAAAGAGAGATAAATGTCATTCCAAATTTTATTGATATAAAAAAATATGATGAAAAACATAAGAATTGTAAAAAAAATGTCATCTCTAAAGGTGATGAAAAAATAATTGTTCATATAAGTAATTTTAGGCCATTAAAGAGGGTGATAGATGTATTGAAAGTTTTTGAAATAATTAACAAAGAGATAAACTCTAAGCTTATAATGGTAGGAGATGGACCAGATAAAAATAAAGCTAAAGAGTATATGAAGAAAAATAATTTAAAAAGTAATGTTATTTTTCTTGGAAATACATCTCAGATTGATGAAATTCTTTGTTCATCAGATTTATTTCTACTTCCTTCAGAAAAAGAGAGTTTTGGTCTTTCAGCTCTTGAGGCAATGGCATTAAAGGTGCCAATTATCTCAACAAATATTGGGGGTTTAAAAGAATTCAGTATAGATGATAACTTTGGTTACACATCAGATGTTGGGGATATTAAAAAAATGGCTAAGGACTCTATTAAGATATTATCTGACTCAAACCTTCAACAAAAGTTTAGAGATAATGCCCTAGAGAATGCGAAAAAATTTGATATTAATAATATAATCCCACTTTACGAGGATATATACAAAAAGTCAATAAAATAAATTTTAGTTAGGATTATATATTTTGGCTGCATCTCTATAGATTTCCTTTTTATCCATAGAAATCTTTTTAAGTTTGAAGTTCTTATATAATTCCATCTGATCATCATAATGTTTCGACTCAGGAACTTCTGAATTTCCGTATGAGATTACACTTTCAATTGTTGGTCCATCTTTATCAAATCTTATATAGCCTATATAAGATTCTCCAGCAAAAACTCTTCGTTTGCCATCTTTATATCTAGTAGAGACCATGGTAGTAACTACATCAGGAAGTCCCCATATAGGCATCTCTATATCTCCTCTTACTAATTTTTGAAAATCACCTAGAGTGATTTCTAGATAACCAAAATTCTCAATAATATATGATTTAACCTCTTTTAATGCACTTAATAAAACTTCTTCTGACAAGATTCTATTTTTAAATATATAGTCTCTATAATTTTGTAATAAATGATAATATAGAACACCGTATATACCTGCTCCTACAGAATCGATATCAGTCTTTCTATCCCAGTTTTGAAGAATATCTAACATTTTTTTTAATTCATGACTTGTATCTAGATCTATACCAAATAGTGGATTTATATCCATAAATGAATAACTAAACTTTTCTGGAAAAGAGTTATCATTTTTTATCTCCTTAAATTCTTCATAAGATATTTTATCTTCTTTATCAATAAGCTTCTTTAACCTTATTGACCTATTATTGTCAAACAATTCAAACCCCATATCAGGATTAAAATCTTTTGGATTTGGGTTTTCATCATTTGAAGTTGATTTAAACGGTGAATGATTAGCATTATAAATAAATCCTGATTTAGGTTGAATTACTTGAGGAAGATCTTCAATATCATATGTTTCTGTCCATAATGTCTTTTTTGTATTACCTGGAACTATTTCTTTCCAATTATACCCTTGTTCTCTTTTAGGAATTAACCCATCAGACATATAAAAAATTGTATCATATTTGTCAGCATATGCAATGTTTACTCCTGTTAGTCCTTTCATTTTTAATGTTGAATAGAACTCATTAAAATTCTTTGCTTTACCCATTTTCCACCATTGCTCAAGTGCACTTATTGAATGAAGAATTGGAGCTCTTATTGAGTAGAAACCTTTTTTGTTTTTAAGTGTGGGTCCAAAAATACTTTTATAAAATTTTCTGTTTATTGGGATTTTAAGACCTAAGACATTTATCTTAACTTTAGCTTTATCTTTTTCAAGTTTATATTCTTCTCCGTCTACTATATATTTTAGACCTTTTGTCATTTCTAATTTATATACATCAAAAATGTCTAGATTATTAAATGTATGAGACCAGCCTAAGTTTTCATTAACCCCAATTAGTATATGTGGAGTCCCAGGATATAAAGTTCCAAGGATATTAGTCCCTTCTTCACTGTTAATGTGAGCTTCATACCAAGAAGTTGGACCCTCTAGTGGTTGGTGAGTATTAATTACAAGAAATGATTCGCCAGATTCAGTTTTATTACTATTCATGGCAATAAAGTTAGATCCTATTAAATTTTGGTCTATATAATCTTCTTGGGTTTTATCGCTTAATATCTTTCCAACCCATTCTCCACCTTTTGATCTTATAAAAAGTTGAAGTTGACCATATCTTAGCATCATTTTTGGAGTAAGAGGAAATAGTTTTTTATAGAGAACTTTATTAGGAAATTTTTTTGCATAACTATTAAGTCCTTGAGCATATCCTTCTAGAACTAATTTATATTCATCGCTAACCTCATTGAATTTCTTTTCAACAATTTCTTTTGAGCCTATAAATCTTGAGATAAAATCTGCAGGTGCACCCTCTGTTCCTAAGTGATTTGATAGCATTGAATTACCAGCTAGATAGGCTAATTGGATAGTCTCAAAATCATCCTCTGCATGAGCCCATGCTAGACCATATGCTGCTTCAGCATCAGTTTTTGCAAATATATGAGGCACACCATAGTCATCCCTAACTATATCAATATTCTCAGGGTTTATTTGAGATAGTAGAAGATTTGTTGATAGGGCAAAAAGAATTAATTTTTTCATTAAAAAAATGTAGACATTATAAATCTACCAACAAGATAGATTACAACTAATCCTATTATTAAAACTCTATTTTTTTTATACCATTCCATTTACTTGTCTTTTAAGAAATAGATCCCCAAAGGTATAAACAAAATTAATAACCACACATTAAACATAAAAGATAATAGCATTGATAGTATAATTAACATTAAGGAAAGTACCCACTTCTTATTCATATAATTAATTTAAAAGTAGCCCCGATAGGAATCGAACCTATATCTAAAGTTTAGGAAACTTTTGTTCTATCCATTGAACTACGGGGCCAATTATCGTCAAAAGTAATTTATTTATATTAACATCTTACCATTAGCAAATTTTTGTAATTATTATATAGAATTCTTACTTAATTGACAGTTTTATTGACTATAATTCAAATAATCAGCTTTTATACAAATCAAAACTCAATTTTTAAAAATTCTAAACCACCTTTTTATATAAGTTTTTCTTGCCTTTTAACAAAATATTAACTTATATTTGGGACATATATATAATAAACTAAAACTATAATTAACATGAAAAAAGCTTTTTTAGTTGTATTGATGTTATTGTCTGGTTTTGTTTACTCTCAGGACTCTATCTCTGGTAGTGTTACTGATGGAAATAACAACCCTATTCCTGGTGCCAGTGTTGTGGTAGATGGAACAAATAGAGGAGTTGTTACAGACTTTGATGGTAATTATTCGATAAATGCGTCAACTGGAGAACAGTTGACTTTTTCAAGTTTGGGATTTTCTTCTCAAACAGTAACTATAGGAAACCAAACACAGATTAACATTTCTTTAGCAGAGGCTGTTGATCTTCTTGATGAGGTTGTTGTCTCAGGATATCAAACTCAACAAAGAAGAACACTTTCTGGTGCTATTGGAACAGTAGATACAGAGGAGGCATTTAAAACTCCTGCTACCAATGCTGCAGAAGCATTACAAGGTAGAGTAGCTGGTGTTCAAGTTGTTTCTGGTGGTGGTCCTGGGTATGCTCCCGTTGTTAGAATTCGTGGTTATTCAACTACCAATGATAATAGTCCTTTATGGGTTATTGATGGTGTTCAGACTACTGATGCTAATATAATGAGAGATATAAACCCTAAAGATATAGAACAAATTAGTGTACTTAAAGATGGTGCGGCAGCAATTTATGGTGCTCGTGCATCTAACGGTGTAATAGTTGTTACTACAAAAAGAGGTCAATATAACCAAGAAAACACAATGGAAGTTGATGCTTGGGTTGGTATTGCTAACGTAACAAGAACACCAGATATGTTAAATGCTCAAGAGCATGCTGACATGACTTGGCAAAGTATCCTTAATGATGGTAACGTTCCTAGTCACCCTCAATATGGTTCTGGTCCTAGTCCAGTTGTACCTGATTTACTTAACGTTCCAATGCCTAGTGGTGCCGAATATGAAGGTGCATCTGCTAGAGTTATGAACGGTGGAATGGGAACAGATTGGTTCGATGAATTATTTGATCCTGCTACTCAAAAAAATCTTTCTATAACAGCTTCAGGTGGTTCTTCTCAAGGAAGATATCACATGTCTCTTCGTTATGTTGATGCGCCGGGTACAATGGTGTATACTGGATTTGAGAGTGTTTCAACAAGATTAAACTCTGAGTTTAAAATTGGCGACAAAATTACGGTTGGTCAGAACTTGACTGCTACATTTGATAAAGAAAATTATTCTAGTGCAAATGGTGCTGTTCAAAGTGCTGCTTTCTCATCTCCTTTAGTACCTGTTAGGGATACTAATGGTAACTTTGCAGGAACTTATGCAAACTCTGCGAGAACTGGTATTGCGAATAACCCTATTGCAGATTTAGCAAGAGGTTCAGACAACTACAACAAAAACACTAAAATAATTGGAGATGTATATCTTAAATATGAGATTACTCCTAAGTTAAGATTTACTTCAAATGCTGGTGTTTCTATGAGAGATCTAGATGGTAGATACTTTACAAAGCTTAACCCTGAACATGGAGAAGCAATTTCTGTAAATGATTTAGCTGAAAATACTTTCACAATTAATGAGTGGAAGGTTTCAAATACATTAAACTTTAGAGACTCTTTTGGAGAGCACACTCTTGACCTTTTAATTGGTACGGAGGCAGTGAAAAACAATTATAAAGGATTTGGTATTAAAAGAAACGACTATTTATTTGAAGATCCAGGATTTTACCAATTAGGTAATGGTGCTGGTACTCCAGTAGTTACTAACTCTGGTGAATCTAGCTGGTCACTATTTTCTTTATTTGCAACAGCTAACTGGTCATATGGTGGTAAATACTTTGCTACTGCAACTGTTAGACAGGATGATACTTCACGATTTGCTAAGGCAACAAGTGATGCTGTATTCCCATCTGGTAGTGTTGGTTGGTTAATGAGTGCTGAAGACTGGTTCGATAGTAGTGTTTTTGATACTTTAAAAGTAAGAGCTTCTTACGGTGAAATGGGTAACCAGAATATTGGTGGATCTAATCTAGATGTAAATATTTCATATATAAGCGAAGGTTTATCATGGTATAACTTTAGTGGAGGTGGTGCTGCAACTTCTGGTGCATATGTTGC
>MPLT02000137.1_pt1 | contig 13758 bp, 11 predicted proteins | sample 1617391 | NCBI WGS metagenome assembly MPLT02 (sample SAMN05944800, study PRJNA350692) | marine metagenome | biome: marine; feature: ODZ; material: water; isolation source: 70 m water sample filtered on 0.2 um supor filter | place: Pacific Ocean | collected 2012-04-08 | depth 70m m
GGCCAAGGGATGGGCGACGCTCGCGGCGAGGTCGATCGCATCCTCCGCGGCGTCGTCGAGCGGGGAGGTGGAGCGATTGATGTGCGAGACGCGGTCGGAGGGAGGATCGAGCGCGTCGAGACGGGTGCGACGGGAGGGACGAGTGCCGGCGCTGATATTCGCCCCGGGAGAGGAGCGTGGGAGGATGATTTCGGTGTGCGAACGAGAGATGAACGCGACGGTGCGACGGCTCACCCTGGCGGGGACGCAGCGCTCGCTGTTCGATTTGGAAGTGCGCGAGGAAACGAGCGATGGATCGGAAGCACCCGTAAAGGTGGTTCGTGCGTTGGCGAAACAAGTGCAGATGCACGCGTACAATCAAAAGGTGGATAATGTGTGTTTCTTGGAGGTTGAGCCGGAGACGCAAGTGCGAGTGCACGTCCCCGTTCGGACGCAGGGAGAAGACGTGAGTCCGGGGGTCAAGAGGGGTGGATTCGTGCAGATTTTGAGAAACACGGTGCCGGTAAGATGTAGGAGCGATTCCATACCGAAGAATTTCATGATGGACGTCTCCGCACTCGATGTAGGGAAGATAATCAAAATCCGCGACGTCGCGGTGCCGGAAGGCGTGACGCTGCTCGATTCCGACTTGGACTTGCCCATGATAAAGATTAGCGGCAAGGTGAAGAGCGCGGCTTAGATTCTAGTTCGTAGCGTATTTTACATAATAATTCAACAACGTGTTCACCAAATGATCGTTTCTATATTTTTGACGTACCCAAGAGGTCGTTCGCCATCTCGTTGCACAAGCTATTGCAACTTCTTCCGAGCACGACGGTGCAGTCTGTGACTTGCGCCCTGTACTGAGCAAACTCCATTTCGAGACGTTCTTGTTCTTCTTGCGGATACTCGTAGTCTTCGACTTTCGGTGGTGGAATCTTCTGGACAGATTTCTTTTGTTTTTTTGGCGGCGTAGGAGTAGGTGGTTTGTCATCTTCCGGCTCTGGTTCTGGCGGTAGAAAGGGTTTGATATCCGATTCAATCATCCGAGAAAGCTTTTCCAGACATGCCTCCATGTCACCTTGAATGTATTCAAAGAATTCTTTTTTCGATTTATCATCGCCCAACTCGACATATGCGAACGCATAAGTCCACTTCAAAATTCTTCGGCATCTCGCCACCTGCTTCAGGGCATCCATCACGAAAGAAACTTGCTGAGCAGAGGTACGCTGTAAATTCATCAAGATGAGGAGCATGTTTGATTTGAATCTTTCGACGTCGTCCGTCGCTTTTTTACCCGCAGCTGCATGTGCTTTGAAACGTTCAAAGAAATGTACAAAACGTATCCTTGCATCCTGGGCTCGTTGCTGTTTACTATCTTTGTCCGCTTTGTACCTGTTGCAACGCTTTAAACAGACGTAATGCTTGGTGTCCCAGGGACCAAGACAAAGCCAACAAAACGAGGTGTGACATTGCGAGCAATACATGTGCATACAACCTCCGTTCTTCAAGATCGGTCGCTTACAATTTGGACACGGCTTTGTGTTTGCCAGCACCCACGACACGTTTTCACCCTCCGCCGCCACCTTGTCTAACCACGTTTTCGCTACTTCGCATGAGTGAACCGGATCGTGAGGCTCTTGTTGACAAGTAAAACAAAAGCAAGTTCCACAGGTGCACTCCACGGCTACTGGATCAGTGGGAACACTTTCAAATGAGACCGCGCACTCAGTCCAAACCGACGCACGGTTGAAACTTGTCATTTTGTTCGACGAAGGCCTTCATCAAAAACATTTCGAACTTTTTCAACTCGTCATCCTTCAACAATCGTCGCATAGCATCTTCGGAAACTTTTATGGAGCATTTTGACATCGGACACCTCGTATCAACCACCGAAAGACCATCCGAAAGCTTGCTTGCGGCGTATCCCGTCCAGCACTCTGAACAAAATTTGTGCGCACATCCAGCCGAGGTCAACTCGTGAGACTCAAAATCGTCGAAGCATATACCGCACGTGAGTGCATCAGTCGTTTCTCCCGATGCGGTAGCATTTGCGTTGGGATCACACAGTCCAGAGGATTCTCGAGCCTTCGCGACGTTTTCGAACCAGCGCGTTGCGGCATTTTCTAGATTCCAAGAGTAATGACTTAGGACAGCCTGCGCTTCTTCTACGGTCACGCCTAAGAGCTCCGCCGCGCGATCGATCAGCGCGTTCCGAATCGGCAGCACGTTCTTCGCCTCCACGATCGCGTAACCCTTCCCGCGCGTTCCCTCAAACACAGAATCCGAGAGTCCCTCGTCTGTCACGAGCGCGTCATGCGCCTCGTAGTCGTCGCTGCAGTCGCTATCGGTCAACATGGCGCGCGGATCACACCAAGGACGATTCGTTTCCAGTCGCCCGCGCGCGCGAAGCCGCGCGCGAGGCCCGCGCGCGACGAAGTGACGAGGATGCGTGTTCAAGTCTCTCGTGGGCCGAGTTGGGTGCCTAAATTTGTGCAGAGGAAGCGAGTTTTTTTTAAGTCTCCACATGATATTTCAGAGCTAACCTCCTATGTACTATCACGCATCAAGAAATCGTAGTCGTCTAGTAAGACGGGACGCTGACACGACCGGCGATGCGATCGAGATCCCGTTGACCAGACGGCGTGATGCGGCGCCCACCCTTCGCGTCCTTCTCCACGACGCCGATGGCTTCAAGCTGCTTGAGCACCGCACGCGCGACGCTGCCGGAGCCAATTTGGTGGTGGTGGCGGCAGACACCTCTGTTACCCGCACCAGAGTAAGACTTGCGCAACGCACCAACACCCATGTTACCCTTCGTGTAGAGCTTGCGAGCAACGGAGGCGGCGCGAATGTAGAACCAGTCCGGATCGTACGGCGCAAGCTCCTTGTACGTCGCCGTCTTCACAGAGTCGACCCACATCGGGACTTCCATCTGTTTGTTCGAAAGTTACATCATCGTCAGTCTCGCATTCATTCAGTGATCAGAATAAGAGAGGTCGGGTCGGCGCGTCGGAGGACTAGTGGGGTTCTGGTGGAGACTCCGCGAGCTTGGATCCGGCGACCGCGCGTCGCCCATCCCTCGATCGCGTCCTTGATGGCGCCATCAGACGAGCGAATGAAGGATTGGAAATAATCACAGACGATTCCCCGCGCGCACGCGCCGATCACGCTCGTGTCGTCGTCCACCGAGCCCACTCGCCCGACGCCCGTAGCCCTAGAGCTAGTGCGCCGTCGGTGTGAATGTCGGCCGACGTGACGACGTAGACGATGCGATCGACGAGTGCGTGCGGGGGAAACGATGTGATGGAAAACCATCCATTCATCCCCCCGTCGTCGCGCCTCCAACGTCCGTCGCATCGCGCGCGGGGACGGTGCGAGACCGTCGCATCGCGATCGCAACCTCGTCATCGAGGCTGAGCACACATCTGAAACGTACCTTGCCCGTGGATCGGAAGTACTGCGCAAGAGCGATGACGAACTCTTGCGCCGGGACATCCTTGACCGTTCTCGGTGCGTTCTTGGTGGACATGGTTACGTCTCCTCCACGCACGTCGCGAAAAGGCGGAGGACGCGCGCCTCGACCGCATCGACTCTCGTTCGTCTTGAATTTCAAGAACTAATAATCACACATACCTACATTTGTGATTGAATATGGGGTGTTGCGACCACTTTTCATCGCGAAACTCAGATCATGGACTCCATCTCATTAGGGCTTCGGCCGACGGCGGTCGCCTCTGCGGCATCGAGAACGCGCGCGCTCGCGTCGGGTGACGCCTTTTCGAGCACGCAAACTAGCCTAGAGCGTCGAGAACGGAAGTATGGCTAAGTCTACCAACCACACGGCTCACAACCAGTCGTACAAGAACCACCGCAACGGTACGTAGTGCGTGCAATCTCACGACTCGAAGAGGGCGAAGCGCTGAGGGCGAGCGGGATTCCTTCCGCGCGAGCGCGCAACGGGATCGAGGCCTCGGCGGGGAACGGGGAGGAAAAGAGAGCGACATAATATGATCTACCTCTGTGTTCGATCGACGCGAGAGAGAGATGCTCGCGTGCGTGCGCATGGCCTCCAGATGAGTCGCCGCGTCAAGCCCTCTTTCACATCTCCTGGGATCGAGATAGAGTCGTTTTACTGACCGGGTGCGCGCGGTTTTATCGTTCACAGGCATCAAGAAGCCGAAGCGCGTTGGCAAGCCGTCCACCAAGGGGGTACGTACGCGCTCGCGCGCGCGATTTTTCGCCGTTCCACTCGTTTTCCCCCAGCACTCGACGACTCTGATCGCGTACTGACCTCGCCGTTTCTTTTTACGTCGCCCGCGCAGATGGATCCGAAGTTCCTTCGCAACCAGAAGTACTCCAAGAGAGGCAACAAGGTTGCCAAGAAGTAAGGGGCGACGAATCTTAGAGTCTTGGAGGTGTAGCGCACGAAAGAGATTGTCGTGTTGTTGGGCTTAGTAATGTTTCGCGAATGTAGTGTCGAGACACAAACTTAACCGCAATTCGTCGCTCACTTCCTCCCGCATCGAAGCTTCGCGAATCGTCCCACCATCTCACATTCAGTTTTTCGCGTTCATCCTCGCGGACGTCTCGCACTCGCGCGTCACCTCTCGCCGTCGTCGACGTTGGAAGGGTTTAGTCGCGCGCGCCCCTGGTTCTGCAATTTCACGTTGGTCGGCGACTTTCATTTTGTTCTCGAGCGAGCCGGGGGGGTCGTCTTGAGTCGGGAACCTCGGTTTTTTCACCTCGGCCCACCTCGGGTTCGTTGAGAAAAGTTTCGCGCGAACACCGCGCGCGCGCGGGCGACCGCAGAGCGAGACGACGGACCGATCGAGGGAAAGATGGATTCCGTGCCCAACTTATTCGGGAGCGATCGCGCGGGCGCCGGTGGGTTCGATGGAGGCGCGGGAACGAACACGGGAACGAACGGAGAAGTCATCTTGTGTGAGTTTAAGTGCGGACTTTTGCGGAGGGACGGGACGAAGATGAGCGCGGACGCGAGGAAAGGGACGCTGCGCGTGATACAGGCTGCGATCGACGACTCGCTGAAACAGATTCAATGGGGACCGAGAGATCCTCAGACGGGATTCGAGGCTGAGGAAGACTTCATCATCCTTCCGGATGAGGCTGTTTTGAAGACGATCAAGCAACCGGGATGTTTCATGCTCGCCTTCATCGAACAGCGCGATCGAGACATGTATTTCTGGTTCCAAGAGTCGAAGGATACCGACAAGGAGGCGATCCTGACCAAGTTCAACCGTACCATCAATACGAACGTGATGGCGGCGTTCGAAGCCAACACGGGCGCTCATGAGGAGGCTCCCGCGGAGGCTCAGATGGAAGAAGCGGCGCCGGAAACGACGAGTGACGCGAAGCCATCGGAAACTCCCGCAGCGTCTACGATGATGCCGCCGCCGCCAAACGTGGTTCCTTCTCCCGTCGAGCCGACGCCGGCGGCGACGACGCTTCCCGCGGCGACTCCCGCGGCGCCCGCCAAGGTGTCGGAGGGCATGCGAACCCCCGCCAGCGCGGCGAACTTCACCCCGATCGTGAGCAGCGATGCGTTGAAAGGTGTTTTCGCTAGTTTGGACGGCTCGACCCCCGGCACGCCGCCGGTCGGTTTGCCCGACATCTTGACCCCCGAGCTCGTCGGTCCTCTGCTCAGGGATGAAACCATCCGAGGGCGTTTGCTCGAGTATCTTCCCGAAGAGCATCGCGAAACGCAAGATTTGCAAGAGCTCGTGCGTACGCCGCAATTCCGAAGTCAGTTAGAATCGTTTAGTCAAGCACTTCAGAGCGGTGAGATGGACATGGCGCAGTTTGGTCTCAAGCAGAGCGGCGTCGCCGATTTGGAAAACTTTCTTAAAGCCATCCAATCCGAGGTGGACGAGTCCAAGAAAGAGGACGAGGACGCCATGGAAACGTGAGCGAGAGACGACACGAACGCGTCGCGAACGATCAGATTAGTGTGACGACGACGATGATACGAATGGTAAAAAAGCCGCATTTACTTACTCCACTCGCGCTACGATTCACCGCCCCGCCTTCCCCCCGCGTTCTTCGCCGACAACGCCTCCTCGCATCCTCGCAGCGCCTCCTCGAGTTCCCTCGCGAACGTCTCCCTCCCCTCTCCCTCCGTCTCCGTCTCCGCTCTCCCGAACGTCTCGTCCGCGCACCGCTCGCTCGCGTGCACCATCGCTCGTCTCGTCGTCTGCGCCCCTCGGTCGCGTCCCCCTCTCGTCGCCTGCACCGACGCCTCTCGAAGCGTCCACGCGCCGCGCTCGACGTTCGCCGTCTCCTCCGTCATCCTCCTCCTCGCGCGTCCGCCTTCGACGACATCCATCGCGTCGCGGCGTCCAGACGTCCCCAACCGTCGTTGACCGACCGACCGATTTCTCGATCAATTTCTCGATCAATTTCTCGACCGATCGATCAATTTCTCGCGATCGATCGATCGAGGACATCGATCGCCCCGGCTCGTGGGCGAATGAATGAATGAATGAATCGACGCGAGACGACGTCGGCGCGGGGAGGAGGTCGTGCGTGCGATCATGCTTCGTCGACCGAGACGACGGGTGCGAGAGACGACGACGAGCGGGGATGGGGACGGGGACGCGCGCGTCGGCGTGCGCGTGGCGAGGGCGAGCGAGGCGGACGTCGCGCGAGCCGAGGCGAGGGCGAGGGCGAGGGCGGGGACGACGACGACGCGCGGACGACGAACGAAGAAAATGGGAGCCTTCTTAGCCAAAGTCGAATCCACCAAGATGGACGCCGACGCCCTTCGAGAGCGATTGACGCAGGCGAGAGACCAGGCGCAGGAGGCGCTCAAGGAGATCAAGGTGCCCAAGGTTGAGGATTTGCGCAATCTCATCGAGGACATACGACAGGAACAGAGCGAGGCGAAGTATCATCCGGATAAGCGGCGTTTGGAGAGCGTGGCTGATTTTTTCTCGTACACCGAGGAGGAGGGACGGAAGTTTTTCGACGAGATCGATCGATCGAAGAAGGGTAAATTGAGTCTGGACGACTTGAAGCACGCGATGAAGAAGAGAAATTTACCGCCCACCTACGCCAAGGCGTTCATGGAGAAGGCGAAGGGGCCGAAGATTTTCGCGCGTAACATCAATTGGGATGATTTTCAGAGCGTGATGAACGAACGCGAGTCCACCATACTGCGAATGTTCAACTCCATGTCCATGTCGAGAAACGGGTTACTGAAGACGTCCGACGTCAAGCAAGTGCTCGAGCGTTTAGGATTAGCCGCGACGGATGAGAACGCAAAAGCCATGGTGCATTACTTGAGAGGGAGTTCGGAATACTCGCGACAAGGGTACGTCACGTACGGGCAGTTTCGTAACTTTTTGATGCTCATGCCGCACGAGGTGGCGCGAGAAACCGACCCATCGAGGCTGTGGTTTGAGGCGGCGACGATTGTGCAGTTCAGCGCGCCCCCGAGATCTGGGAGCTTCGCCATGGCCGCTCGCGCCGCGTTTGCGGGAGGATTAGCGTCGGCATCTACCACGAGTATGATGCATCCCTTAGACACTCTGAAGACGCGTCTCCAAGCTGCTGTCGGGAAGGGTCCTTCGCTCCTGGAGCTCATCAAGAGCGTTCCCAAGCTCGGCCCGCGGAAGATGTACCAAGGCATCATTCCGTCCGTCACGGGTAATTTTGCCGGCCACGGTTTACGCACGGCGACGTATGAAGTCGTGTGCATCGCCCTCGCCCCCGCCATGGCTCTGCCGATGGTCACGGAGACCACCATTCAGGGGCTCGGGTCTGGTCTCGGAACACTTCTCGGTACGTGCGTGCGGATTCCGTGCGAAGTTCTCAAGCAGCGCTTACAAACCGATCAATACCCGAACGTGCCGGCTGCACTCAAAGGGATCGTGAAGACGAATCCACGTGCTCTGTACGCTGGTACTGCCGCTACATTGACTCGTGAGATTCCATTTTACGTCACCGGTTTGATGATTTACGAAAATTTGAAAAAGGGCGCCGTCGCGCTGAAGGGTGGACGTGAGCTTGAGAATTATCAAGTCATCATGGTCGGAGCGTGCGCTGGTGCGCTTGGATCTGTCATGGTCAATCCGTTCGACGTGATGAAAACGCGTACAATGACGGGCTCAGTGCCTCTCGGCCAGCCGCTCTGGGTTGCCATGGCGCACATCGTCAAGACAGAGGGACCTTTGGCGCTGATGAAGGGTGCGATTCCTCGCATGGCGTGGATCGCTCCTCTCGGTGCTATGAACTTTGCTGGTTATGAACTCGCTAAAAAGGCCATGAATACGGCGGATGAGGCCAAAAAGGTGGATGGGGAGAAGGAGGAATCGATGCGCACGGCTCCTCCTGCTAGTCGTAGTACTCCTCCCGCCGCAAACTCTTCCAGTTAGTTGTCTAGAAATCACAAAATTATTATTATCTGTTTACAATGCGTTTCAATGTTTATCTACAGTACTGATATCTAAAGTTCAATCTCGTCCGGATCAGCGACTTTGGGTGGAGGTGGAGGCGCTCGTTGCGGAAGCGCGGCGCCGAATGGACCGCGGCGAGGAACCCTGTGATATTGTATATCGCCTCCATCTCTGCTGTTCGCCGTAATTTTGAGATCGAGTTCAAGTAAATCCATCAGAGCTTGTGTTTGAGGATTGGTATCGACGTTTGATGGAGCGCGACCGCGTCTTCGGGTCTCCGTCGACGGATCGTACGCCGGACGCGTCGCCACAAAGTCTGGAGGTGTTCTCGAAGATGATCCCACAGCCTCTAATCTATCCCTGACCCATTGCCTATGTGATTCGATTTCGACCGCTTCTGGAGTACCATATGCCGGTAACTGTGCCGGACTATGCGTCACGGAGTGGTACTCGTGATTTGCTTTTAAAATCGAGAGCCATTCCTCGTCGAGCGAGAACCCGCCCTCCGCGCTTTTTCCTGGTAAATCGATGACTTGCAAAAAGTCTCTGTGAGGCAAACACTTATCTAACGCTAAAAACTTTGTCGTCCTCTCGTTCTCGTGCTTCACCAGCGCCGCGAACTTCACGTGCAGGTGAGCGGAGAACCAGTATTTCGGCTTTAACTTTTTCAAAAGCTCCTCTGCGGGTGGCGATCCGAGCGTATTACTCTCGATCTCTTCCTTCAAGAACTTCTTCTTACGAAACAACTCGTGCTTGTTTCCGAATTGAGCGATTCCCCGCGGCCAGTCGTGACTGAGAAACACGTCAATGTCGCCCTGTACTTGTTTCAGCTTGAAGACGTCAAACTCTCTCACGTGGTACGCTGTCTTCACGGCGTGTCCAGTGTACGGTGGTCGCTCGTGGTGACCTTTCTTGTAATCGTGAAACTTGTAAATTCCCGACAAGCCCCCGATGCGCAAATCTCCAAAGTTGACGACTCCCGAATGGCCGACGTAGTAGATGTTCGGCGCCACGTAGCCGCCGTAATACAGTTCCCACAAGTAGTTCGATGCCTCGTGATTGCCACCGATGAAGAGCGTCGGGATCGGCGCCGTCTTCTCACCGCTGTAATACTTGTAGAACGTTCCGAGTTCTTTGTATTTATCCGGCACCGACATGCACTCGAGATCGTCCAAGTTGCGCACGGCTTGGAAATCGCCGCAACAAATCAACAAGTCAATCTTCACGCCCTCCACCGTCTCCAGGTGCGCGATCGCGGCGTATATCGCATCGAGCTCCCCGTGACAGCACCCCTCGATGGCGATCTTCATCTTTTCGACCCCCCCGCGAGGTTGGTTTGAGATTCGAGCGCGACGACGCGCGCGCGAGTGACGCGAGCGGTCGGTGAGGTGCGTTCTTCACCCAGTGGAGACGCCGCGGGAACACGGAACACATACAGTGGTTCCTAGAGTGTAGCGATTGCATGGCCTAGTCTATGGATCATTTGCTATTCTAGTTGGACTCAGCCTAGTTGGATTTATTCATGATCAATCGATGACAGTGGCACAAGAACTCGACGTAGCTCATGCCCGCCGGACTTCGGTCCTCCAGGAGACGGTTATAAAACAACGCCTCGAGACTGTCGCCGCGCTTGAGCACGCGAGTTCGCATGAAAGCACCTCGCTGCTTACGAATAAAGTTGATAAAATCATTCAACGCTTTCGACAACGGGTTGTCGAGACATGGTAGAGTGGATCGCGACGAGACGATGTCGTCCACGTTTTCAGTTCCGAACATGTCTCGCAGCTTGTCAACCGGCAGTTGTCTGCCGATCCAGATGAGAATTTCTTGCCCATCCTCCAACAAGTACGCGGCGTCTTGATTGAGCTTTTCCGAGCTGAGCCACACACAGGGCGGAATCGGCGGAAATGTACCGTCTTGCGGCAAATCATGGATCGAGAATAGACGAGGATACACCGCCGGCGTCGAGAGCTCCGGTGGAGCGCACAACGTGCGATACAACCACGCGGCTCGATCGTCAGGCGACGCATCCGATCGCAATCCGTAAGATTTGTGTAAGCCCAACGTATAGAGCGGTAATGTCTTCAACCCTTCCGGCAGAATGAGTTGCCCACTGCTATTGTTGCTCGCACAGAATCGACGGTACGCGTAGAGCGTCGAAATGCACTGCTGCAAAGACGCATCCTTCGCGGCGGCGAGAGTGCCATTTCCAGACAACAGCGTGTTTGCCGCTTTTCGAACGGCCCAACTCGTCTGTGCATCCAAGTCGGCGGATCGAAAGAGCGATCCGAGGACAGATGTGATCGGGAGCGCCATGGTATGAACCCGAATTCGACGCTCCTTCGTCAGGGTCGTGTACAGCAGAGCGCACTGGACGTACGCTTCTCTCCCGTCCACGAGTTTGTCTTCGTATCGAAGGGTCACAGCGATTGTCTTATCGCTGTCCAAGGCCGCTAAGTCTACGTCCGTCATCGTTCGCTTGGAGAAGTATCCGTTGTAATCTTGAACGCCGAGACCCGCGCTCGCTCTGACTCGCATGACGGCTTCGAGACCTTGCGGACGAATGAAGTTCCATCTCAAGTCGTTGTGCAGTTGAGCGAAATCCTTCTGCACGTCAAAACCTGGATATCTATACAGACTGCCACCGGTTATTCGCGGCAACACGCCGAGCGTGGCGATGTCCACGGCGGAAGACACGCACAAGAAGAGATCGATGCAGACTTGATGTTCAGCCGCGTGCGTCGCCATGGCGTGATACGTTCGATCCGCCGGCGCCATGCACTTCAATGGCTCCTTCTCGATGTTTCCAGTGCGCTGACCGCTAGTGCCCGTGCGAGCTTCGAGCTTGCCGAGTCCCGCGTTCGGTATGGTTGCGACGAACGCCATCACTTTCCCGCCGACTGGTTTCAGATATTCAATGCTGGCTTTGATGCCAGCCGTCATCGCGCACGCACCCGGAGGAGACGTGGAGAACGTCTCGGGGATCATCTTGAGTAAATTTTCAAACGACTCGCGATGTTTCGATAGGCTGACGAGAAGTCCACTCTTCAGGGGTGCGTACGAATCATCCACGTCGGGAATGATGAGCATCGCCGGCTTTTCCATTCCCTCCCTGAGCTGATAAAAGTGCACCTGACTGTCCACGGTCGCGATCCCGACCTCCGCATCCTGGGGTAAGTTATCCAACGTGCGCGCGATGACTTCGCACGCGCTCGTCGTGACCCCGCTCTGGATGGCTTGAGCGGTGACCTCGATCAAGAACAAGTACGCCGGCGTCATCGGTGGCCGCACCATGTACTCTGACGGAGCGACGTATTCGACCGATCCTCGACACAACTCCTGACGCTCGGTCCAATCGGTGCGCTTACCGTCGGCTCCTAGATTGCACATGTATTCATGAGGAGCTTCGTTGACGAAGTAACAAAAATTGCACTCAAATCTCAGATGGTCGACGAAACGCATGTACGGATTCATGTACGCCTTGCAACGTCCGCAACGAATCGGACCCGTCTTGCCGTTATCGATGACGGGAATCGGCGCTTCCTCCGGATGCGGTAGCGCGAGTGGACGAGTCATGATGCTCAGCGGCATGCCGCTCGTCGAGAGCAAGTCTCCCGAGTTCGGCACGCTGCTCATCGTGGACCTCAAGTATCGCGGATTGGCGGATCCCAAATCGCACCCGACGTATTCCAAGCACGCGGATGGAGGATTCGTCGCCTGATCCATCTCACTTCTCGTGTTATACGTCACCTTATCTTCATGACTCACGTATTGCGGTCGAGGAATCTGCGAAGGGTCTATTCTCGACGTCGAACCTCCCGCTCTCGGCGCCGCCGCACTCGGCATCGGTCGATGCGGATGCGACGGCTGCGGCGCAGGCGCGGGAGCGGACACCGGCGGCACCACCCCCATCCCCACCGCCCCACCTCCAACGGGTTGTTGCATCATCCCAGGCATCATCTGAGGCGCCGCCTGTCCCATCGGCGGTTGATACTGCTGCTGAGGCATCGGCACGTGCGGATACGCCCTCTGTTGTCCCGGTCCCGGTCTCGTCGCCGGCGCGCCCGCGCCTCCCATCGGCGGTCCCGGCGGTCCCGGCGCCATCGGCGGCGGCACCATCGCTCCGGGATGTCCCACACCATCACCGCCTCCGCCCATCCCCGGTCTCAGTCCCGGAATCATCCTCCGCCTCCGTCCTCCACCGTCGCTCGAATCGTAATCTCACACCACGAATCGAAGATGACGATGCGCGGCGCGAATGAAACCCGAGTCCAGTCCAGTCTATGCGTCCCTCGCGCGCGCACGCGTCGTCGTCGATCGATCGATCGATCGCGTCTCGATGCCTCCGTTCGCGTCGCGCCCGTCGCCCACTCCCGTCCTCGCTCGAGCGCGACAATCACATCACATCACATCAAATGATGCATCGCGCGAGCGGGCGGGCCGAGGCGCGCCTCTCCCCATCGCCTCGACACTCCATTCCACATACACAAACACCAAACCGTCCATCAAACAAAACAATCACCACACACGCAAAAATACAGACGCCGCAAGAACCGGACAGGTGGCACCTCGCGCGCCTCGCGCGCCCCCGCGCGCGCGCCGCCTCGCGCCGTCGATCGATCGCGCGCGAATCGTTCTCGCGCGCTCGGGAGACGTCGGCTCGTCCGCGCGACTCGACGCGAGTCTCGAGTGTGACGCGTTCGGTCGGTCGGTCGTCGCGTTCGTCGCGTTCGATGGACGAGGGCGATGGAGAACGCGCGCGGACGCATCGCGCGCGAATGGGAAGGCGCGCGCGAACGGCGCGCGCGATGCGAACGCGCGCGAGACGGAAGTCGAGGTGCGAACGGATCGAGGCGCGGGAACGGGACGAGGAACGCGATCGAGGAGCGCGCGCGAGACGCGTTCGTCGATCGTTCGGGGACGATTCGCGCGGAGGGCGTCGACTCGATCGAATGAAATCAAAATCACTCGTTCGATCGAACGGACTGTCGTCTCGAGGGACGGACGAACGCGGGAAGAGGGATGGATGCGAACGATGGTGAGAGACGGGAGATGGGTGACTGACGATGATGACTTCGAGCGCAGGGGGAACGCGGTGTGGATCGTGGGAGGCGTCTTGGCGGCGGTGGTGCTCGCGGCGACGGCGAGACGTTTCGCGCGCGGTTCCGAGACGGCGAGTCTCGGAGTCGGGAGAACGCTCTTGAGCTCGTCCACGTGTAAACCGACGAAAGATTGGGAACTTCCGGGTGGTATTTTCTTGTACTTTATCGGTGTGTTTTATCTGTTCATCGGTATCGCCATCGTGTGCGACGATTTCTTCGTCGGGTCGCTCGAGAAAATTTGCGAAGTCTTGGGTCTGAGCGAC
>MPLT02301740.1_pt1 | contig 13625 bp, 7 predicted proteins | sample 1617391 | NCBI WGS metagenome assembly MPLT02 (sample SAMN05944800, study PRJNA350692) | marine metagenome | biome: marine; feature: ODZ; material: water; isolation source: 70 m water sample filtered on 0.2 um supor filter | place: Pacific Ocean | collected 2012-04-08 | depth 70m m
GACTAGTGCTACGAGCCGGTTGCGCTCTTCTGCCTCAGAGCACGATAAAGGTCCAGAGATATTATTTTTCATTCCATCATTTGACGAGGATTTGGAGAAATCGAGGTCTTTTTCGAGTTGGAACTGGCGGGCTGATGATGTTGCTACTCGAGTTAAGTAAATTGTATTCTGACGAGTTACGCTCCGGAGCTTGTCGCGGAGGACCGACTGGAGCCTTTTTAGCTTATTCAGCTCGCCAGTATTGACCATATCCATCTTATGTATCTTCTCATTTGTGGCTTGTTGGTCTAAAAAAGACAATCACATAGGATAGTTGAGTTGTAAAGACAACCTTTGTTTCTTGAGTCACGCTCCAAAATATCAAGATTGATTAATTGCCCGAACCTGCAAGAACATGAATAAGATATTTTTGACTCTCGTTTTGTATTACTTTAGCATTTGAAGATCAGTGCATTTACTGCGCAATTTAGTGGTTTGAACTTCCAAGGTAACCTTGACACGTTCAAGTCGTCGTTTTATTCGGTGTAGTTCAGAAAAATGAGTCTTTTCTTTGTTGTTGATGGATTTTAGAACAAAAATGCGAGTGTGTAGCTTCTCCAGGCAAGCCCTGGAGAAGAGTACAGCGTCCCCCATTTCGGCAAGGGGCGCTATCGCCAGTTCAGTTGGGACATTCATCTCTGCTCGTGGGTAATGGGTGACAATGATTTTATCGTTGTCTACACTTCGGGGGGAGAAGACGTAGAGCTGATTCATATGCAATGCTATTGGTGAATAAAGCCTGTGAGTTGGTGAATAAAGCCAATTCATGACACACAAATTAGCTCACTTGTTCAGTGTTTGCTGTTTTTTTGTCTGAAAGGAATGAATATCTTCGACATAAGAACAAACATCGCGTTGTATCTGTTTTTCCTGTTGTACGTGCCGATCATAGGCTTTCTGAGCTTCATTAATGGCGCACTTAATGTCAGCAAAGATGTCCTCCTGATCCAGGCGTCTCTCTCGGAGCTCAATTACTTGCTCATAAAGACTAATGTTGCAACCAGTCGGACAAGTCTCGTCTTCTTCACTGTCTGAATTGTCGTCTTCTCCTTCGAGTTCGCTGTCCTCCTCATCTTCGTTTGTTTCATCTTCGCTAATATTGCCGCTGATATTTTTTTTCGATCTTTTGAGTTTCTTACTAAAAACCTTAAGTAACGGTTTGTGAAACTGATGTTGCTTAGGTACAGCGTTTAGAAATTCAGATAGAATTGCTTTCTCATGAGTTTGGCATACACCCCGGTCGTTTTCTTTTGCTGCAAGGAGTAAAAAGCTATCTGATGATGCTGTTGATGCATCATGCTGTTTTTGACATGCAAGATTAAGATTTTCTTTCATGGCAACATCCCGGGCCTCGTGCGTTTTTAATAATAATAGTTCCTACAAAACCACATTCCAATGAGAAACAAACGCATCAACAAACCTGAAGCATGATCGTCAATTTCACATCAGCTGCTTTCAAATCTGCTTGAAGAGGGATGTATTCTTTGCGTAATTCATTCAATGCGTTTTCAAAAGCAAGGACATGTTTGTCAATTTTATGTATAATGAAGGACCGCTGGTGCCTAAGTTGATTACATAAAATCAGATCTTCCTCTTTTTGGAGGCAAGAATCTGTTGATCTAATTGCCTCATTGTCCAGGAGACGAAAAACAGGCAGATTGACGGCCGATGTGACGCTTCTAGCCGCGATGACGTTGCCTAGTGGGTTCCCGTTGGATTTTGAACATGGCCTGCTGGACATCTCGGTGATATGACCAGATAGAAATGAGTCAAGTTCGGTCTTTGATAAATCTCTCGCCACGTCCGGCCACTCATCCAAAGATAGGGCGGGCTCAAACCCATCTGCTACCAAAGAATTTGCTTCTACGCCAAGTGCACGGCTAACCTTTCTCACGTGATCAACCCCGTTACGTAGTGAGTGAGTCATTAGCCTCTTTACTGCTCGTAAACCCAAAAATCGTTTATTATATCTTAGTTTGATCGAGTCGATATTTTCCTGTAGCAATAGCATCTGCCGCCGTTTATTTGCTGTGTTTATTTGCTTTGTTTGCGCGATTTCATATGAAGGCTCGGATTTCATTTTGTAGTCACCGAGTTGAGCTTTTGCCCGCTTGATGGCTTCCACGTCTCTGGGGTCATCCGTGTCGGCTGAAGGGCGTCTGGCGGCCATAGCTACGAGTTTTGCTTGGCGATTCAAACGCAACAACTTGCGAGACTCCAGAGCGGAGGGCCGCTTGGCATTCCTGCCACAGACAACCGAAGTGTTTTCCGGCTCTGCCGTCCTTGCTTCGTCCCTGGGCACCAAACCATTTGTTGTTATGGGCTCAGCCTCGGGCTGCTCCTCATAGCGTAGGTTAGAATGTAATTGCAACAAAAGCAGTCGCATATCCCTATTTACTTGCGCTAGACGAAATGAACCGACCTTTTGCCTTGATCTCAATGCTGCAATTGTCTGACCTTCCATTAGGCTGGGGCCCATTCTTTGTAATTCTGTTACATAACGACCTCTAAGCTTGCCCAAGAGAAGTTTTGAGTATTGACTATTGTATTGGCATGACTGACGGACTGCTTCCAAAAGTTCGTCCTCTTGCTGCTTCCATGTGTGATTGAATTCGAGATCTATGACCAAATCACTGTCTTGCATGTTATATAAGTGAGGTTCTGTGTTCTTTTGGATTTTAGGGAAGATATTTTCGAAATTGTCCCGTATGTGTGCTATTTCTTTGCGGACCGCTTCCCGTTTTTTCTCCGCGGCTGCCAAGACTTGATCTCTTTCTTGCTTCGCTCGGCTGGCTTCAAAAGAATAGGCACTGTCTGGCAAGTCATCTGCCTGCAGATGAGCGGATTCCTTCGCCCTATCATGTATGTCACTTGAAATCTCAGCTCTTGCTACATGAAATCCATCTTGAGCAGATGGAGGCTCGCCTTCGGATAACACGAACTCGTGAGGCTCAAAACAGTCGTTTGCCTTTCTAGTTTCTTTGTTACAGGCTTGTAATTTCAGCTCCTTCAAATTCAATTGCTGGATGACAAATAAACCATCAGATCCAACTGAAAGCAAAAAATGGCCGTCGTAGGAAACGAGAGCACCGTTTACGCGTGCATCAGCATCGTGCGGCTGTGACACAACACAGAAACGTTCGGAGTGTAGTTTTGGGTCAGCTTGACGCACAGAAACTGTTCCATCATCACTGGCCGTCACAACCACAGATAAATGAATTTCGTAGTAAACAAGAAGTACGGCCGCGTTGGGCTTAGCGGCGTTTATTCCAACAGGAAGAGACTCAACCAAATTATGCGTGCCTCTGTCAATCACATGAATTAAGCCACTTCTGTTTGTAACGGCAGTTAGGATCGTATTATTATCGAAATATGCCGCACATGAGACTGCAGCTTCAAGTACAGGAGTGGCGGAATGTGAGTTTTCCGAGTCATCTATGTCAGAAGTAGCTGTATCTTCACGACGCCACGATATGTGACGCTCATTGACAGGACAGCACAGCTCATAAGTTCCGGATCCCTTTACGTCTAGGTGGCCGCTGCAATCAATATTCATAAGACGACCATTCGCAGTTATCAGCAACTTCAGACTATCCTTCTGCCAGCACAACGAGGACACAGGACCACCAACATTCACAAACCCGATAGGTTCATATGGCAATTGTGATGTACCAAGGTCGAGTTTCTGAGTTTGCAGCAGAAAAATAACACCGTGAGCGCAGCCAGTTGCTAGGTATTTCCCATCTGGGGACGTAGCAACTTTTGTGACGGAAGTATCATGAGGCTTAAAGCACTGGATACAGAGCCACTGTGTTCCTGCGCGGTATAGCACGCGGACGACACCGTTATCAAAGCCAACCATTAGCGTGCGACATTGGGAGTCCAAGAAAACAGGTGCCCAACACAATGCTGTGACCGCGTGATTATGAGCTAGCAAGTACAACTGCTGGCGGGCTATATAGTCCCAGCAACGTACTGTTCCGTCACATCCAGCGGTAGCAGCAAAATGATCTATGGAAGACACCGCAAGGGACTCAATTGACCCAGCATGGAACCTGCATGCATAATTACTCTGTTGTAAGACGAGCGGTGGCAATGTGACTCACGCTGACAGGCAGGCTGCTGGCAGTTGGTTCACGTCCGCACCCGGAACTAATAACTTCCAAAGCTTACCAAAAGAATCGCGTATAAAGTAATGGGACTCATTCGCGGCTCCATACAACATCCAACGAATAGAACATCCAACTTCAGGATTGGTGATGCCGAATTCAAATTTGGGCTCCAGTACATAATCAATGGATACATCAGTGTCTATTTCTGCGTTAACTATAGATTTAGTATCCCAATACCTGACCCAGCCATCAGCACCAGCTGAGACAACAGAGTTTGTGTCGTCTGACAGCGCCAAAAACGTCACCTAACATTCAGCAGGTGGATATTTTGTGTTTGATGATACATTCTTCTTACTTCACCATCGTGACAAGGTCTCACAGAGTTGCGCATGATACGGCATTTAATGAAGTGTCCTTCCCATAACAAAAGAGATCCGGACTCTGTGGAGGAAAGTATTTGATTGTTGGGCAATTCAACAAAAGAATGAATGTCAGTCAGTTCTACCTGCAATCATGGGTTGAGTAGGCATATTTCAATCATGTTCGGGCTGGAGCGGGCTACCTTTCCAAATTTCCCTATGTCCCCTTGCAGCTTCAGCCCAGTGAATGTTGATGCCATTTTCCAGAAGCGAATGTGGCCTGTCCCTGCTGTTGTCAACCGGCCATCGTTTACCGGAGAAAACTTGACACTATAAACTTCTTGACCAAACGCCTAAGCTCACAGGCACTAATTTGAACCCTCAATGCATCAAATCTACGCACCTTGCTTTGAAGAAGCATTTGTTCCTTGTTCCAATCCCAAATGCTGAGCATAAAATCAGGTGACCCGGATACTGTCGCGAGTTTTCCGCCACCGCTAGAATACGACATGCAAGCGAAGCTTCGCACGGCTCCATTCCGTAAAATCTTAATGAGGTCAAGACTTGGATACTCATAAACACACAATTTTGGATCTCTTCCCTTTTCGCCCACCGTGAAGGATTTGCGTGTAGGATGTACGGCAAACGAGCCGACGCCTGTCCTGTCGATCCCGAATACATACTTTCTCTTCATAGAGGGCACGAATAAAATAACCAAAGCATTTCCTGCGGCATAGGCAATGACAGCTTCGGGACTATCTTCTAAATATTCAAGATTAGCCTTGCGCGATGTATCCATACCGAAAGAGTGATACAATCGAAGTAGCCCCGAGCTTAGTTCGAAGCCGCGACGGCCAGTGCATGTAGCTCCGCGATCGTAAGGCCCCATTGTGGCGTTATACAATATTGCCAGGATATATAAGGGCCTATACGGTATTATTATAGGCTATATGTATACCGAGTATACTACGGTATTTGATCGCCGAAATCGCCCCGGACTCCGAGTGCTAAGGCTAGTCACGATCATGGTCGCTTTCAAAAATGGTCGTCCAGGTGGCTCGAGCGCGGCCGCCGCCCCTAGCAGGCGTCGAGCCTGAGGTCACGGTGCCAGTGGGCCCCGGGCCCGGGGCCCATCCGAGTCATGGCATGCCATGGGCTGCCAGGCTGGGCCCGGGAGTCTCGGTTTTTTTTTGTATTATTAATCATACTAAAGGTAGTTTATTTATAGAAGTCATCGCAAAACTCCAACATGGCCAAAATAGTACATAGCCAAATTGAAGTGAAGCCTGCAAAGGCAAGCCAAGGTAGCCACGGACCCCTCAGACTTCCACAAACTCAGAATGCCTCTGCTAGGTTCTTCCGGACTCTTTTGGGCGTCTATCTGGGAAATGGTTGCTGCCTACGGAAAACCAATGGATTGTCCTGGGCTCTCATGGTCAAAGTCCAGGTGAAGGAAAATTGCGGGCCGGATTCGGACTGAGGCTCATTTCATCGACTGAGCTAGCTCTGAAGCCGATGGATCCTAGGCTCCGAATTCAAGCTGATTAGGTGCCTCGGAAACTCGATGGTAATATCCCGCAGTGGCACATGTCACGGTGGCGCCGAATCCGACTCAATCAGAGTGTTTTCTGCCTTCACACTGCCGAGTTGTTTTTCGAAGGTTGTTTCCCCTGTTCAGGCCCGCGGCAAAGCCTAATCTTGTGCGTGTCCGCAGGAGTCCTTGAAATTGTTATGTTGTTGATGATTTCAAAACACCCGTCGGGCCCTGGAGCTACGATCTTGCCCCTATATCAGCTGAGTAACGAGCCACTAGCTGCCCTTACGTCTAGAACGCAATCATCTGGTGGTCTCCTGCGCTACCATTTATCCAGTGCACATCTATACAATATATAAAAACGTCGCTTCTCTTGCTCCGTGCGGAATCCCTAGACTCCATCCATTCCCTGCGCAGCAAGACAAACGGATACACACACCATTTTCTTTGGCTACCTCCCGCGTCAGGAAACTAGCTACTGTCACCATCATCTTCACATTGTCGGAATTCATGTAACTTACCCAGAGATGAGCGGTAACGAAGATATGCGTACGCACAGGCGCACGCCTCTAGATGTTGGGCCCTCCTGGCTAGCACATCACCCAGGCTTTCAATCTTCCCCTTGGGTCCAGATGGTCGCATAGTCTCCAGCATTGCCTTGGCGACGTGGTCCATAACTGACAGTAGGAAGTGCCTCAAGCCTGATGAATGAATCAGAAGTTTCTCATTATCATCAGTGACAATCTGATTAAACGGACTTTGTTTGGCTAAAAACGTGCATGATTGTCGAGATACAGCCTCTTCTTGGATATCGCATGATTCCTTTGATCCAGGCTTGGTTACACGAAAAAAATTCAGGGCGCGGTTGTGCCTATCAGTCGCAGCGATCGCCTTGGGGACTGGGTGCACCCAATCAAGGAGCTTAATAATCTCCCTTTGCCAGGAGGGTGTAGACGGATTTGGCAATGTTAAATTATTCGAGCAACCACTTGTGTTCTTTGAAACCCACCAAGGACTAAGATCGTCCAATGAAGTCCAATTGTTGGAAACATCGAGAGCTAGGTCGGCGAGTGGGATAGCTAGTGGATGCACAGTGTCCTCAAACAGGTCGACCAGGGAAGGTATCATGGAAAGATGAGTATGCATTTTTGAGTCGCCTTGGAATCGCCAGTCCGAAGCTTGCAAAGAAATCCATTCTCTTTGCTCGGGTGTTGCATTTTGTGGAACTACAGAGGGTTCAGTGAGTATTACCATATGCGAAGGAGCAAGAAGTGGACTTAAGCATATGTTTTTGCTGCCGTCGACTTCACACTCCGGTATAAATATATACTTTAACATGAGAGGAGAAGCTGGACATGCGTCGAGGACATAGCTATGCGTTACTAGTACTGGATCCAAGAGCCGCACGCGTATGCATCTTGACACTAGCCTCAGCGGTAATGCAGCTGAACAAACGTCAGCATTGTGACCAGGTAGAAGAGCACGGATCTCCTCCTGAAGCTTCCAGACTTCACTGTCAATGGAACTTTGCGGCAAAAGAGTATCTGCTGCCTTGTCCTCATTGACACTGTTTGATCCAGAAGAGGCACTATGTTGCGACTGAGCAAGCACCCATTTCAAACTATTGTCTGCATCAATTAAAGTAAACTTAAACTGCTCTGAAATAAACTTGGCCACCGCTCTCTGTGCTTGTGTCCGCCCCGGCTGTCGTAGAACCCAGATGCGACGTGGAGTCAGACCTCGAGCCTCAATAAATTCATCTACAACCCCGACGATGCTGCTTACAAGGCTACATGTGAAGGGGCGGGCCCCTGGTGTATCAATCGCCTGCTCAAATATGCCCCCGGCAATCTGAAGACCAGCACAGTCCAGTGCAAGCACAATGCTTGCGGGATATGCAAAGCACACCTCACAGCCTTCTGAAGGGTCCTTGAAGCGGCGACAGAACTCGAGTTGCGATACATTATTAGTCGCGCGACTATTGCCTTCACTGACTTGCCCTGACAGCAAAGTGGAACCCCCATCCCCTGCAGCACGTCCAGCGCGTCTATGCCACTCTCTGACAAAGGCGAAGGCAATCTCCTTTAATGTGGCCGATCGCGGCTCACACGCAATAAGATACGGCTTGGGAAAGAATTGTGAATCTGAATCAAGGAGAAAGCAAATGAAGGTGCACAAGACACAAACATGGACAGAGGGTATCACGTTCGCACCTGACGCTGGTAGCACCATCAGATTAAAGTTGTAGGCATCACGAATAAGTTTAAAGAAGCTTTCTTCACCGGCACCATAGGTCACACCAGCTGCAATTACACATGCATGCAGTGTCGGTCCCTCCAATCGCATCACATGCGCCTCTAATGCCATCAATCCTTCGCAACTTGGCCAACATCTTCGATCAAGGTAAGTATCCTCCGATGCCCTCATGCTGTCGCCGGCGTGAAAGTTTTCACCGAGAAGCGGACATGCTCCCCAACTCAGAAGATTAGATATCAATATTACTCTCTGCGGTCGTGATCGTTTTGCTTCTCGCAAAAGAACCAGGATCGCGTGCATATCGTCTAGCAAAGACAACGAGGGAGGCTGGGGCGCAACCCAGAGCAGAACAACGTCTGCGTCCAATAAGTCTGACGCTTTGGGCCTTAGGCCACTGCCAAGTGCTGTGCCAATAAAGTGATATCTTGCCGGCTCGAGGCAAGCGGGGAGAACATCTGCGAGCAATCCAGGAGGACCGAAATGAGCAATTTTCACAGGATCGAGCCGGTTGGAGGAACCCCTTGGTAGGATCGGCAAATCCATGCTGCGCGTTACTGCCGCGCGAGCGGGATACATAGGCCTAAGTTGTAGTCACAGTAGGCAGCCTTAGGAGATCTGGTACCTTAGCGATCTATTTCAAGTCTAGGCGTATCTTAAGTGGCCCGGGGGTTTAATTCTGGCTCAGCCTGCGGTTCTTAGCTAAGTTGGGGACTCCGACCGTGACTCTGACTGCCGAAGCTAGCCTAACTTGACTCGGAATTCAATGATTATCTAGTAGCATATCAAAAGCCGATACTAGAGATTACTGGGCCGGCCGGCGGCGGCAAGGCGGCCCTTTGTACGCCCAAAAACGGCAATGCACGCCCGCTGCCCCCCCCCGGGCCGCCCGCGCACGGGAAGGGAGTCTATCGACGCTGACCAGTGAGTGAGCATGAATTTGGCAGCATTGGCGACCGGGCGGTCGATCGCGCCCCCGCTTAGCACGCGATTTGACGAGATCTCACTTTCTGCGAGGCCCCAAGGACGCGGACTGGACCTGCGTGAAGCGAGACCCCATTATTGTATGGCAAATTGTGGTTGCTTTCGCCCCCCGGGGACCGGAAGGTGCCGAAATTCACCGGTCATCACCTCAAAAGTCGCAGCTGATTGGACGAAGTGCTTTTAATTGATAGGTTAATGCTCTAAAAGCTTGAAGCCGATAATGACTTTCAGTTTGTAAAGAAACTCAAGCCCAGGGCCTAGATGGCTGGAATTAAAAATTCCAACGGGCCTCTAACACCCTGGGACCAACAAACGTCCCGGGCCGGAAACAACTCTCCGCTTTTAAAAACGCTGTCGTGATCTAGGCCGCGGCTACTGAGAACAGGCACGGTCGCCATTATTACCCCAATGCAACTTACTCGCGAGCCTGCCAGCATAAATCACACTAGGCGGCGGGAAGAGGGGCCACCTAAGTGCATTAAGACTTCATTAAGTTGCACATAAAAATATGAAGCTGCAGATGGGTCCGTCCTATTATTGCACTGAACCCCGGAGTCCTGGATTGTATTTAAATTTCCAGTCACCGCGCTCACGGATGTGATTACATGAAAGTCCAACCAGCGAAGAAGAATTACAAACTAACCAGCACTCACAATACGATCGGTTTTGACTTGGCCCTCCGTAGTGGCTTTTGGCGACGTTTAACCTGGGATGAAGAAAGAGCAGAATCAGCGTAGTATGGACTACTCTTGTGTATCCGAAATCCAAATACACGAGGGACCTGGGACTTTTAGTGAAAGAGGCCCTTGGGAGTTCTATCATTTACTCTGAAAGCAACAAAGTACTGCGAGTTCTTTTTAGGAATACATTCAGGGAATGTTAGCATGAAGAGATGAGGAAATGTTGTTCCAAAGTAGGCTCCATCTATTGAAGCTGATCGTGATGATCGCGGAGTGAAGATATCATGGCACATAGGGCAAAAAATCTGCACCGTGTAGTTCCTTGGCACATCCGACCTAGGAGGAAAGAAATAAGGACTTTTTTTGGAAACATGTTCTGTATCTGTACCGGCCAATGGGCAACGCAGGCTGTCCTGAACAAAAAGCCCTGGGGCACTTTCCAAAAGATGCTGAGGTGAGCTTTTCGTACATTGCCTGCAAACCTCGATTCGTAATGATGTAGCGAGCATGAATTAAGCCATATAACATTTCAGCCGCTGATCTGTGTACAAACTAAAAAGAAAATGTCAATATGACGCACTCAACAAGCTCTTGCTGTTCTTCTGTGAGTGACTCTTCAATTGCCATCTCTACCTACTAGGAAATACATGACACAACTTTGCAACGGGCGCTGGCTTGTGCATCGAGGATCATGTCAAGAGCGTAATCATAATACGGCACGAGTGAGGAAAGCCCAGTCAAATTGAAGTCATCCTGGATATATTCTTCATCAACTTCACAAAAAAATTCATTTCCACGCAAGCTCAAAAACCAGGATATCCAAGAAGAATCTTCCTCGGAGGCGGACATGTCTTCTTCTCGCTCGTCATCGTCAGCTTCGACTAGGGAAGTTAAATCAGTGGCCGCAACATGATCTGCTAGCAGCGAAGCATCATCTTCACCCGCTATGTCCGCAAGGGGGTCTTTATCTGGCTCCGTCATCATACAAGTGCTGCAAGACCTCGCCTGCTCGGAGCAATAACTTTGTTAAAGAAATCTACAGTTGCCGGGAGCTGATCTACCAGACTGGTACTGGCAGGCGATTACAGATAACTAGTACTAGTGTGTGATTATGTCGGGCCCGGCTTCATTTATCTGGCCGTCCTGGGCAATAATGGCAAGAAGATACCGAGTCGCTCAGACTTTCACAAGCCGCGACTCGGACCCCTTAGGCTCAAGCTTGCACCACTGGCAGTTGCTGTCACAACTTGAAGGAGGGTAACAGTTTCCGAGTCAGATTTACAGTTAGTGCCAGTGACATATTTGGTTTCCATCTTAGTGGTACTGCCTGCCAGTGCGAATAACGCAAGACCAAAGCCTGACTCGGAGGGGTCACGGTCACCTAGTACGTATGGTACGCACCTTTGGCCCGGGGAGTACACTATGCAGCGGCTGAGATAGTCCGCCGGCCCGGGAGGGCAGGCTACCTTAAAATACACTAACTTGACTCGGAACTAGCCACGGTTTTTGGTTTTCGGTTTCACGGTTTTATCATGATTGCGCGTGTGGTGCTGTAGAGTAAAGACCACGACTCCTCCTCTGGTACGCTATCGAAGTAGAAAGCCGCGAGCTTTGGAGGCTCGGGGCGAGATTATCTTTACGGAAGATACTAGTCGTTGTAGATCAGGGCCCGGGCTCCAAGGCACATGGCGCACCGTGGCCAAGACATTTCAGCAGCATCGCTAAGCGACTTTGAGGTCGGCGTAACTCTTGGCACCGGCTCCTTCGGGCGTGTACGATTTGCCACTCACAAGGTAGTTTGAGCACGTTAACTACGACGTGAGATTGAAATAGGATACAACAACTCCATGGGCTGTAAAAGTTCTGAAGAAGAGCGAACTGGTTCGCTTACAGCAGGTCAAGTCGCTTACTATCTGCTATTCATATCAGTTATACATGCATGCAGGTGGAGCATGTCATTTCGGAGAAAACAATTCTCGATCAATGCAAGCACCCATTTATTGTGCATCTCGCTTGCACATTTCAAGGTGAATTTAACTATTTTGGGAAGTTGATTGATCTAATAATTATTCACAGATAAGTGGTACTTGTATATGGTGCTTGAGTATGTCGTCGGAGGGGAATTCTTTACTCACCTCCGTAACGCTGGACGTCTTGACATAATTTCTACAAAGTTCTACTCTGCTCAAGTCACGCTTATCTTTGAGTATCTGCATGCTCGCGATTTCATTTACCGGGATCTTAAGCCGGAAAATCTCCTGCTTGACAAGGACGGTTATGTGAAGATTACAGACTTTGGTTTCGCCAAGAGAGTCATATATAAGACGCTAGAGCCCGTGTAGTTTGAAGCGCATTATGTCTCCAATTTTCTCTTGTAAAACTTTGATGCAGGTATACTCTTTGTGGAACCCCCGAATACATTGCGCCAGAAGTTCTACTGAATAAAGGGCATGGCAGGGGAGTCGATTGGTGGACGCTGGGGATTTTAGTGTACGAAATGATGGTAGGGCAGCCCCCTTTTATTGACGAAGATCCAATGGGCATATATCAGCAAATTCTAATTGGAAAAGTGAGCTTTCCGCGCTTCATTGAACGCAACGCTAGGTCTTTGATCAAAAAGTTGCTGGTTGCAGATTTAACGAAGCGCTACGGCTGTCTCAAACGGGGCGCGTTGGATGTCAATAAGCACAGATTTTTCCAAGGCGTAACTTTCAATGACATACTCGCAAAGAAGGCCACTGGACCTGTTATTCCCCTCGTGAAGGATCAATATGATACTTCTAATTATGAAGCTTACCCTGACTCTATTGAAGAGGCACCAATCTCTGTTTGCACCAGCGGCGCCGATTTGTTTGCATCCTTCTAGCACTGGCATGGAACTACTTACTGATCAAAGTTTTGGTTCTTGTGCACTACGTATGTGCTGAGGATGACCACATCGTGCTTGAGTCCCTAAGGCTCAGGGAGGACCCAGGTACTAGAAGTACACTAGTTTGTCCCTCCCAGGCCCAAAGCTCTCAGGTTGACAATGGCCCGGGGGTCATGGTCACATGGCGGTCACAAATACTCGCACGAACTTGAAGACGCCCGCGAGCTAACGGGGATGTGCACTTGCAACTGGGGCAGCCGCCTTGCAAGAGCGAGAAACTGAGCGAAATGCTCTGAGTACTTTTAAAATAGCAACTCAACCGGTTGATTACCGGGGGCTGTAGCGCCTCCCAATCAATAGTCTAAGGGGCCCGGGGAACTCAGGCTTACTGCGAATCATCCTTCGGGTGCCCCCGGGGTGCTTCACATTCTACCGAACTGCGAAGCTCACGCGAACCGGAATGACGGCCCATGCGCCAGGCGTCTCGCTGCCGCATGCAGCGTGTCCGCAACGCGCAATGCCCTTGTTGCGAATCCCGCGAGTCGGAGACGATTCAACACACGTTGTTTGAATGCAAGGCCTCCGAGAAAGTACGTGAAGTATTTCACTCGAGATTATACTCAGCTCGCCCCCTCGCACGGCAATTGACTGGTGAATATCGCTGTCGTTTGGTCATTGAGTGCTGCCCGCAACACGACCCGCGAAATTCTACCTCTCCATCCATAAAAAATATAATATTTGGAAATCGCCGTAGCTCCTCAGCCGCTATTAGTCTTCTTAGAACCCTCTGTATGA
>MPLT02000525.1_pt1 | contig 13581 bp, 11 predicted proteins | sample 1617391 | NCBI WGS metagenome assembly MPLT02 (sample SAMN05944800, study PRJNA350692) | marine metagenome | biome: marine; feature: ODZ; material: water; isolation source: 70 m water sample filtered on 0.2 um supor filter | place: Pacific Ocean | collected 2012-04-08 | depth 70m m
AGCCACCTCCCGATGATATTGGTCAATTTCACCTTGGAGAAAACCGTAGTATCGGTCAACGCCACGGTGCAGAGGCCAGTGACCAAAAGGTCCAGCTGCAGAGGTGTTTTCCATCGGGGCAAGGTGCCATTTGCCGGTACAGAATGTCGCATACCCTTCAGCGGACAGTACTTCAGCGATTGTTCCAGCATGGTTAGATATATGACCTAGTTGATGAGGGAAACCAGTTTGCCAATTAGAAACCCCTCTCATTCCAGCCGCGTGTTGAGATCTTCCTGTAAGTAAAGAAGCGCGTGTTGGTGAGCAGAGGGGAGTGACATGAAAGTTTGTGAACTGTAGCCCGTTACTTGCTAACGCATCTACATTTTCGGTATCTATTTCTGAGCCATAACTTCCAAATTGGGCAAACCCAGTGTCGTCTAGGAGAACAATGATGACGTTTGGTGCGTCTTCCCCGGGGTGTGGTGCTTCAGGGAACCATGGTTCAGAATCGGCAAGAGTTCTCCCAATTTTTCCTTCAAATGGTTGACTCATTTTATACCTCAGCTTTTTCGTCTAGTAATTTCATGATTTCTCGGGCGACCATTGGCCCAGCATTCTGGTTTTGACCAGTAACAATGTTTCCATCAACTTCCCAGTGGTTAGCGAGCGGGTCGCGCCGCCTATGAGTGCATTGAAAATCGGCTCCAAGTCCCCGCAATTCTTTCTCTGGATGATGGGGGGTGGTTTCGATGCCGAGCTCCCGAACTTGCTTATCAGTTACTGCAGTGATTCTGCGTCCCTTCACCAAAGGTTCCCCGTCAGCATTTTTTGCCTTAAGGAAACCAAGAGGACCGTGGCACACCCCACCAAGAACGAGATTTTTAGCATTTGCTTCCGTTACTTTCTCCCCGATCATGTCGGAGAAGCCAAGATCAAAAGCCGCACCCCATCCGCCTGCAAAGAAGATGACGTCATAATCATCAACATCAATATCAGAAATATTTATTGAATTTCTTACTTTAGTTTTCAACTCGGTATCGGCAAGAAAACGATCATCATGTTCGGACCGGGGAATCGGACGCAACGAGATTGGATCAACAGCTATTTCTCCACCTTTAGGACTGGCGAGATCAACTTCAATACCTGCATCGGAGAACAAGTAGTAAGGGACAGTCATTTCTGAAGCAAATAAACCAGTTGGCTTTCCAACGTCAAGCCAGGCGTGGTTCGTGCAAACTATTAAAGCCTTCAAACCCTCACTTTTGAGTGTGTAGCTTTCGGTGTCATGAGGGTGCATGCCCAATTTTCTCACCAGTCGCCTTAATGCCCGCGCCGGAGGAGGGGGAGACTTTCGCGGAAGTTGCTCAACAGGTGGATTTCGTTTTTCATACGGCCAAGGGTTATTTCGTGCCGGGACAGAACGTTCCGCTTCTTGCGCTAAAGCGTCTTTCATGTAAGTAAAAACTTTTTGGGCGGCAATTGAATCTTGAAGATTGTTTACTTCAATTGGGTCTGCTGTTAAGTCGTATAGCTCCCATTGGTCAGGTATAGGAACAGTTCGGTAACTGTCACCACCTCTCATTGGGCTTGCTGCGAGTTGAGATTCAAACGGTGTAGACCATGTAGAAGGATCATCAAAAGCGCGAACAATTTTCCACAAATGATTCTGTCCGCCTTCCGCTTTCTCCTCAGGGACTGAAGTGACAATTCCTTCAAAGTTGCATGCGACATGTGCCGGCACTTGAATACGCAGAGGAGGCGGCGGGTTTTTGTTCATTCCAAGAGCCCTCGCCATGCCCGAAGCTAAAGTATCTCCCTCTAGCATGTTGTCTCGAGTCATGAAGTAAGCGGAGCGGCCTTCAAGCTCTGGTGAATCTATTCCGTCAATCAGTGAGGAAAGGTCACGACCGGGCAACGGATGCACTTCACTAAATTCAGTGGAAAGTTCCTCAGAGAGCTGAGTTTGATTCAATCCTGCCAAAGCAAGCGCAGTAGGAATAAGGTCAACATGAGAAGTAGGAACATTTTCAACTGTTCGCGCTGATGTCAAGTTCTTTCCGGTTCGCACAACCTGAAAGGGAACACGGGAGGCCTCATCATAAAGGTTGTACCACTTTTGATGCAGTCCTCCGTGTGAGCCGAGGAGATCTCCATGATCTGCAGTCCGAAAGATTATGGCCTCACCTTCAGTTCCTTCAGTTACCGCAGTTCGGACTCTGTCAATTGGGGCATCAACTTCAAGATGAAGACGGTAATAAAGATTGCGATACTCCTGTTCGTTCTCCTCATAAGTTTTCTTCAATGTTCGAGTGGGTCCATAAGCAGAGTAATAAGAATTCTTATAGGCAATTTGAGCTGCAGGTTTTGTAGCGAGATCTTCATGGCGCGTTGGGGATTCCGGAACATCGGGTGGTAAAGAATCAGTTTCTTTCAAGGGGGATATGTCTCGACGTTTCCACGCCGGGAATAAAACGATGTCATGTGGATTTACAAAACTTGCAACAAGCAGAAACGGGCGTAAAGATTCGGAATCTCCCTCACTGCGTAATCGGTAGCGATTTTCTAACCAGCTAACAATTCGGTCGGCGATCAGGTCATCACGTATTGCCCCAGAGTTAGCCAAAGGAGCTCCATGTGGTTCCGGCCCTATCCATCCATCAAAACCAAACGCGTCTAATGGATTTGCCTCGCGATAGGCGTCAACGGCTGATTGTATGATTTCGCCACTATCAGTATTTGTGGCAAGAGGAAATCCGGTAGCAGGGTCCATTAAATCTGCATGACTTATATGCCATTTTCCGTCGTAATGGGTGTCATAGCCGGCGGCGCGGAACCAGTGGCCAAGCGTCGGTACTTCTCCTTCTCGTAGCCAACGCATACGAGTATCTGAAAAGGTTTTCCCAAGACCATCTGTTTGGGTTACCCCATGTAAATCTGGGTATTGGCCAGTAAAAAGAGTTGGACGGCTCGGCACGCAAGCCAAAGACCCGGTGTAATGCCGAAGAAAAGAAATTCCGTTTTCTTCAAACCATTTTCTGCCGGTCAAAGAGTTGTCACGCCAAGACTTCAGTTCATCTCCCTCGTAGGGTGTGGGAGCACGTTCTTCATCTGTCATGATTATGACTACATCAGGTTTATTCATGAACTCTCTCCCTTTTCGATGCTTGGCTCAACGTGCTTTTTTAGATCGCGTAAGAGTTTCTTGTTAATTCTGGCAATAACTCTTGAGACTATTGCTGCGGGAAGGGCGGCTGGTGGCCGAATCGGAACCAATTCAATAGTTAAGCTCACTTTCGTTGGCGCTTCATTCTGGCTAATTCGCCAGCAATTAGTGGCGCTACGAAAGACTGGTGGAAGTCCAGAAAGCGTGTAGGCGAGCAGTTCTCCCTCATTCCACTCTGTCACTGTTTCTATGAGCGTGTTAGCTCCTTGTTGTATTCTGCGAGCGGAACCAATCCCTGAGCTTTCAGGAGTTAAGTAGGTGGAATGATCTACTACACCAGACCATGTAGAGATACTGTCAAAGTCCGATAAGACTTGCCAGATCTGATCGCTTGAAGCGTTAATGAATATATCTTTTTCAACAACTGCCATTATTGTTCTGCACCTTGTTGCGAAATGTTTGAAGAAAGACGAGCGATGCAAGCCTCGGCTTCGGAGGCAAGCTGAGCCACAACTTCTGATGCGGGAAGAATGCTGTCAATTAAACCGGCAATATTCCCTGCGCCGTTCATGGAAATTCCTTCTTTTCCTCCGCGATCAGTAGCAAGGGGGCCAATTGTCATTCCGGTTAAGACGGGTTGTAACGGCATTGGGAGAGGGTCTAATTTGTTGTCCTCCCAAGCTTTGGTCCACTTATTTGGAAGCATTCTGAAGCGTTTACCGGTGTATGAGCGGCTTATGATTGGTGACTGGTCAGCAGCAGCCACAATTCCGGCCTTTTGCCAACCTTGTATTCCTGCTTCTTCGGTGGCGAGGAATCGTGTTCCTACCCAAACGGCTTGGCAGCCCATCACTAGTGCAGCAGCAAGTCCACGACCATCACCAATTCCACCGGCTGCGACAACTGGGACATCCACAGCGTCGAGTACCTGTGGTAAAAGAGCGATGGTTCCTACGTGTCCGGTGTGACCGCCACCTTCAGTACCTTGAGCTATAACTACCTCCGCTCCGTCTTTAACGACGCTTACGGCTTGTTTCGTGTTGCCGACTACTGACATTACGGCAACGCCGGCATCCTGTAGTCGTTTTGCTATAAATCCAGGTGAACCAAGTGCCCCTACGAATACGGGAACGTTCTCTTCCATGACGACTTCTATTTGGGCCTCAGCGTCTGTACCTAGAGCATTACGGTCCATGTTTGAAACCGCAGAAGTTTTGTCGACTCCTAATTCTTGAGCAATACTTTGCGCTGCTTTCTTGTGTTCTTCTGGAATCAAATCTGCGACATCGGACATCTTTGTTCCGCTTTGATCAATTCGTGCCGGAAGGATGAGATCAACTCCGAAAGGTTTATCGGTCAACTCGTAGGTTCGGCGAATCACGGTCCGGATTTCTTCAGGTGACATCGAGGTGCAGCCGAGGACACCAAGCCCTCCTGCATTTGAAACAGCGGCAACTAGCTCTGGTCCCGCTATTGGGCCCATTCCTGCCGAGAAAATAGGCAGTTCAATACCAAGTTTTGAACAAAGGGGAGTTTTAAGCATGTCTATTCTTGGCTTTCCGTGCTGTTCAGTTTTAATACGGTAGGAATATCTTCAGAAGAACCGACTTGTTTAAGCCGGGCAGAAAAAAATCCGCCGTAGTCCCAAACAAGGTCACTTCCTTCTCTCCATCGTCGAACCTCAATTGGCATGCCAACAGGTCGTAGGATGTGAACTCCGTCTTCGTAGGTGGCTTTTACTGTTATCGGGGTCTTGAAATCGGCTGCCATGACATCGTTTACGCCGTTTTCTTCGGTTCCGTCGCACCTCATATCGTGGATAACCCCACCACTGGTGATGACAATTCGATCTCCGCTTTGTTCGATTCGCTGAATTGATCCAAGAATTTCATGATCCGTTTGAGGTGTTCCTTGAACGGATACTTCGTACGCCTCCCAGAGTCCTCGAAGGTCAGGAGCTTCAGCGATGAGAGTAGTGGGGCAGCCAGAGAGAATAGCTCCCGGAAATATGCCTTTGTAGCCGCCCTCAGGGGTTTTTGCGACCGGAATACTGTCTACAGAACGTGTATTAGGTGCACTTGATTGTTCACTCATGTATTCAGCCTTATACAAGGTTTTCTAAATTCAAAATCCAACATGAAATAAGTTACTAGTCGGTAACTTATTATGCAAACCGTGTTAATGTAGCGAAAAGAAGAGTAATGGATTTAACTAGAGAACAAATCTCTGGCAGGATAGTTATCTAATGAAAGACGGTAAGCAAAAATTCAATTTTCTTGCTCAGCATGCATGGGCCAAGACCTGGTGGCGCATGAATGAAGACAAAGTAATAGAAGATCATTACCGCAAAAACAATAAATCCAGTAGTAAAAGAAAGCGTTTTTCCAAAGGATAACTATGTCTCCAATATTCAATAACCGTATAACTGAACTCTTAGGAATAGAGATTCCAATAGTTCAAGCCCCAATGGGATGGATATCGCGTGCGCAACTCGCCTCAGCAGTCTCCAATGCGGGAGCGATGGGAATCATCGAAACTTCTTCCGGAGAACTTGATGCGATACGCGAAGAGATAAAGAAAATGAATGATCTCACAGATAAACCCTTCGGTGTAAATATCGCTCAAGCTTTCGTTCGTGACCCTGGCATTGTTGACTTTGTCATTGATCAAGGTGTGAAATTCGTAACCACATCTGCAGGCAACCCGATGCAATACACGTCGTTACTCAAAGAAGCAGGATTAACAGTGTTTCACGTAGTTCCCACGCTTTACGGAGCTTTAAAAGCAGTCGAAGCGGGCGTAGATGGACTGGTTGTCGAAGGAGCTGAAGGAGGGGGATTCAAGAACCCCCGAGATGTAGCACTTATGGTGCTCTTACCGTTGATCTGCTCAAAAGTAGATGTTCCTGTGATAGCTGCTGGAGGAATGGTTGATGGAAGTTCAATGGCTGCAGCCTTGGCGCTAGGCGCCGAAGGAATCTTGATGGGTACTCGGATGGTTAGCGCTCAAGAATCTCCTGTGCATGACAATTGGAAACAAGCAATAGTGGATGCAGCGGAAACAGACACAGTCTTTCTCAACCGGCATACCTCACCTTCCTTACGAGCGTTACGAACAGAAAGAAGCGAAGCTTTAGAGTTCGACATGGAAACTAACGCGATGACCGCATTAGTTGGAAACACTCAAGATTTGTATTTCGGTGGAGACATGAACGCAAGTCTTGCGTTAACCGGTCAAGTGGCTGGGCGAATCACTGAAGTAGACCCAGTCAGTAAAATTATTTCAGAATGCGCTACTGAATGCATCCAAATACTTGAACAACTATCAAGTAAATATTCAAACGCATAAAAAACTCAGGAGATTAAAGCCTCTGTTTGGTTTTCATCACCAGGAATAGAATCTGATTCTGTAGTGGTAAAGATCATAACCCCGTCATCAACGGGAGCTTTTGAAATCAATTTAATGTCCCTATGAAAGTCCTGTGTGTGCAGCCATGGTTCGCGGTCGCCTTGACGGGGGAGAAGAGGCATCATGCGTTTCATGTATCCCGCAGGGAAATCTTCGATCCACTGCCGTTTTGGCATGTCAGCATCTTCTTCTCTTAGACGCGGGGTGCATTGTGTCATCTCAACTTTTTCCATGTGATTCAAAAGTCGACAAACATATTCACTTGTTAAATCAGCTTTGAGCGTCCAAGAAGCATTTACATAACCAAAACAAGAAGCCAAATTAGGGACATCAGAGTAACCGACTCCTTTATATGTCCATGTTTTAGAGAAATCAAGTGGGTTGCCGTCAACAAAAAAATCCATTTCACCAAGAGTTACGAGCCGAAGGCCTGTGGCCGTAACGATTATGTCGGCTTCCAAGACGTTCCCGGACGTTAAACGAATACCTCCTTGAACAAATGAGTCAATGTGTTCAGTGACAACAGAAGCTTTCCCGGATCGAATAGAGCTAAAGAGGTCACCATTCGGGAGAAGGCAGAGTCTTTGATCCCAGGGATTGTATGAAGGGGTGAAGTGTTTATCAATGTCGTAGTCGCTTCCGAGCTCTTCTTGCACCCCTTGGAGTAAAAGCTCCTTGACTTCTTCTGGATTCGTACGGGTCTTTTTGTAAACGAGACCCTGACGGAAAATGTTCTTCTGTCGGGTGATCCAATAAGCGACCTTGCCAGGAAGAATCTTTCGCAGAAAGTTAGCTATTCGATCTTGATCCGGCCGGGAAACAACGTAAGTTGGGGAGCGTTGCAGCATCGTCACATGTTTGGCGTCAGAAGCCATTGCTGGAACTAACGTCATTGCGGTCGCTCCCGATCCGATTACCACAACTTTCTTATCTGTGTAGTCAAGATCCTCTGACCATTGCTGAGGATGAACAATTTGTCCTGCGAAGTCTTCTACGCCTGAAAATTCTGGGGTGTAACCTTCCTTGTAGCTGTAATAACCAGAGCACATGTAAAGAAAGTTGCAAGAAAAAAGAACCGTTTCTTGAGAATCTGATGATCGGGCTTCAAGAGTCCATTTAGAGTCTTCTGAACACCATGAAGCGCTTGAAACAGTATGACCAAATTTGATTTTCTCTCGTATTTCGTATTCGTCGACAGTTTCTTCTAAATATTCAAGAATTGAAGGTCCATCAGCGATAGATTTCGCTTGCTCCCATGGCTTGAACCTGAATCCGAGAGTATGCATATCACTATCAGAGCGAATACCTGGATAGCGGAATAAGTCCCAGGTTCCGCCAAGATTTTCACGCCCCTCTAGAATTCCCCAACTTCTACCAGGACACATTTTCTGTAAGTAGTAAGCCGCGCTGATACCAGAAATCCCTGCACCAACGATTAGCACATCAAAATGTTCTTCGGCTTCTGTCACAGCATCTCCTTGACTTACCTTACAGTCATCGTATTTTAGTAAAGCAAATAGATATGCAACAAAACCTATTCATTCTTAGCCATGTACGAAATCTGCGTTCCTTTACGTGTAACTGAATCTGTCGCCCGATCAAGCCCTAACATGATCGCTTCAGAGGGATCTAGCCCTTGTGCCAGACCATGTGCGAATGCACCAACGAAAGCATCGCCAGCCCCAGTGGTATCAACAGCGTCAACTTTCCCCGCAGGGTAATTAACAAGGCCGACGTCTTGATTAGCGAAAATAACACCTTCTTCACCCACCGTCACAATAAGAGAAAATTTCTTACCGGACACGAAAGAAGAAATCGAAGACTCACTCACAGCTTCATTTGACAAAGCAAGAAACTCGTTCTCATTCGGTATCAGCCAATCAGTTAGTTCTAAAAGGCCCTCAGGCAAAGCAGCGATTCCGGTTGTAGGTGCGGGATTAAGAATCGTTGTCGCCCCGATTTCTTTTGCGGCTAAAAAAGCTCCGTAAGTAGCATCGGCAGAAACCTCAAGCTGCCCCACAACAACACGGGGTGCGAGATTGAGAATCCCTTCTCTTGCTGACTCTGGTGTCAATTCAAAATTCGCGCCCGGAACGATGATGATTCTATTTGTTCCATCGGGTTCAACAAGAATTGTTGCAACACCAGTTGGGCCCTTTCCTTCAGTCAGATGCGTAAGGTCAATATCGTATTTTTCCAAATTTTCTCGATATGAATCACCGTACACATCTTTCCCTAAACAGTTGATGAAACCGACTCGTGAACCAAGTATCGATGCCATAACAGCTTGATTGGCGCCTTTTCCTCCAAATGTCATTTGAAAGCTCTCTCCAACAATCGTTTCGCCGGCTTCGGGAACGCGCGGAGAGTACGAAATCAAATCAATCATGGTTGAACCAACCACGACAACGGAATTGTGTTCTTCTTGAGACATAATGGCTATCTAAATAGTAGACCTACATTAAGGGTAAAAACCTTGACCTTGAACATTCGTAAACTTATAACGCGACATGAAGAAGTCCGCATTGAAGGCGGAAAAGTAGCCGATCCCGCACTACACCTCTACGGAGTGGCAGCTGTTATAACAAATCCATGGGCCGGAGAAGAATTCGTTGAAGATCTGCGTCCAGAAATACTAGCCACTGCTCCTGAACTTGGAGAAGAAATGGTTCCACGTTTAGTAGAGATGGCAGGCGGCGGAAACTTAATTGAGGCTTACGGAAAAGCAGCAATGGTTGGAACTAGCGGAGAGGTCGAACACGGATCTGCGCTAATTCACACATTGCGCTTTGGAAATGTCTTTCGCGATGCCGTAGAAGGCACTGCCTATCTTTCTTTCACTAATTCCCGTGGGGGCCCTGGTGCCGTGGTTTCTATTCCCATGATGCACAAAATTGATCCAGGTTGGCGCTCACACTATTTAACTCTTGAAATGGTTATCCCTGATGCTCCTGCACCTAATGAAATAGTCGTAGCTATCGGAGCGTCGGTAGGGGGGCGCCCACATCATCGAATTGGAAATCGTTACTCCGACATGGAAGAAATGGGTATAAAAAAAGACGATGATTAAAGAAACTATTTATAAATTATGAAGACAGCATTATGCGTGACGTTACCTATTGATCGGAGATCAGTATGAATGACTATTTGATGTACATCGATGGAGAATTTTGCGAAGCATCTGACGGTGGACGTTTCAATTCGATAAACCCATCAACAGGTAAACCCTGGGCAACCGCTCCTGCAGCGACTGAAGAAGATGTAGATCGAGCAGTAAAAGCAGCACATCACGCCCTTTATGAAGGCCCGTGGTCCAAAATGACTGCCACAGAGCGTGGAAAAATGCTTTTCAAGTTAGCGGATCTAATGACGGAAAATTCAGAAATACTCGGTTCAGTTGAAACCACCGACAGTGGAAAGCTTGCTGTAGAAACACGTGGCCAATCTGCTTACGTTGCTGAATACTACCGATACTACGGAGGGTTAGCAGACAAGGTCGAAGGACGAACACTTCCCATAGATAAACCAAATCTTCACGTTTTCACCACCCAAGAACCCATCGGTGTTGTCGCAGGCATTGTTCCTTGGAATGCTGAAATGCTATTGACTGCCACCAAAGCCGCTCCAGCACTAGCTGCGGGAAATACCGTGGTTATAAAATCTTCAGAAGAAGCACCCGCCCCTGTTTTAGAATTTGCTCGACTTGTTGATGAAGCTGGATTTCCACCTGGTGTTTTTAATCTGATTACGGGTTTTGGAGAACCTTGTGGGCGAGCACTCACTAGCCACCCGTTAGTAGCAAAGATTTCCTTTACTGGCGGCGTAGATGCTGCCAGACATGTTGTAGAGAATACCTCCCGAAATTTCGCTCCTGTATCTCTAGAATTAGGTGGAAAATCACCAATCGTGATTTTCGATGACGCCGATATTGAAGGTGCAGTAAATGGTGCGGTAGCCGGAAATTTTGGGGCTTCTGGGCAAAGCTGCGTCGCAGGATCACGCGTTTTTGTGCAAAGCGGAATTTACGACGAATTCATTAGTGAAGTAATAAAACGAGCTGAATCGGTACAGATCGGAGATCCTCTAGATCCGGAGACTCAAGTTGGCCCATTAGCCACACAAGCTCAACGTGACCGGATTGAAACGACTTTGGCAACATCACAAGAACAGGGGGCCGTCATACATACGGGTGGTTGTCGCCCAGAAGGATTCGAAGACGGATGGTATTTCCAACCCACTGTTCTAGCTTGCCCAAATCAATCAGTATTGAGCACACAAGTAGAGCTTTTTGGCCCAGTAATGTCAGTTTTAAAATTTGAAACTGAGGAAGAAGCTATTGCATTGGCTAACGACACAGAATTTGGACTCGGGGCAGGTGTCTTTACATCTAACGTTGCCAGAGCCCATAGGGTTTCTGGCGCAATTCGATCCGGCATTGTTTGGGTGAACACTTACCGAGCGATATCCCCGATAGCCCCCTTTGGCGGTTTCCGACAAAGCGGGTATGGAAGAGAAGCTGGAATCAATGCCATCTATGACTACACACGCACTAAAAGCGTGTGGATCAATACGGGGGATGAGCCGATGGCGAATCCTTTTGTAATGCGATAGCAGAGAAAGCAACTAGAATTCACTAATGGACCATTACTTGGCGTTCCTTCTTGGACTTACAGGACTAGTATTTTCCGCCGACCAGTTTGTCAAAGGATCGGCGTCTGTAGCCAAAATTTACAGAATCCCTCCCGTGTTGATAGGGGCGGTTCTTCTCGGTTTCGGCACCTCGCTACCTGAGTCCTTGGTTTCAGTTACAGCAGCAGCGACAGGAGACCTTGATATAGCAGCCGGAAATATTATTGGTTCAAATGTGGCGAATTTGGGCTTAGTGATGGCTTTTGCCGTCATGATTTCAAAGATTGGAATGAAAGTATCTAGAGAAGCATTTTTCCAAGAGGGCGTAATGACACTGTGCGCTACTGTAGCGCTGGCCATTGTCCTGATGAACGGGTCAATACGTAGAGAAGAGGGAGCATTATTACTCATTGGAGGGACTGCTGTTCTTTGGCGAATACTTCATAACAGCGGGGGTCGAGAAACATCTTTTGAATCTGTTAAGGGTTTCCGAAAGTCAACGGAAATTCTTCGGGTCACAGCTGGCCTTAGCGGAACTGTAGTGGGAGCCTTTTTCACTGTTCGAGGCGCCGCTGGACTAGCAGAGTCTTGGGGCCTTACTGGCGGATTCGTTGGCTTTTTACTTATCGCTATAGGGACTTCATTACCTGAGCTTGTTACGACAGCAGCGTGCGCTAGACGCGGCGAGATGGAGTTAATAATTGGTAATCTTTTTGGATCTAACATCTTTAATTGCCTTTTAGTGGGTGGCCTTATGGGAGTGGTCGGACCAGGTGAAATCAGTGCTCCGAATATCACTGGTTCCGGATTAATTTTCATGCTTCTCGTTACGGTGACACTCCTCGGTCTAACGGCAAAAGAAAGAGAGATCCCTAAAAGCGGTGGAGCTGTACTCCTCGCCATCTACCTCGTAGCAGCGATCTTCTTAGGCATGAACTCTTCAACCCCCTCGATCTAAATCATGGTGAATTAGATGGATGCACAATTTGATAACGAGACCACACCCGAGTTGCAACAAAACGGGAGTTCAACTTTACTTCTTAGCGATCAGTGGAACATTGGGGAAAACCCAAATGGCGGATATTTGATAATTCCAGCATTGAGAGCGATGCAACTGCGAGAAGAACACCCAGACCCTCTTTCAGTGACCGCACATTTTTTACGACCCGGAACAGGGGGCGAGCTCGCTCAAATAGACACAGAGGTTCTACGAAGTGGTCGCTCAGTAACTACCACGAGAGGGTCGTTGTCGCAGAACGGAACGACTCGCCTTGAACTAATCGCAGCTTTTGGAAATCTTGTTGAAGGCACCGGGCACGATTACGAGATATCTGTACCGCCTCCACTAATTCCACCTCCTGAAGAGTGCGTCGGACGTAGCGGTGAACAACAAGGGGTTGACTTAGTTATAAATAATCGGATTGAGATGAGAATGGCTCCGGTGGATGCAAATTCAGAAGAACCTAAAAAGGCAGAGGTATCAGGTTGGATACGACTTTTAGATGGCAGAGATCCGGATGCTCTCAGTTTGGTTCTCTTCGCGGATGCTTTTCCGCCACCAATTTTCAGTTATGTAGGAAGAGTGGGATGGGTGCCAACTATTGAGTTCACTGCCCATATACGGTGCCGGCCTGCGCCTGGTTGGGTTCAAGGAAAATTTTGGACTGAGGACCTTAAAGATGGCAGGATGATAGAAACTGGTTTACTTTGGGATTCTGCCGGAACTCTCGTTGCGCAATCAAGACAACTGGCTATGTTTTTACCCTTAGATTCTTAACTTCCAGTCCAATTTGGTGGACGTTTTTCAGCAAAAGCCACCGGACCTTCACGTGCGTCATTTGATGTGAAGACTGGGATCTGCAACTCAGTATTCAAAGCCCAAAGTTCTTCTTCTGTTAAACCTTGTGTAGTTGCTTGAATGATTTTCTTTGACGCAGCTACCGCTAATGGGGCGTTCTGAGCAATTCTTTCCGCTAAGGCGAGAGCTCCCTCAACTGCTTCACCTTTCGCAGTTACTCGAGCAACCAACCCGTAGTTAGCTGCTTCCTCTGCGGTTATTGGATCTGCGGTTATTGCCATTTCCATCGCTTTGCTAAACCCGACTCGACTTGGAAGGCGCAGAAGGCCACCTGCTGCAGCATAAAGGCCTACGCCAACTTCTGGAATGCCAAGTTTGACACCTTCGGCAGCAACGAGAAGATCGCATGTGAGTGCGAGTTCAAGACCACCGGCGAGGGCAAACCCTTCTACTGCTCCGATTAATGGCTTCTCGGCACCTGATTTGATGAATTTCATGAAGGGTCCGATATCTTCGCCTCGAGCGAAAGCCTTCAAGTCCATACCTGCGCAGAATCCGCGTCCTGCTCCGGTTAGAACTCCGGCGGTTAGATCAGAATCAT
>MPLT02274671.1_pt1 | contig 13533 bp, 25 predicted proteins | sample 1617391 | NCBI WGS metagenome assembly MPLT02 (sample SAMN05944800, study PRJNA350692) | marine metagenome | biome: marine; feature: ODZ; material: water; isolation source: 70 m water sample filtered on 0.2 um supor filter | place: Pacific Ocean | collected 2012-04-08 | depth 70m m
CCATATGTTGGGAGTTATCGGGATGTTTGGGGGTTCTCTCTTCTCTGCTATGCATGGTTCCTTGGTTACCAGTTCGCTCATCCGTGAGACAACTGAAAATGAATCACAGAACTATGGATATAAGTTTGGACAAGAGGAAGAGACATATAACATCGTTGCTGCCCACGGGTACTTCGGTCGTTTGATATTCCAGTATGCATCGTTCAACAACAGTCGTTCTCTTCATTTTTTCTTGGCTTCTTGGCCTGTTATCTGTGTATGGCTCACCTCAATGGGTGTATCAACAATGGCTTTCAACCTGAATGGATTTAACTTCAATCAGAGTATCTTAGATTCTTCTGGTAGAGTTGTTCCGACTTGGGGAGATGTTCTTAACAGAGCAAACCTTGGTATGGAAGTTATGCATGAAAGAAATGCACACAACTTCCCACTTGACTTAGCATCTGCTGAGACATCTGAAGTTGCACTTATTGCACCAAGTATCGGTTGACACAAAAACCAAAACATAATATACTAAGGGGACTTACGTCCCCTTTTTTTATGCGACTAGGTGTAATGTGCTCTGGAAACGGAAGCAACTTTGAAAATATAGTACACTCATGCCCTAAGCATGATGTGGTGCTTATGGTTTACAATAAAAAGAAAGCAAAGGCAAAGAGAAGAGCAGACCTATTAGACATTCCTTCTTGTTATAGTAAAGATGAGGATGAAATCATTGCATTGTTTAATGCATATGATGTGGACATGATTGTCATGGCAGGATGGATGAAGATAGTTACCAAGAAGTTTGTTGATGCATTTCCTGGTAGAATAATAAATTTACACCCATCTTTGTTACCTAAGTACAAGGGACTACATGCTGTAGAGCAAGCACTTAAGGCAGGTGAAACAGAGACAGGATGCAGTGTGCATTTTGTAAATGAATACTTAGATTCTGGTGCTGTAATAAGACAACAGACTGTGCCTATTCTTCCTGGTGATACTGTTGAGTCATTGACTAGAGCAATACAGCAAGCAGAGCATCAATTATTACCGTTAGTTATCAATGCGTTATGACACTAATACACCAAGGTAAAGTTAAATCAGTCTATGACTTCCATGATACTGTTGATGAGGTTATCATTCAGTATCACGATAAGGTTACTGCTGGCAATGGTAAGAAGGTAGATTTCCCTGAAGAGAAGGGTGAAATATGCTGTCAAATATCTGAATGGTTCTTCAAATACTTTGAGGAATCATATGCAACTCATTATATTAATTGTCCATCACCTAATACTATGAAGGTGAAGAGACTTAATATGATACCAGTGGAGGTTATCTGTAGAAACATAGCAGCAGGTTCTATTGTTAGGGATACCCCTATCAAAGAAGGGACTGTGTTTGACCCATGTTTAGTAGAGTTTAATCTAAAGAATGATTACTTGGATGACCCACTACTCACTGATGATAGAGTTAGACTAATGGGTTTTGATCCTCATACATTCAGACGAAGAGCTACAGAAATGAATTGGCATTTCAAACAGATCTTTGGTAGAATGGATATAGATATTGTTGATTTCAAATTAGAATATGGACACGATAGCAACGGCCATTTATACCTGGCTGATGAGATATCACCTGACAACATGCGACTCTGGAAAAAGGGTACAAAGGAAAGGTTTGATAAAGACTTGTTTAGAAAGAGTGAAGGTGATATAGTGGAAGCATACAAATACATATTAGAACAACTAAGAGGAATGTAATGAAATTAGAATCCCAGTTTGTGGTTCCTCATGAGGATGTAAAACATAGAGATACGTTACTCATGTTGCTCAAAGAGAGAGCATATCGTAAGGGACAGTTTACACTATCATCAGGAAAAGAATCAGAACACTATGTCAATTGTAAGCCTGTCACACTATCTTGTGAGGGTAATGCACTGTTAGCACATCTCTTGATTAAACATATTGAGAAGGAAGCAGTAGCAGTTGGAGGATTAACATTAGGTGCTGATCCATTAGTGTGTGGTATTGCACAGAAAGCATATTACAAATGTGATAGACACATTGATGCTCTTATCATACGAAAGAATCCAAAAGGATATGGTACAAAGGAAGCGATTGAAGGACCAAAACCAAAGAAAGGAGCAGTCGTAACAGTATTAGAAGATGTCACAACCACTGGTAGCAGTGCATTAACAGCAGTTGGAGTACTGCGTGACGCAGGATATATTGTGAATCGTGTTGTTGCTATCGTTGATCGTATGGATGATCACAAAGTGTGGGAAGATAATAATATTGAATTCATATCACTATTCACACTTAGCGATGTCGCAAATGCTTGACTACATATAATGGTTGCATTTATTACACATGGCCACATATAAAGTTACGACGATAGACACAGAAGGTAATGAGTTTACTTTCGATTGTGCAGATGATGAAACCATTTTAGACAGAGCAGAGGAGGAAGGTGCTGATGCTCCATACTCTTGCCGTGCTGGTGCTTGTTCAACATGTGCTGGTAAGATAGTATCTGGGACAGTCAATCAGGAGGAGCAATCTTTCTTAGATGATGAGCAGATGGAAAATGGCTTTGTGTTAACATGTGTCGCATATCCTACAAGTGATGTTACAATAGAACTCGGTAAAGAGGAGGACATTTTCTAATGAGAGAAACATTAATCAAAGCACTACTGGCACATGCCCAAGGAGACATTGCTAAACACAGGGCAAACGTAGAAGTTTACCTTACTTCTCCAGTAGGAATTGGTGAGCATTCTAATGTAGTCGAAGCAATCGAAGAAGAATTAAATATGATTGCTAAATATCAAGACCAAATTGATGTAATCAACAAGTATTTTAAATGAAAATAGGAAAAGACCTTGACCTTTTTGATGGTCCTGATGATAGTGTCATTGAAGGAAGACCAACTTACGTTGATAAACTACCACAGGCAGAGATAAATGAGGATGGTATGGTTGAGATGATGGAGTCTCTTGGATGGAATGTTTCCCAGGATAATATCCTTGTAGTGCCTGATGGTGACAGTAAGATTATCATAAGGAATCTAAATAGAGAACAGTAAGTTTTAGTAGATGGCGTATTATCTACCTGAAGGATACTTCGGTCCTGTTTGTGATGTAATTACACAGGCTGAAGACGAGTTTGAACTCATCATTACGGAACCTCCTATAACGACAGAATGTATTGTTCCTTGGATGTGTGATGAGGGGTATCCTACTGATGTACCTTGGGACCCACCTACTTGGGAATGTTATAAAGATGAGACAGTTAGTGGTGGACTTGTAAGGTGTAGAGTCATTGGTCCATCTACTCCAATACCTCCAACACCTCCAGCCATTCCACCTGGAATAGAGATTTGGAATAGGGATTCTCCTAAACCAACTGCTATAGAAGGGACGTTTTTTATCCCACCTGTCACACCTAATGGTTGTTATCCATTTGATCCTGATGTTAATATCAGACCCATTACTATAACGAGGGCAGATGGTTCAGAAGTCCTGAAGTATGCTAGAAATAAATCAAACCCAACAACATATAATGCAATCTCAGAGGAATTCTGGTCGGAGAAAGCCAATGATTATGCAGTGTGGGTTAACCCTATGGTATGCACACTACCATGTCTAACTCAGACAGTAACTTATGAGATTGATTTTCCTGCGACAGATACTTACTTCATTGAATTTGGATGTGATGATACTGGTAAAGTATTCATTGGAGAAGATCCAAACATTACTCCTGCCATCGAGCAAGTAGGAGGTATGTTTTCTGGTGGTGCATACACAGCACCTGGCACAGCAAGTCATAACTTCACTGCTGGTAAGCACAAGATAACTGTACAAGTAAAGAATGGTAATGCTACAGAGATAGTTCAGTGGCAGCATGGTAGAGCACAGACACAGACATTAGTTGTTAGAGAGAGTACTACTGGTGGAGATAATGTACAATCAGTTAGTACTCTAGGAAGAGGTGAGCAAGAATCAGATGCAACAAATAGAGCATGGTATTTCTCTCACATAGCAGAGATGGTTGCTAGAGAATATTTCTCTGGTAGATTCGGACGCACAGGTAGCTTCCCAAACAGAGGGAGACCACCTGATATTGGTATGGATACATGGATAAACCATTACCTTAACCAAGCAGGTACATCTGTTAATGATAACCCTGTCCTTGCTACTCAGTGGGCTAATACTAAGGTAGCAATCACAGCAGGTTATGCTGCTGAGGCATTGGAAGGTGATATTGTAGCGTGGTATAGAAGTACTTGTATTAATACTGAGACTCTTAGAGGGTCACCCTGGGCACCTGAGAATTCATGGGCACAAGATTGGTCTACCAATCCAGGTGGATGGTATATGCAGATACATCGTGGTTCTATTCAGGGAGCAGGTTTACCTAATCTTATACCGTTTAGTAATAGAGATTATGGAATCAATCAAACTCATATTGATTCTAGTGGTAACTGGGATGGTAGAAAGGTACTTGTACCTGGATATGATGGTGATAAATGGTTTGCAAACACTACACTACAGACACATACCTCTCAGGGATTCACAGTTAATGTCCAACCAATTGTAAATGGTACTCAAGAAGATGGGTCTGTAAAGTATGATTCGGAATGGTGGATATCAATATCACCTCATCCAAATACATTGATAGTTGGTACAGAATATAATATTACATTTAATGCTGGTGGTACTGAGGATGTTGCAGTTAAGATTGTCATCGTACCAAGTAATGAGATGGGTAACCTAGGATGGTTCCAGTCTGGACCTCATAGTTTCTGGGGAGACTTCTTAAACACGTATGGAGTTTGGGTTTCACGTAATAAATCATTCTCAGGACAAACTAAAACATTAGATTACTACGTTACAATACCTGAGACAGGTACGTATAGTTTACAGTATGCTGCTGACAACTCAATGAGTATTACATTTGATGGCACACCATTAACTTTATCACCCACACCTGACGCAGTAAATGATTACACTATTAATTTCACAGCAACTAAAGGTCAACGTAAGTTAACTATGGCAGTGGGTAACCTAAACGTAGGTCCACCTAACACAGACAACTGGTCATACAATCCTGCTGGTGGTGCATGGAAGTTGACAAGAGCAGGTTCATCTGGTACAGTAGCAGGTACCTTTGATGCCAATGGTAACTTTGTTACTACAGGTACAGGCACAGCAACTATTACTTTCGGGTTTAGTTGGAGTGACAATCCTAATACTGCTGGCACTGCTTTGGGTACCTATTCTATTCCTGAGTTAGGAATATCATTTACCCAAGACACCTCACAATCCTCTGGCACATTAGCAAATCAAACTGCAACTGTTGAAGGTGGTAAGACCTACACATGCAGTATTGTTAGTGGTCATCCAGCAGGATTTACTTTAGGTGCTGGTAACACTTCCATTTGTTTTAAAGATGGTGATGGAAGTGACTGTAACGCTACTCTAACAAGTGGTGTAAGTAACATTGAGACTGTCATTCACCACTCTGGTATGATGGATGTACCATTGAGTGACAATATGATATGGCACACACGTATGGCATCTGGCTACGAATACTATGAACAAGCTACCTAAGATAAAATATGAAGACCTCCCTGATGAGATTAAGGAGGCAGTAGAAGAATGTGATATAGATTGGGAATGTATTGTTGACCAGGATTATTTCATAGGATTTCCTATAGGTCCAGATGAAGCAAAGGATATGAAGGTGAAGAGTGCTAAGAGAATGGTTGCTTATAGACTGTGGGGTGAGGAAATGAATACACTTTACAAGAAATTGGAGAGAGGACTCTTGACAAAGGATGAGGCAGAGGCTAAGATGCAAGAGGCAAAGATTCGTAGAGACCGAATAGTTGACAGATAGTTAAGATTGTGTTAGTATAAATACTTCTTAACAAAGGACTCGAAATTATCGTAACCCTGTGTTGAATGAAAACAGACTCCCATGTCGGGGAAGTCTATCATCCGCAGGGTCTTTTTGTATCCTTGCGAGACAGTTAACAAACAATCATGTCTATTAAAACTTCAATCGCAGCTCTTGCTGCTGCTCCATTCCTTTTCACAGGTGCTGCTTTTGCAGGTCCATACGTGAATGTCGAAGCTAATGCTTCATATCCAGATGGAGATTATTCTTCTGCAACTACAGATCTTCACGTTGGTTTTGAAGGTGGTGCTGAGAAAGTTGGTTACTACGTACAAGGTGGTCCAGCATTCATCCACACAGATTCTACTGACGACACTGAGACAGAACTTTCAGGTAAGGCAGGTATCAGCTATGCTGCTACAGAAAGTCTTGCTTTCTACGGAGAAGTTTCTGGTATCTCTAACGAAGATGCTTCTGGCGATGACATCATCGACTTCGGTGGTAAGCTAGGTGCTAAGTTCACATTCTGATAAGCAGAATATATAATATACAACAAGGGTATCTTCGGATACCCTTTTTTATTCTATAAACAATTATGAATTTCGCAGTTTATACAAGGACTGGTTGTCCTTATTGCACCAAAATCAAACAGGTTTTAGACGGTAAAGGTTACAATTATGTTGAGTATAAATTAGGTGAACAGTTCGATAGAGAATCATTCTATCAAGAGTTTGGAGAAGGTTCAACTTTTCCCCAGGTTAAATTGGGGTCAGAAAATATAGGAGGATGCACTGAATCAGTTAGGTATCTTTCTGAGAAGGGACTTCTATAAACCCTCTAAATAGTTCTGCCCTCATTGGAGACACCTATGGAAATTGCACTCGTTGTCCTGGTTGTCATAGGGGCTTTCATCTTAGGTCTAGTCACTTCTTGGTTAGCAAAAGGATACGTTGAAGATTATATCGAAAACGCTGCTTATGCAAAATCAATTGTGCATCCTGAGATGCTTGACGAGGATGGTATGATAGTATCTGATGATTTACTTTACATTAGAAACGAAATCGTTACCGATGATGAAGATGATGATTAATTATGGAGTTACATAATGGCCACAACAAATAGTTCTGCAAGACTATTACTCTCTGAGATATTGCGAAAGGTATCTAATGCCAAGACCAAAGCAGAGAAGATAGCATTGCTTAAGAAGCACAACAGCACTGCTCTACGTCAGTTATTGATTATTAACTTCGACGACAGTGTTGTTTCTATGTTACCTGAAGGTGATGTTCCTTACACACCTAATGAAGCACCAGCAGGTACTGACCACACAAGACTAGAGCATGAGTTTAAAGGACTGTATAGATTCTTTAAAGGTGGGGCAGATAAATTGCCTGGCATGAAGAGAGAGTCTATGTTTGTACAGTTACTTGAAGGTTTACATGCTGATGAAGCAGAGCTCATAGTCCTAGTGAAGGATGGGAAAATGAATACAAAGTATAAGCGTATTACTAAAGCGGTTATCTCTGAAGCATTCCCTTCAATCACATGGGGTGGTCGCTCATGAAGATAATTAAACCCAAGTGTAAGCAAGAAGATGTGGAAGATAAAACTCTTCCTACTCATGCATACGTTGTCGGGTATGTAGATGGTGAGTTCTGTCAAGACCTTGTGGTTGCACAGAAGCAAGCCGATGTGTTTGATTACTATTGGGATCTCTACAAAGAGAAACTACAGTATATTAAACAAGCAGCAGGTACAGTGAAACCTAATTTATGGAACGAATCAACACCACAGCCGCCCAAAAAGCCAAAAAAATAATAGTTAATAATAAGAAAGAGAAGCAAGATAAGGAGGACATGGAATCTGCATCGCAGTTTCTTAGATTCTTATCCACCTTGACAATCTATCCATTCGCTATTAAACTACTATGGAATTGGTTGATGCCAACACTGTTTGGTCTACCACCAATAACATTTCTTCAGTCCCTAGGACTTTTGATTATGTCTCGCATTATTATTAAGTATGAGTAAAGTATCTTTAGTCTCTGTCACTCCTGATGCAGAGAAAACCATTGGTTATATTGCTAGAGTAAGCAACCCAAATAATCAGGACAACCCAAAGGTAGAGGGGCTATTAAAGTATTGTATTAAGCATGGACACTGGTCTATCTTTGAGCAAGCACACATGACCCTGGAGATAGAAACAACCAGAGCAATTGCTGCACAGATACTTAGACATAGGTCATTTACTTTCCAAGAATTTTCACAACGGTATCAGGATGTCTCGTACATTAGAGAGGACATACCTATACCTGAGTTGCGTAGTCAAGATGATAAGAACAGACAGAATAGTATTGATGATGTAGACCCTGCTGTGCAAGAAAGATTTCGTAAGGAGATAAGACAGCATTTCAATCAGAGTATTGATCTCTATAAGAGTATGCTTCATGCAGGTATTGCTAAGGAGTGTGCTAGATTTGTCTTACCACTCTCTACTCCCACTAAGATATACATGACTGGTAGTGTCCGTAGTTGGATTCATTATATAAATCTTAGGTCTGCTCATGGCACACAGGCTGAGCACATGGAGATTGCTGAAGCATGTAGAGATGTATTCAAGCAGCAGTTCCCTGCTACCGCAACCGCATTGGAGTTTTAACATGCCTACATATCCTGTAATAAATAAGAGCACAGGAGAGAAAAAAGAACTCTCCATGTCCATGACTGACTACGACCAGTGGAAAAAGGACAACCCTGAATGGGATAAGGACTGGGCTGCTGGTGTAGGAGGTGTAACATATGGACAACCTAAACAATCTGATGGCTTTAAAGAAGTTATGAGCAAAGTCCAAGAGAAGCACCCACGTGCTAACCTATCGAGGTACACCTAGATTATGCCTAGAGCAAGAAAGAAGTCTAACGGTAATGGTAATGGTACTGCACCCATACAACCCATGTCTAAGAAGATGATGAAGAGAAAGAAACCCATTGATGGATCCTATATGGTGGACATTAAACCACTTACGGATAATCAAAAGGCAGCTTTCAAATCATATGAAGAAGGAAAACATCTCCTTCTACATGGTGCTGCTGGTACAGGTAAAACTTTTATCATGTTATACCTTGCACTGAAGGAAGTACTTGACGAATCCTCACCTTATGATAAGATATACATTGTAAGGTCTCTAGTTCCTACTAGAGAGATTGGTTTCCTTCCAGGAGATCATGAAGATAAGTCATACTTATATCAAATACCATACAAAAATATGGTAAGATATATGTTTAGTATGCCAGACGATAATTCTTTTGAAATGCTTTATGATAATCTTAGAGCACAAGAAACAATTGACTTCTGGTCTACATCATTTATTAGAGGCACAACACTAGACAATGCTGTTGTTATAGTGGATGAGTTTAGTAACTTGAATTTCCATGAGCTAGACTCTATTGTAACTAGGATAGGTGAAGACAGTAAGATAATGTTTTGTGGTGATGTCACCCAGACAGACCTTACTAGAGAGAATGAGAAGTCTGGTATCTCAGATTTCATTACCATTCTCCAATCAATGCAAGACTTTTCTTGTATTGAATTCGGTATTGATGACATCGTGAGATCAGGTCTCGTGAAGTCTTACCTAATTGCCAAATATAATTTAGGTTTTTAAATGACATTTAATTTTGTTGATGTTCCACTCAAACCTGTGGATGTTGAACCAGTAAATGAAAATGGGATAAGATTTTATCCTATTCCAGGTGCTGATAAATACTATCCGAGTGTTACCTCAATCACATCGTTTAAGAACGCTGCTTTCTTCGCAGGTTGGAGAAAGAAAATAGGTGAAGACGAGGCCAATCGAATTACTGCTAGAGCTACTCAAAGAGGTACTGCATTTCACAGTATCACTGAAGACTATCTTACAGATAAATTAGATCTCGACAGTTACTTGGAAAATAATCCATTATCTGTTAGAATGTTTCAGTCCGCAAAGTCCACTCTCAATCGCATAAACAACATCAACTGTCTGGAGACCTTTTTGTATTCACATTACCTAGGTCTCGCTGGTCGAGTAGATTGTATTGCTGAGTTTGATGGTGAGTTGGCAGTTATCGATTTTAAAACCTCGACAAAGATAAAGCAGGAGGAATACATCGAGCACTACTATGTGCAAGAGACAGCCTACGCTGCTATGTTTTTAGAACTAACAGGTATTGAGGTCAAGAAAATTGTCACACTTATCACGGTTGAAGATGGGTCTGTTCAAGTCTTTCAGAAATACAATCTTGATGACTATCTACAATTACTTAAATCCTATATCAAGGAATTTGTTGGGAGAAGTAATGCCTAAGCAAGAACCAAATCCAGAAGATAAATTCATGACCCCCTCTAAATTCTCGGTAGAGATAGAGAGGTTGGTTAAAACTTCCAATGGTTTAATTGGTTACATTGAAGCGGTGATTACTTTCTGTCAAGAGAATGAAATTGAAATGGAATCCGTGCCTAAATTATTGTCCAAACCTTTGAAGGAAAGACTAAGGCATGAAGCATCTCAGAAAAATTTCATAAAGAAAACATCGAAAGGGGTACTACCTATCTAAAATGAAGAGTACATTCTTTGAATCGCAGCAGGTTCAAGAGGATCTGCATACGATTTTCCAAACCTACCAGGATATTGCTAGTCAATCTAGCAGACTTCCTAAGATGGAACCAGAAGAAAAGAAAGAGCACATAGCAGAATGTAAGGCTCTTATAGACAGGCAGAAAATATTTTACCATCGGTTAGCACTGGCATCTCAAGAGGATCCAGAGGCTGCTGACATGAAGAATCGAATTAATATGCTAGTGAATGCCTTCGGCTATAAGAGTCTTCCAGACTGCATGGATGCCATGATTGTGACGCTTGACAAAGCGTACACTAGGGAGTTTGGAGAGGGTTGACACAGCCTAAATAGTATGCTACGATTAAACAGTGGCAAACAAACACACACATTCAATACGGAGAATACAGCATGTCTTTTGCATCTCTAAAGAAAGCATCCCAAGCAGGGAATACTTTCGAGAAGTTAACAAGAGAGATAGAGAAAATCAATCAACCTCAGACCACAGGTGCTGATGAGCGTCTATGGAAACCTGAGTTGGATAAGTCAGGAAACGGTTATGCCGTTATCAGATTCCTTCCTTCACCAGACGGTGAGGATATGCCTTGGGCAAAGATCTGGTCACACTCTTTCAAGGGTCCTGGCGGTCAGTGGTACATCGAGAATTCACTGACAACAATAGGTAAAGATGACCCTGTTAGTGAGCTCAATCGTGAGTTGTGGAACAGTGGTCGTGATGCAGACAAAGCAACTGCAAGGACACAGAAGCGTAAGTTATCTTACTACTCAAACATCTATGTTGTGAGTGACCCTGTGCATCCAGAGAATGAAGGAAAGGTATTCCTTTACAAGTATGGTAAGAAAATCTTTGACAAGTTAGTTGAAGCAATGCAACCTGCATTTGCAGACGAGACTCCACTAGACCCATTCAATCTATGGCAAGGTGCAGATTTCAAGTTGAAGATTAGAAAGGTCGATGGATATTGGAACTATGATAAGTCAGAGTTTGCAGCATCAGCAACCCTAGGTGGTTTAGAAGACCAGGCACTAGAGGATATCTGGAAGAAGTCATACTCATTAAATGAGTTTGAAGCTGCTAAAAACTTCAAGACTTATGAGCAACTACAGGCAAGGTTAAACCTTGTGTTAGGCACTCGTCCAGCACCTGTTGTAGTTGATGAAAGTCAGGAGCAAGTTAAACCTGACAACTGGGGTAAGGAAGTTACAGACTTTCGTGAGAAAGCAGTCGCTGCTTCCCCTGTAGCAGACGAAGGAAATACACTATCGTATTTTCAATCCTTAGCTGAGGAAGACTAAATGAAATTCCTGTCTTTGTTATTACTACCAATGATTACTGCTCCTGCTATTGCAGGAGACTACAGTAACTATCGTGCCTATAGGGACTATGGTAGTGTGAATCGTAGTGCTACCAATTATATGGATTGGAAGATGGCACAACAGCAGGAATCACAAGCAGGATATTCTACTTCACGCACATGCTTTAAGAGTGTGTATCGTGAAGAGTATATTCCTGGCACAGCAGATGATCCTGGTTACGTACAATCATTTAAGGAGACTGTTGAAGTCCCTTGTAAAACTGACCCTGCACCTGATGTGGGTAACAGACCAACCTATCGCAGACATGTTACTGTGTATGAGGATGTAGATACTAATGACTGCTCTGATGGAACAGTTGCTGGTGCTCTACTAGGTGGTGGACTTGCAGGATTTGGATCAAGAGGTAAGGATCGCTGGTGGGCAATCCCATTGGGTGCAGTCGGTGGATCCATGGTTGGGTGTGCTATAGATGGCGGCTAGTATCTTTCTACTATGCAGTTTAGTTCTGCTTGTCATGGCATTGAGATTAATTTCTCAAGGATGGCAAGCAGCATCTGAGCTTGGCTCGGGAAAGTTTAGGGTGCAAGAGAAGTCACGATACATAACTAGAAAACCTCATCCTGAGATGGAAGATGTAGAGCAAGGGGATGAGTTACTTGTAGTAAATTTTATACCAGATGATGAGTTTCAGAAGAGAGTGAAGGAGTCGGACAGTTATATTAGTCAGTCATTAAAGAATCGTATTGAAGAGTTGGAAGAGGATGAAGATGATGACGGAGATATTATAGCAAGAGTATGACACATACATTTACATTTACTGACGACCAACTACAGTGTTTACGAGTGTGCTTACAAAATGCACCAACACCATATCATATCTCTAAGAAGAAGATAGTAGGTGACCTTGAGGATATGATAGGTAAACCACCTGTAGTTGAACATGAACCATTAAGGTTGCCAAAGTATGACCTATCCAAATACGGTATAACTGATCAATGAGAGAAGAATTATGTCAATCTTAATAGGCATCATGTCATTTGCAAACTTTGTATTCTATCCTCTAGTGATAGGATGCATCATTGCATTTATTATTGAGTCTATCTTCAGAGCACAAGACAAGGCACCTCAAGTGCTTAGGTCTATGGCAGTGAGAAAATATTTCTGGAGACAAGCATGGTTGTTCAACATCATTTGGTTTGTATGCTATGCCATATTACTATTTGTATTAAGACCAGGACAACAAGCAATGCCTGATATGATTTGGCAAGGATAAAACTTGCTAAATACATTAGTTTGTTCAAAAATAATGACGAGTTTGATTGACCCAAAAGAATTTACGGATGCAGTGACCGAGTTACGGTCATTTTTTTTGTCTAAGAACTTCTATGAAGTACATACACAGAATCGTTTAAGTATTCTTGCTGCATGTGAAGACCCAGAGACAGTAGCAACATATAATTACGGTGGTAATATTTGGCCACTACCACAAACAGGTCAGATGTGGTTAGAATATGAATTGCTATCCAATCCTTCCGCAGAAGGATTTTTTTGTGTCTCAACGTCATACAGGGCAGAACCAGACCCTGTTGAAGGAAGACACGAAACTATCTTCCCAATGTTTGAGTTTGAAATGAAGGGAGATATCCATGACTTAAAGGTAATGGAGATTGAACTGTGTGAACATCTAGGTATACCACTAGAGGCAGTTAAGATTAAAA
>MPLT02146438.1_pt1 | contig 13459 bp, 12 predicted proteins | sample 1617391 | NCBI WGS metagenome assembly MPLT02 (sample SAMN05944800, study PRJNA350692) | marine metagenome | biome: marine; feature: ODZ; material: water; isolation source: 70 m water sample filtered on 0.2 um supor filter | place: Pacific Ocean | collected 2012-04-08 | depth 70m m
ACCAGCCCGCAATTCGTGTACTTCTCCATCTTTGAAAGCGCAGGTTGCAACCCCAGACACGACCATCCCCAAATGCTCGACCTCGCAGAAGTCAGTGCCTGAAATAGGAGAAACATCCTCTGACCACTTCCACCCTGGGTAGTAAGTGGCCCTTCCGATCGTCATACTCTCGAAGTGAACAACCTCGAACTTGCCCTTCTCGAATACCCTGACCTCATCCGGGGACTCGAACCTTTTCACAATGATATCATCAATTTTCACTATACCAGGGCCTCCTCAAGTTCTGCAGTGAAATCGGTACTGTATTCTCCCGAATTCCTGAATGCCTCACAAACAATCTCCACTAGTGCTCCACCCGGGAGTTTTGGGACTTCGTAGGCAGCTCTGGCAGGGGGAATTGTTTCAGTAAGCCAATCCGAATAAATCTCGTTAATCTTGGAGTAGAAATCAATGTCCGTCATCAGGATGGTCACCTTGACGAGGTCGGCCTTGGAGCTGTTAGCCGCAGCAAGCAAGTCATCGATTTTAGCAAGAACCCCAGATGTTTGGGATTCTATGTCATCTCCCCAATCTACTGCAATTTGGCCAGATAGCCAGATGTGGTCTTTGACGCATATTCCAGGTGTGTAGGGTCCTAGTTTCGGCTCTCCAGTGTCAATCTCCAGCTTCTTGCTCATACATCTGCCAAGAGGTTCCGTGTTTAGGTTTACTTGCGAAGTTGCTCGATTATATCGAAGTGGTCCCCCGCAATATCTTCCGACACGATACCATTCATCTTCACCCATTCTGCTTCTGCGGCATCATCTCCAGCCTCGGGCTCAGATTCTCCTTCAACATGGATAATGTAGAATATTGAAACTATGTGTTTCCTAGGGTCCCTATCTGGACTGCCTTTCACAGCATACAGTTGTGGATTTCGACCTTCTACCCCAGTCTCCTCCAGGAGCTCCCTCAGTACTGCGATTTCAGGGTCCTCTCCATAGTCGACGAAACCACCCGGGAAGGCGAGCTTTCCTTCCCACGGAGCATTCCCTCTCCTGATTAGGAGGACCTCTGCACCATCATCCCTGAGGCAAATCGCATCCACGGCCAGTGATGGGTTCCGAAACCCCTCACTCACCGTACCTCCTCCTCCTCATCTGATAGGTTTCTATCGCATCGTACAAATCCGACTTCGAGAATGAAGGCCAGTGAACGTCAGTGAAGTACAGCTCAGAATATGCAATCTGCCAAAGAAGGAAGTTCGAGACCCTCTCTTCCCCGCTAGTTCTGATTACCAGATCCGGATCTGGAATGTCAGCATCGTACAGGCGATTTGAAATCTCAGCTGTGTCGATCCTTTCGAGATCCAGGTTCCCAGAAGCATGATCGGCAGCAATGCCCTTCACTGCATCTACAATCTCCTCCCTCCCACCATATGCGAGACAGACAGTGAAAGTGAATTTGGAGTACTGACAGGTCCTATCTTGTGCGTTTTCGATTGCCTGGTTAACCCTGTCAGGGAGATCCTCAGTCCTACCGACAACCCTCACCTTGACTTCCTTGGAGTGAATCCTCTCATCCTCGGCTATCTCATCCAGTCCAGCTACGTACAGGTCGAACAGGGCCTCCAACTCGTCCGAATCCCTGGTGGAGAGATTCTCTGTGGAAAGGGCGTAGACGGTGAGATGGGGTATCCCTAGGTCAAGAACCCAGTCCATCACTTCTTTCAGCTTATCTTTCCCATGCCTATGCCCAATCTCGGTACCGAGACTCATACTCCAAGCAAACCTCCTATTTCCGTCCATTATGATGGAGACATGCTGAGGCAGCTCTCCACTGGAGACCCTATCCCGCTTCCTCCTCGCACGGACCCGGTCCAATCTCGAGACGAAACTCCAAGCCAACCAAGAGTTGGATGCGAAGCGTGCAGGAATGGAGAAGACCCTGTACCTCAGAAGTCGCTTTGCAACGGCATCGAGGCCCCGACCAAGGCGCTTGCCCCTCCTTGCCATATCTGCTCGGGGGAGTACCGACGTTAAGACAACTAACCAGAGTTGCCCCTATTCGAAAATAATGTCAGCAGTATCCCCGACCTTGTCTAGAAGGCCCCTTTCCGGATTGACAACAATCACTTCTCCCGCGCGTTCCCAAACTGGCAAGTCATGCTTGCTGTTGCCTGCATATGCGAACTCCCCTTCCCCGAATCTCGAGACCAGGGCCTCGGCCTTCTTCTCCCCTCTGAGGTTGAATGCCGAGTCAGATGCCATTACATCAGAGAACAGGCCTACGTGACCAGCTACTTGCTCCGCAATAATCCTGTCAGAAGCAGTCGCTAGGATCAACGTCCTCCCCTTGGCTCTCTCACCTGTCAGCCAGTCAAGAAAGCCCTCGTGATACTCCAACTCAGCAGGATCGAAAACCAACCTCTCGGCCAAGTCCCTCTTCCATTGGGCCCTTTTTCCCGTGAACTCCTTCGCCAGCATTCCCAAAACGTACCATGGACGCCTGAGAATCACCCTCCTGATGCTGACCCAACTCATGTCTGTTAGGATCAGGGTGCCATCCATGTCGACCGCAATCGGGATTTCAGGTCCACTCTTGTCCACAGCACTCGCTTGGGCCATTACGATTCAAGCCTTCGCAGACCGATTCAATGAAGCCTTGGACCCTTTCCTAGTCCCGAGAGGAGATGTCGGAGGGGGCAGGATATTGGAGGCCCGGGGCGCTGCCCCAGATCGAGCATAGTGAAATCGCCCCAAGAGGTTTCGAGATTCTGGAATTCTCCGGAAGGGGCCCTCTATCTGCGTTATCCTGCACGATGATCGTGCCCTCCAATCTGGGATCGGAGTTGGATTGGACCGAAATCACCTCAGATCTGAGTGCGTGGGGCGAGGTCCCTGATCCAAGCTCAATCGAGGGCCTCAAAATATCTGAGGATTTCCGAGGGCCCATTGCACGCCTAAGCCCAAAGAAAGAATGGGTCGCCGAATTTCTTCCTTGGGGGTCAGACGGCTTACTAAGGAAGCGAGTAAATTCGTATCCGCAATCTTGCGATTTACCATGCGGGGGGTATTCTTGGAATGGTGCCGACCTAATCTTGCTAAGGAAGGACAAGGGGGACAAACCAAACTCCAGAGAAGACCTGTCGGATGCTTTGGAACATGAAAACGAGGAAAAGGCGAATGACATACTCAGGGAATGCGGGAGGAAACTCGGAAACCTGCATAGCCACGTAGAGGGAACCAGAGTCACCCCCCCGGATCCCAAGAGGTGGAACTCTAGATTGGCCGGAATAGAGGAGGCACTCCGAGCCCGCTCCATTTGGAGGGTACCATACTCTCGAGATTCAGATTGCATGCTCTCAATAGGGGACGTTAGGCTAGACGACTTCAGAGGCGACTCCATCAGGATCGGGAGGCCGAGGCTATCCGATGCATTGCATCCAATTGATTGCGGACTCCCTGCGATAAGGGACCTCGCATCTCTGGTTCACGACCTATCCCGGCTGCACTATAGTTCCGGTACACAGATTGACATAATCGGACTCAGGCTCTCCCTAATAGGCGGATGGAGAGAAACCGCTCCCAGCAAGTGGTCATCTGATAACGTGTTTTACTCACATAGGGGAGGACTAGCCATCTGGGAGTACGAGCAGTGCCTACTCGACGTGATTGAGGCCACATCCCATCAATCCGGAGCCCCACAGCCCGCAGTGGGGCTCATTGAGTACGTCCCTAGTTTCCAGAAGAAGACCTTCAACAATCGGACTATCGGAGCGCTATCGATAATGACGGGACTCTTCGGGATGTCCAGTCTAATCGGATCCTACCCATTATCGACCCAGGAAATTGTAATGCCATCACTATGTTTCATTGCCAGCGCAGTTCTGATGCGAGCATATCGCAGAATGTCCCCATTACCAGAGATCCCGTTCAATCGACTAGGCTGAGTACCCCATCGGAGTAATCGTAGTACCTAGGAACTCCAGTCTGGATCTCGAATGAAACTATTTCCTCGGGGGAGATTCCTTCGATATGCATTACAATCGACCTCAGAGAGTTACCATGCGCAGAAACTAGGACGCCCCCACCCGACTCAAGGTCGGGAAGGATCTCTTCTTCGAAGTATGGAATCGTCCTCTTTGCTGTCATTTCCAGACTCTCCCCTTCGGGTGGCGCCACATCGAAGGACCTCCTCCAAATACGGACCTGTTCTGCACCATGCTTCTCCGCAGTCTCAGCCTTGTTCAATCCCTGCAGGGCGCCGTAATTCCTCTCGTTCAATCTCCAGTCCGACTTAGTTACGACGTCCTTCGAGGAGACATTAGCACGCATGACAATTTCCGCGGTTCTCTTAGCTCGAATCAAGTCGCTTGTATGGATTACGTCAATCACCTGATCCCTCAGCTCATCGCCAGCTTCCTCGGCCTCCTTAACGCCCCTTTCAGATAGATCAACATCAGTCCACCCAGTGAACCTGTTCTCAGCGTTCCAAACAGATTGCCCATGGCGGATTAGGATTAGCCTTGCCAAGACAAACACCTAGAGTTTGGCTCTACGCCTAGGCTCATGGAAACTCAACTTGCACTCCAGTCCCCTAGCCCTGCCCATTAGCAGAATATCCTCGGTGAACTCCCTTTGGATATTAGAACTGGACTCGCAGTAGAAATTGCATGAGACAGTAATCTTCGGAGGGAGGCTGTTTGTGATTTTAACCCAGGAATCCCCATGCTTGGTCGCCCTAGGATCGGCAAGCACCTGCTCACACAGGGAGTCGCAGAATTTCTTCAGGGCACTCTGATCGCTATCCTCCTCGAATTCAAACGAGGGCCTTATCCTCCTGAATCTCCTCATCGTGAAGTTCTCAACGGGTGAGTTGGTGATGTTGGAATTTGGAATTGTGACAATAGTGTCGTTGCCAGTTCTGATCATCGTAGTCCTAAGTCCAATGGTAATCACCTCGCCCTCAACTCCCTCCACAATTATCCAGTCTCCGACATTGAAAGGCTGGTCGATGATTATCGAAATCGCTCCGAAGATGTTTGCCACAGAGTCCTTCGCCGCTAGTGCTAGAGCCAGACCCGTTATTCCCAGACCTGCAATCATGCCGTTGAGATTCAATCCCACTAGACCTGCCAAAACGAAGACTCCAACGACCACTACAGCCAGTCTTCCTATGGCCTCGGCAACACTGGCAAGGGACCTCCTTGCTGCCATATTGTCCCCCTCTACGACTATGAACGCATCCAAGTAGTCAACCAGACGGTATGCTGCGATTAGCATGAGGATGACAAACCCGGCTCTGCATACCTGACCGACATCATGCATCAATGCATTATCCCAGATGTACTCACCGTCTGCAGCACTTACGTTCCCCAGAAACCAGTCTACAGACTGCCACATCACTAGCAAACCAATCATCCATCCAAGAGATCTCGGTGCAAACAGCGTCTTCCCATCGATCCTGTCAGTTTTGGAGAGAACGTCCATTATTCGTGGGAAGAGAACCCTTCTGGATATCAATCCTGCAGAAATGGAAGCCCCGATTAGGGTGGCTAGGAAAACCACTCCAAGTGTCGAAAAGCCGTAAAACAGCTCTTCTCCAGTCAAATTCTCAGCAATATCAGACCCTATAGTCATGATTTTTCCGAGGGGGTCCGCCTCAAAAAGCCATCCCGGTCCTACGGACCGCTGTCCGTACGATTCAATACCTAGGGTTTCTCCGCAAAAAATAGCATGACTGGTCAGGACGCTTTCACTTCGCGAAGAAAGGGGACTTCCAATCCCGGTGCCCCAGTCGCTGCCATGCTCCTACCGTTCCTCCTAAGCATGCTCTCACCAGTTGCGCTTGCACCAGTCACAGAAGCGCAGGAGCCAGAAACTGGAACCTCTCCAGAAGACACATGGTCGACCGAATATGTGAACCAGATTTTCCCATGGGGGCCGCATGGCGACTCCGAACAACTCCAGTTCAGGGAGTATCACGATTATTTCTCGATGAAACAGAGGATGCAGACCCTAGCGGCCTACTACCCTGACTTCCTACAGTTCCACGAGGGGTTACTGGGGGGAATGAACGCCAGGGGGCAGATGACCAGCTCGACCGACTACCAGGGATGGTACTACAACCACCCCAGTCCATGGATGAAAATCACGGCCGACGTCCGTGGAGGTGAGTACAACGATTTCATCGGAGACGACGGAAACTACGCCGACCGTCCCGACGTAATGCTGGTGGGCAATCACCACGCCAGGGAGTGGATGTCAGTTCAGGTTCCCATGTTCTTCCTGGAAACACTGGCATACTACTACGGCAAGGCAGGGATAGACAACGATGGGGACGGCCTAATCGACGAGGATGGCTGGGACGGGATCGACAATGACGGAGACTGTCTGGGACTAAACGCATCATTCCAGGACAGCAATGGGGATGGAAACCCCTGTGGCCCGGGCGACCTTGGTGTGGACGAGGACTTCAGCGAGCAGTTCATCACTGACATGGTCAATACCCGGGAGATATACCTCATCCCAATGCTCAACGTTGACGGAAACAGGTACGATAGGGAGGAGTACTGTGGGGAGACAGCATGGGAGAACTGCTACCGGAGCGGTTGGAGGAAGAATCTACGTGACAACACCCATACTGGCGTAACGCCCATTCCTGATGTAGACGAATCCGTGGATTCGGGTTGCGATGGCGTCGACCTGAACAGGAACTACCAGTTCGAGTGGGGCGCTCCCCTAGGAGCCACTGGCCCCCTCTTCCCAGGATTCTGTTATGCAGAAGGGCCAAACAACGACGTTTACAACGGCCCCGTGGATACCGTCGACCAAGACGAGGACGGGCGGCTCAACGAGGATCATGTGGATGGGAAAGACGACGACGCGGATGGGCTTGTCGACGAGGACTGGATGGGTGGAAACAGCGAGCCAGAGACCAAATTCATTCAGGATATGACCGAGATGAACGACGACAACGAGGATGGGGCCTCGGAGTTCAAGTCGACTTTGACATGGCACTCCTACTCCGAGCTCGTTCTCTGGCCTTGGGGCCACTGCACGGACTGCTACACCCCGGATGATGAGTACCTGGTCTACCACGGACAGATGATGGGGCAGATGACCGATTACGCCGCAATGCAGTCATCCGATCTCTACCCTACCACGGGGGATTTCTGCGACTGGCATTACGGCGTCCATAACTCGTACTGCTATACGATGGAAATCGGGAACGCGTTCCATGAGCTGCCAGAGGACATCGCCCACATCTCAGTCAGAAACTTGGGCGTTCCATTCTACATGGTCGAGATGGCAGATGACCCACAATACAGGGCAATTGTGGGAATTCAGAACACAACTGCCACCCAGTGGTTGCAGGAACCAGTGGATGTGGAAGTCCCCTCAAAGGGCGACATTCCTGTCGGACTTTGCCTAGACCCGCTGTTCCCCTTCACCCCAGATGTGGAAAGGTCGCACCTTATGTGGCGCTTCGTTGAACCCACCAGGCAACAGAACGACTTCGGTCCGACCGACTGGGTCGAGGTCCCCTGGGAGATGTCAGGATTTAGCGAGACTTCCGAGCAGTGCACGCTACTGGACGGATCAAACGGAACCCAGTTGGTCGGGCTCGTCCCACTACCGGACACCTCGGTAGGGAAGATCCAGTACAAGGCCATGCTTGGAACCACCAATGGGGCCTTCCCCTTCACGTATCCAACAGTCCAGGAAGGCGGGAACTACTACGAGTTGTCAATTCCATACAGGGCAGATTTCGGAGACGCGATACTCAGCGTCCTGATGTTCCTGGTCATTGCCACGTTCGTTTGGGGCGGACTTGGTTTCACGCTCAGGGAGATGTTCTCCGAGGATGAGAGGATTCTTGGAATGCCCCCAGAAGAAATCCCAACATCGGTAGCAATCAAATCTGGAAAGGGCGAGTGAGGGGATATATTGGACTCGCAGACAGAAAAGTCAAGCGACCAGTTCAGTGGTAGGTTGGGCCTAATCTTCGCCACCATAGGTGCTGCTATCGGGACTGGGAACATCTGGAGATTCCCTCGGATGGTGGGGGCCAATGGAGGGGGGTCGTTCCTCGTTCCATGGCTGATTTTCCTATTCCTCTGGTCCGTCCCCCTGATAATCGCGGAGTTCGCTTTGGGGAAGAGAAGCAGGGTGGGTACCGTTGGTACGTTCCGGATCTTCGCTGGTCGAAGGTTCGCATGGATGGGCCTCTGGACCGCATGGATAAACTGTGCAATAGGATTCTACTACGCCGTTGTAACTGGATGGTGCTTGAACTACTTCCAGATCGCCATCAGAGGGGGACTCTCCCAAGAGGTGGATACGATCGAGGTCTGGAACTCATTCCTACAGTCGCCTGAGCAGGTCATCTTCTTCCAGTTGATCACAGTGATGATCACCTTGGCGGCAATTTGGGGCGGTGCAAAGGCTATCGAGAAGGCAAACGTGACCCTGATGGTGTCGCTTTTCGTCCTACTCTTCACAGCCCTGTTCCTTTCGTTCGTCATGGATGTCAAGGACGGGACCCTTGACGGGTTCATCTACATGTTCAGCATCCAGCCGGAGTACCTGGTCCAGCCCGAGACCTGGATCAACGGCCTCTCCCAGTCTGCTTGGTCGTGCTCTGCAGGCATGGGCATGGCTATCACGTACTCCGTTTACATGAGGAAGGACGAGGACACAACCCTCAACGCTGCTACAATGTGCCTAGCGAACAACAGCATCAGCATAATCGCCGGACTCACGGTAATGATGGCGGTATTCTCGGTTTCTTCCGACCCACTGGGTGCGGTTAGTGGTGGCAGCTCGGCGATCACCTTCCTGGTTCTGCCCGAGGTCTTCGCCCAGGCACCGGGTGGCCCAGTCGTGCAACTGGCCATGGTCGCCATCTTCTTCCTAGCGCTATCTTTCGCTGCCCTGACATCCATGATCTCGACAGTCGAGCTCTGTGTCAGGAACTTCGTCGATCACGGCTTCGACCGCTCAAGGTCCGTCGCTCTGACAGGCCTCGCTATATTCCTATTCGGAATCCCCAGTGCAATACTGTGGATCAAGATCGACCCCTCGACCGGAGTGGCATTCCCCCAGTTCCTCGAGGTGCAAGACCACATCTGGGGGTATGGCCTGATGTTCAGCGGCCTGTTCATGGCATACACCATCTGGAAGTACGGGTGGTCCAGGTACAAGGCATGGCAGAGCGAAAACGGAATAGAGGGATTCAGCTTCAGGGACTACCTGGATCACGGGGTCTCCGCCTTCCGTGACGATTACATCAACACCGGAGACAACGACTGGTGGATAGGGCGCTGGTGGGACTACATCATCTACCTCGGATTCCCATTGATGTTCTCCGTCCTGATGCTCTCCTACTTCGCCGACCTCCTCGCCAACGTAGACGACCCCTGGAACCCGGCGAACCCACACGGGATTTCCATAATCCTACTCTTCTGGGGGGTAACCGCTTCCCTGTTCGTCGGATTCAACAAGGTACTGATATCAAGGCCGTTGTTCAGAAACGTCCCCGAGGGGGCGGAAGTCCCGATCGACACGCTCCCGGGAGGGTCGGACCCCCACATCTTCCAGGTTGGCGATGAGCTTCCAGACCACGTAAAAGAGGAACTGGGTCTGGCTTGAGGCTGGAAGATGAATGGAGCCGGCGAGGGAGCCCGCTGGGCGATGCACTGGGAAGAGGTTGCGGTTTTCGACGCAAACTCCTCCAGTCTAGGCGTCGATGAATACGAGCTAATGAAAGCCGCAGGGGGGGCATTGGCACGCGAAGTCGCGAAGAAATCAGGCGAAGGGGGTGTCCTATTCCTATGCGGACCCGGAAACAATGGGGGCGACGGTTTCGTAGCCGCATGCTCAAACTACCTAGATGGAAAAACGGTCTCCGTTTTGTCAAGTCACGAGTCATCGAAAACCGAGGTATCGTCCCGAGCTAGGGAGATGGCGGCCAAGGAATTGCCAATCCACGTCTGGCCGGAAACACCGGATGGCGAGTGGTCCCTGATCGTCGACTGCCTCCTAGGGGCAGGCGGGCCAGCAGAGGGCACGGAACTGAGATCCCCGATTAGGGAGATAACTGCTTGGGCCGCTTCAACGGGCTTGCCGGTAATCTCCTGCGATATCCCAACTGGCTTGGGTGGAGCAGACTCACTGAAGCCAGTCCTCACTGTGACATTCCACTCTCCCAAGTTGGGGATGTCTGAATCCGGGTGCGGAGAAATAGTGGTCTCAGAACTGCCTTGGCCGAACGAAGTCAGGAACTGCGGAGCAGGAGACGCCCTCCGGTACCCCCCAATGGAATCGGAAGCCAGGAAGGGGGACAGAGGAAGGCTACTCGTAGTGGGTGGAGGGCCATACCACGGAGCCCCACTCCTCTCGGGAATGGCGGCAGCGAGAAGCGGATGCGACTTGGTTCACGTTGCAATGCCGAGACTCGCGTCAAGCAGGTCGAAATGGCCATCGAGCCTGATTCCGGAGGAACTCCCAGACGATGAATTCCTCACTCCTAAATCAGTAGCCTCGTTGTCAGAACTCATTGGTTCTGGCAGGGCTCCTGATGCGATATTAGTCGGTCCGGGGATAGGGAGGGAGGACGATAGCATGGATGCCGTCAGGAAGCTCATCACCATCTCAGTCAGCAAGTCAATTCCAATGGTGATCGATGCGGACGCGATTTCGGCCCTCCCGGAAGGAGAATGGCCAGACGGCCTCATAGGAGTCGCAACCCCCCATTCTAACGAGGCCGAGAGATGGCTATCTGGAACATCGCCAAGGGAAGCCCTGGGTAACTGTATCGAAGAGGACTCTGCGATAGTGATTACAGGGCATGAGGACGAGATATTCGGACCCCAAGGTAGGCACTGCTACGCTACCGGGGGGCATCCCAGGATGGCGGTGGGGGGGACGGGTGACCTTCTAGCAGGCACAATCGGCGGATTACTCGCCCAGGGAATGGCTCCCTGGCCTGCAGCGAGGCTTGCTTGCGCGGTTCTCAGGGAGGCTGGCTCCAAGGCAGGCGAGGAAAAGGGCCCAGGCCTTCTAGCCGACGACGTACCCGTTCATATCGCCCACACCCTCTCCCAGTGGATAGGGGTGGGATGATTCTAGTCAGCGAGGATTACCCCTGGGGCAAACTTCTCCGTGAATATGCGATGTATTGTGCAGTGGGCTGCTTCAATGTTGCAGTCTTCTTTGCAATGTACTACTTTCTCTACAAGGCACAAATCTCCGTCCAGTACCCCGCCGCCTCGGCATGGGCGATCTCCTACTTCTTGAGCTCAATTCTGGCTCACTACCTCCATCGTTGGCTAACCTTCGAATCCCTCGCCGACTACAAGAAGAGCCTGGTTGTGATGATGACAATCTACGTCGCTCTGCTGATCATCTCCACCCTCTCCACAGCCTACTTCGCAGACACCCTCGAATTCAATCACTACTACTCGTGGGCAGCGAACACCGCAGCCTTCGGCTTCATCTCATTCGTCCTCCTGAGGATGTTCGCATTCCCCCTCTCCGAGGGGCGCATCACCCGCAAAGAAAGAGTGGAAGAGTTCCGAAATCGGCGTAGGGCTTGAAGTGGTCCCGTTCTTGGCGGTGCCGTGACGAAGGGCGTTCGAGGCACTCGCGACTTCTACCCAGAGGACATGCGTGTGCGAAACTGGCTGTTCGAGAGGTTCCACAGCGCTGCGCTTTCCCACGGGTTCGAGGAGTATGATGCACCGGTATTGGAGACTGAGGATCTCTACACCAGAAAGTCGGGCGAGGAGATCACGCAGCAACTGTACAACTTCGAGGACAAGGGTGGTCGCAAGGTAGCTCTCAGACCCGAGATGACACCAACTCTAGCACGTATGGTAATGGCCAGATCAGGTGCTCTAGCCCTTCCAATAAAATGGTACTCAATCCCCCAGTGCTGGCGATACGAGAGGACACAGAGGGGACGTGGTCGAGAGCACTACCAGTGGAATGTCGATATCTGGGGGGCGGATGGGGTAGAGGCTGATGCGGAGCTAATCTCCGTTCTAGTCCACTTCTTCCGTAGCGTGGGCCTATCCTCTGATGACTTGGTGATCAGGGTCAGCAGCAGGAAGGTCCTGGAGGAGGTCCTCGGGTCGCTAGGAATCTCCGGCGATGACTTCTCCAAGACTTGCATCGTGATTGACAAGATGGACAAACTTCCAGGGGACGTGATAGAATCCCAGTTGTCAGAGTTGGGACTCGATAAAGGGGCGATATCCACCATCCAATCGGTACTCAGCATTACCGAACTGAGAGACCTGGAGAGCGCTCTAGGCGAGAACAGCGAGGCAGTAGCCGAGCTGGTGTCGATATTCTCCTTGTCAGACTCATACGGAATCAGCGACTGGATAGAGCTCGATGCCTCCGTGGTCCGTGGTCTGGCATACTACACAGGTCCTGTATTCGAGGCACACGATAGAGCCGGAGAACTACGAGCAGTCTGCGGGGGGGGACGCTATGACCGGCTGATTGGAACCCTTGGCGGGAAGGACCTACCGGCAACCGGGTTCGGGTTCGGGGACATGGTGGTGATGGAGCTTCTGCAGGCAAAGGGCTTGGTCCCAGAGATCAACCATGGCGTCCAGGACATCGTCTTCGGAATGGGAACCGAGTTGAGGGGCGCGGCAATGAGAGTCGCTTCGTCAATCAGGTCCAGTGGAAGGAGCGCGGACTTGGTCCTGGAGGACAAGAGAATGAAGTGGGTCTTCAGGCACGCGGAGAGAGTCGGGGCCGAGAGGCTGGTGATGGTAATGCCCGAAGAGTGGTCCAAGGGCAAGGTCAAGGTGAAGCACCTGTCTACCGGCGAGGAGTCTGAGGTCCCCTTCGAGGAGCTATGACTGCCATAGCCATCGCAGACAGGCCCGTCATGAGGCCGAATCCCGGCAATCCCTCTTCCTCCGGCTCCTCTTCAATTACCACCTCAGGTGCCTCTCCGATTGGGAACAGAATCTGAGTCCTCATTCCCTCTTGGTTGTTTGAGTAGTAGACCCTGAAGAAGCCCCCGCACTTCAGCATCTGCAAAGGACCGCTGCATGGGGTCCCCGATGCATCCCAACCCATCTTGGAGATCTGGAACCTTACACTCGGCTCTCCCTGGCTAGAGTTCCACCATGTCGAGTTCTCGATGATGTCCAATTCCCATTTCAGCTGGATGTCCTGGTCCGTTGCGATGTCTGGGAATGACCTGCTGTCAACAACCTCTGACCCCTTCATCAGGGTGATAGTGAGATCCTCGTCCTCTTCGGACTCCGCATCGGCGTGATCTATCCTAAGACCGAACTCCAAAGTGATCCTCATCCCCGCTTTGAGGTATACGTTTTCATCGAAATCGTACTTCATTCGGCAGGTCACGTCTACCTCCAGCCTCTCAGCATCTCCCCCGTCGACCTCCTCCCCATAGCCCTGATCCGCCGAGCCACCAGAGCCATCACCAT
>MPLT02166096.1_pt1 | contig 13454 bp, 10 predicted proteins | sample 1617391 | NCBI WGS metagenome assembly MPLT02 (sample SAMN05944800, study PRJNA350692) | marine metagenome | biome: marine; feature: ODZ; material: water; isolation source: 70 m water sample filtered on 0.2 um supor filter | place: Pacific Ocean | collected 2012-04-08 | depth 70m m
CATGTCCACTGCATAGTAGCCGTTGTTGATTCGGTCCTCGCGTTGGTCGAGCACGACGTAAATCTCGCTCATCGGTTTGCCGGCGGCGTCCGAGAGCTTGCGCATTGGCCGGTAGCCGGCCTGCCACTGCTGCAGCCCGGGCGGGTTGAGGAATCCATTCATCGCGATGCTGCGGACGCGCGGCAACTCACGCCTACCGTGGCGCGAAGTGCTTTTGTCTGCCGGGCATTTCCAGATTCCGAGACTCTTGTGGTACGGCCAAAGATGGCTTTGCATCAGGTAGACCGTGTTGGTGTTATCCGGAACGGACTGTGAGTAGTTCAGCCAACCCTGCACCCAGGAATTTTTTCGAGTGGCGAAGATGGCGTTCGGCACCAGATGACCATCGTTGTCGTCTGTGTACATTGTCCACGAGAAACTCATCTGCCGGAGATTGTTCATGCAGCTGATTCCTGTGGCCTTCCCCTTGGCCCGTGCCAATGCCGGGAGCAACAGCCCGGCGAGGATCGCGATGATGGCGATCACCACCAGCAACTCGATCAGGGTAAAGGCGCGACGATCGCGCTTGGCCAAGCGCAGCTCAGTCATTGGTTGTTGGGGTAGGGCACGGCTCTGTGTTGCTCATGACCTTGGCCAGAACCAATCCGACCAGTGTCCAGTCGATCGCCAGCTCACCGATTTGTCCACCAATGTAGTGCAAGCTATATCCCTACCAGTTTAAGTTGGGCAGTACGCCAATGATGATGCCGAACACCGCAAAGCAAAGCACCAACCCTCCCAGCAGTGCCCCAACGATGTTTTTTTTGCTCATAAGAAACATTTCAGTTGCGGGTTCAACCAAACCCTTGCCCGCCCGAGACTGGAGGGCAACCCTAAATGCCGCTTGGCCAAGCGCTTGGTTTAGGCCGGAAGCAAGCCCCGCATAGTGCCGGTGCTGGTGGCGAATTTGTCCACCGGCAAACCCATACTTTGCATCATGCTGACAAAGAGGTTGGGCAGGGGATAGTTGTTGGTTCGGTCGAAGGCCAAGTGCTGGCCGTGCTTTAACCGCCCGCCCGCGACGAGCACCGGCATGTTGGTCGTGGTGTGCTTGTTGGCATCGCCGAAGTTGCTGCCGTACATCACGACGGTGTTGTTCAGCAGATTCCCCTCGGCTTCCCCGACGCCTTTCAGGTCGCGGATCAATTCGCCGAACAGTTTCATCTGCTCACGGTCAATGGCGTCGAGCTGCGTGAGCTTATCCTTGTTCATGCCGTGGTGCGACAGGTTGTGGTAGCCGTCGGTGATCTTCGTGCCGGCGACCTTGATCGCAGGCGAATTGTTGCCATCCATCAACAGGGTGACGCAACGGGTGGAGTCGGTCTGGAACGCCAGCCGCGCCATCTGGTACATCAGCAGGGTCATCTGCATGAAGGCGTTGCGGTTGGACGGGTCGGACGGCATGCCCATCGGTGCGGCCGGTTTGGGCTTGCGTTCCCAAGCGCGGGCCATGACTAGGCGTCGCTCGGCCTCCCGGACGGCCGTCGTGTACTGATCGAGCCGGTCGCGGTCGGCGGCGCTGAGCCGGCGCGTCAACGCCTTCGACTCCTGCGCGAGGGTGTCCATGATGCTTTCGCCGAGTTGAAGTTTGCGCACCTGCCGCTCGATCTCCTCCTCGGAACCCTGCAGGAACAGTCTGCGGTAGACCGATGAGGCGCGGTTTTCGCATGGGATCAGCACGCCGGCATCGGTCCACGATAGGCTGCGCCGGCCAACGCTCGCGTTAACGCCAAGCGTCAGCGACGGAAACCGGGTGAGATGACCGATTTTCGCGGCGATAAATTGATCGACGGAAATGGAGTTGCGAAAGCCACCACCACCGGGGTGTGGGGCACAGGTGAGGAACGACACGTCCGACGAGTGCGAACCGTCCACGCCGGGATGCGAGACGCCGCTCAACACGGTGAAGTCATCGCGGTACGCCTTCAATTCGGTGAGGTAGGGCGACAGCTCGTAGTCGCGTCCGCTGTTTTTCGGGAAAAACCGATCCGGCAAAAGGCCAAGGTTGTTGCAAATGGCGAGCATCCGCCGAGGTGTCCCGGGTTGTTTCGCGCGTGCGAACACCGGTGTCATCGACTCCAGCAACGGCAGCGCCATGGCCACGCCTGCTCCGCGCAGAAAAGTGCGGCGGCTCAGCGTGCGGCGGTCGGCGATGTGCGGTCCCATCATGGTTGGGCGCAGTGTACCGGCCTGCGCTGCGGATGCAATGCCGGTTCCGATGTCATTTGTGGAGGAAAAGTTCACTTTGAACGAGGGCATGAATGAGTGAGCGCAAGCCGTAGTCGTTGTCCGCGCATTGGTCGAGAATCGCCTCGACGGTTTTGCGGTCACCAAACGACACCGGCGCTCCAGTCGCGTAGACGATGAATTGATGCAACAAGTTGCGAGCGATCGCCCGCTCGTCTTTCAGCAGCAGTTGTTTTAGCTGGTTGATGTCCTCGAATGCACGTTCGTCCTCCAGTTCCCCGGCGCAGTCGATCGGCTTGGCCAGTCGGAACTTGAAGGCGTGTCCGTTTTTCCCGAACCCCTTCACACGATCGCCCTCCTCGCCCAGCGAGCGGTAGCGTTCGCGCCAACCGCCGGACACGTCGAAACTTTCCAGCGCAAAACCGACCGGGTCGAACTTGCGATGGCAGCCGGCGCACGACTCGACCTCGCGATGTTTGTCGAGCTGCTCGCGGATGGTCGTCGCGCCGCGGGTGTCCGGCGTGATCGCCTCGACGCCGGACGGCGGCGGCGGGATGTGCAGGCCCATGATGCGCTCCATCACCCAGGCGCCACGCACGACCGGGGAGGTCGTGGTGCCGTTGGCCGTCACGCGCAGCACACTGGCCTGTGTCATTAGGCCGCCCCGTGGCGAGTCCTTTGGCAGTGCGACTTTCCGCAGCTTGATGCCCTCGAACCGCTCCAGCCCATAGAGCTTGGCCAGGCGCTCGTTGGCGAAAATGAAGTCGGAGTCGACCACGTTCCGCGCAGGCAGATCCTTCGCAATCAGCTCAGTGAAAAATGCGCGCGTTTCAAAAACGGACGCCTCGGTCAGCTCGTCGTCGAGGTAATAGTCCGGGTAAAGGATTGCGTCCGGTGCGTTGGCGAGGATGTCGCGGAGGTCGAGCCAGTAGTCGAGGAACGAGTCCACAAACCGCGCCGCCCGGGGATCGTCGAGCATGCGGTCGACCTGCCGCCGCAGTCGCTTCGGCTTGGCCAAGCGCTTGGTCTGCGCGAGCGCCTCGTCGGGCGGGCTGTTCCACAAAAAAAACGAAAGCCGCGAGGCGAGCTGCCGTTGGCCAAGCGGGCCCGGCACGGCGTCGAGATACAGAAAATCGGACGAACAAAGAATCGTTGCACAGGCGGCGATGATCGAGTCGGTGAAATCCCGGCCAAGCGCCTGGCTGCGCCCAAAAATCGCGAGGTACGCCTCCGCCTCCGCGTCGTCGACCGGGCGGCGGTACATGCGCTTCATGAAGTCGAGAAGCAGCTTGCGGGCGTCGAGTGCGGAATCCTCCGGCACCAGCTTGACGCCGCCCTCCAGCTTGTACGGCATGTCCCCGGCCACGGCGGTGAAGCTCGCCGGCGGCCATTCGTCCTGCAGCGGTCCCTCCAGTTCGAGCCAGTTCAGCGCAAACCCGGGCACACCTTCGCGGGTGGCGTTGGCGTTGCCGCTCCAGCCCGGGCGGGTGCGGATCAGCCGCGTGGCGTCCGGCCGAATGATCTCGTTTTTCTTCAGGATGACCTCGCACTCGGAGACGCTCGGTTCCGGGTACGAGTCATAAACCGCGAGCCAGCGGCTGTCGCCGTTTCGTGACACGGAGTAAAGCGTGATCGGTTCGCTGCGCGTGCCGGGGAAGGCCACCGTGCGGCTTGGCCGCCACCACGCCTTGTGGCCGCCGGTCAGGCCGTGATCGTTCCCGCCACTCGCGCCGTTCGGCCCCGCGAGAAACGTGTAGGTCTTCATGCGGATCTTATACCGCCCATCGATCGGCACGCGCACCCGCGTGAAGTCGTACTTCGTCGTCGCCGTGTATGTGCCGGACACGAAGCCCACCGCCTCCTGCTCGCGTACCTCGGGGTTCGACGGCCCGACGGTCATCGGCTGGTTGCCGCGAATGATCTCCGGCTCCGGCGTGGTGCCGAGCAACGGGATCGACGCGCGCGTGGCGGCGGTCTGAATGTTCGGCTTCCAGCGCAACGCACTTTTCATGTGACCCTCCTCGCGGGCGTAAAACTTCTGCGTGTTCGACTTGTGCGCGACCGTTTTCAGCGCAGCTCGCAGCGCGTACTCGGCAACCTCGTAAAATTTCGTGATCTGCACGTGCGACACATCCAGCCGTTCGCCGACCTTGTTGAACAGGTGCGCCGTGCCGTCCTCCGGCAGCATGTCGGCCACAAGCAGCCATGGGGCGTGAAGTCGTTCGCGCAGGGAATTCTCAAACTCAAACCGGTTCAGCCGCCGAACCGAGGCGCGCCCGGCCCTGGCCACGCGATCGCGGTCCGCTTGGCCAAGCGCTGCCGCGAGGGGATCGAGAAACGCAGCCACTTCATCCGGCGTCGGGCGCCGCTTTTTCTTCGGAGGCATCTCACCGGCCCGTACCTTGTCATGTACCAGCACCCACTTTTCGAACGACTCCGCTTGGCCAAGCTCGAAGCCAAGCGACTCCAAATTCAGATCCCCTTTTTGCGTATCGCCGTCGTGGCAGTCGAGACAGTGATTTTCCAGAAACGACTGTACCCCCCCCGGCTTGGCCCAAAGGCTGGCCCCGGCAAACAACATAACGGCAAACAATGCGGTCCTGAAAAACACGATCACTCCTTGGCCGGAATTGTGGCAATAATCCAGCCACAGGCAACCCTTTCCACCCCAGCCATCCCGCTAGGCCAAGTTTGTTTAAGGTGAACTCACCAACTAAACTTCCATTTGGACTCTCTCGTTTTGTTCGCTTATCTTCTGGTGCATGAGCGAGGAGTCTCGGTTGGTGTCTGTTAGGGAGCTGTTGGCGCAGGATGGCGTTGCGGTGGGGGATCGTGTGCGGCTGCAGGGCTGGGTGCGCACGCGGCGTGACTCGAAGGCGGGGCTGTCATTTGTGCAGTTGCACGATGGCTCGTGTTTTGAGCCGGCGCAGGTGGTGGCCCCGGGTGAGTTGGATAATTACGCCAGCGAAGTGCAGCATCTCACCACCGGTTGCTCGATGATTGTCGAGGGCGAGGTGGTCGCTTCCGAGGGCAAAGGGCAGCGCGTCGAGCTGTTGGCCAAGCGCATCGAGCCAGTGGGGATGGTGGACGATCCGGAGACCTACCCCATGCCAGCCAAGCGGCATACCTTTGAGTACCTCCGCGAGCAGGCGCATCTGCGTGTGCGCACCAATGCCTTCTCGGCGATGGCGCGCGTGCGACATTGCTTGGCCAACGCTGTTCACCGCTACTTTCACGAGAACGGATTTTACTGGGTTCATACGCCGATCGTGACCGGCAGCGATTGTGAGGGGGCGGGCGAGATGTTTCGCGTGAGCACGCTGGATTTGGAAAACCTCCCGCGCACGGAGGCGGGCGCGATTGATTTTGCGCACGATTTTTTTGGAAAGGAAACCAACCTCACCGTGTCCGGCCAGTTGAACGTGGAGAGCTACTGTTTGGCCTTGAGCAAGGTGTACACCTTTGGGCCGACCTTTCGCGCGGAAAACTCCAACACCTCGCGGCATCTCGCGGAGTTTTGGATGATCGAGCCGGAGATCGCGTTCGCTGATTTGTCCGATGACGCCGACTTGGCGGAGGATTTTTTGAAGAGTATCTTCCGCACGCTGCTCGATGAGCGCGGCGATGACATGGCGTTTTTCCAGCAACGCGTCGACAAGGGCTGTATCGAGCGACTGGAGAAATTCGTCGAGGCCAGCTTCGAGCGGATGGATTACACCGACGCCATCGCGCACCTTGATAAGGCGGTGGCCGACGGGCATAAGTTTGAGTTCCCCGTGAAGTGGGGCATGGATCTGCAGAGCGAACACGAACGCTGGCTCACGGAGGAACACATCGCTCGGCCGGTGGTGGTGATGAATTACCCGAAAGACATCAAGGCCTTCTACATGCGCATGAACGACGACGGCAAAACGGTTGCCGCGATGGACGTGCTGGCGCCCGGCATTGGCGAGATCATCGGCGGCTCCCAACGCGAAGAACGCCTCGACGTCCTCGACGCGCGCCTTGATGAAATGAACTTGGACAAGGCCGATTACTGGTGGTATCGCGATTTGCGCAAGTACGGCACCGTTCCCCACGCCGGCTTCGGCCTCGGCTTCGAACGCACCCTCATCTACGCCACCGGCATGGCCAACGTGCGCGACGTGATTCCGTTTCCCCGCACGCCGAAAAACGCGGCGTTTTAGTTCTCACGCAGAGACGCGGAGGCGCGGAGAATGGGATCGGATAATCTCTGCGCCTCCGCGTCTCTGCGTGAGAATTTACACCGTGAGATCGCAGCTTACAGTTAGTGTCTCCCCCGGTTTCACGGTGGTGTTTCCGGGGAGATGAATCGTGAGGGTTAGGTTTTCCGTTTGCAGTAGCACTTCCTGATGCGCGCCCCGGTTTGTTGTCGACACCACTTTTCCGGTGAAGGCAGTTGAACCGTCGTTGGAGTTCTCGACGAGTTGCCATTGGTGGGGTCGAACCGGGACGACCTGGCCTTCGCCCGTCTCGGCCGCGATGGAGTGGGGTGCATCCGGCAGTAGGCCAAGCGGGATGAAATTCGTTTTGCCGAACAACCGGGCGACGTGCGGGTTGGCCGGTCGATCGTAAATCTCATCGGGCGTACCGACCTGTTCCGCCGCTCCCTTCCTCAATACGACCATCCGGTCGGCTATCACCATGGCGTCCTCGATGTCGTGCGAGACAAATAGCGCGGTGGTGTCGGTTTCACGAAATAGCTTGAGCAATTCCGTGCGCACAGAATCTCTCAACTCCGGGTCGAGATGACTAAGCGGCTCATCAAGCAGCAGGAGTGACGGCCGGGTGGCGAGCGCGCGGACGAGGGCGACCCGCTGTTGTTGGCCACCGGAAATCTCGTGCGGATATCGCTGTTCCAGCCCGGAGATGTCGGCCATCTCCATCAATTCACCGATCCGGGCGGGATCATCCGCCGCCCCTTTGCCGAAGGCGATATTTTGCGAGACGGTCTTGTTGGGGAACAGGGCGTAGTCCTGAAAAACCAGACCGCAATCCCGCTTCTCCGGCGGGACAAACCGGGTTGGCGAATTCAGCGTGGTACCGTTGAGCACGACCTCGCCTGTGTCCGGGATCTCCAGCCCGGCGATGACGCGGAGCAGCGTTGTCTTGCCGCTGCCGCTACCGCCGATGAGTGCGACGATCTTCCCCTGAGCGCATTCAAAACTGACCCCGTAGACCGCGGGCGGGTCGGTCGCGGTGTAGCGTTTGGTCACGGATCGTAGGGTCAGGATATTCATTGTTCGGGGGCGCGCATCTGTCGGTTCAGCCAGATCACCGGCAGCAGGCTGACGAGAATGATGCAAAGTGCCGGCACGGATGACTCGGGTATCTGCGACTGGAAAACAAGGTCATACGTCTTGGTTGAGAGCGTTTCAAATTCAGCTGGCCGGAGGATCAGCGTCAGCGGCAGCTCTTTCATCGTGTCCACAAAAACGAACAGGCCGCCGGCGACGAGAGCGTTGCGCAGCAGCGGCACGTTGACATGAAACAGCGATCGCGCCGGGGTGGCTCCCAGCGTTTGTGATGCCTGATTGAGCTGCGCGCAGTTCCGCTCCATTCCGGCGTCGATCGGCTGCCAGGCGACGGCGAGAAAGCGGATGATATAACACAGCACCAGCACCGCGAGTGAGCCGGTCAGAATCCAGCCGGTGGCTTGTGTCACCTGCCCGGCGACGAGCAGGACGCCCATCGCGATCACCGCGCCCGGAACGGCGTAGCCGAGGATAGCCAAGCGGTTGGTTGCCCCGGCCGCTTGGCTGCCGAAGTATCGCGCGGTGAAGGCGAGGAACAGCGCGATCATCACTGTGGCCAAGCCGGTCGCCGTCGCGACCCCGATGCTGTTGAGTGTGAGCTTCAGGAAGGTCGCGTCTAGCATCTTGCCCCCAGTGAGGCTGGCCCAGTAGGCCAAGCGCGAGAGCGGCAGTGCGAACCCGATCATCAGCGGTACGAGGCAACACAGGAAGGCCAGGCCGGCCTTCGCTTGGCCAAGCGGATACCGCTGGAACGGCCGATCCGACGGGCTGGTTTTGTGAAACTTGGCCCCAAAGCGAAGCCACTTTTCCAGCAGCAACAAAAACAGGATCAACCCCATCAGGCAGGCGGCCAGGCGCAGTGCGCCCGGCAGGTCGCCCATCGAGACCCAGGTGCGAAAGATGCCGGTCGTGAAGGTCGGGACGCCGAAGTGTTTTACCGCGCCGTAGTCGTTGAGCGTCTCCATGATCACCAACGCCAGACCGCCGATGATCGCTGGTCGGGCCAAGGGCAGGGCGACGTGCCAAAACACCGACTGCGGCTCGTGGCCAAGCGTCTGCGCCGCTTCGGCGAACCGGCTGCCCTGCCGCGAAAACGCCGCCCGAGCGACGAGGTACACGTACGGGTAAAGCACCGCCGCGAGCACGACAGTCGTGACCGGGTACACCATCATGTCGCTGATCCACGTCATCGCCTCCGGGCTGAAGTTGGTGCGCACCCAGATGAACAGCGGGGTCAGCCGGTCGAGCAGGTCGAAGTAGGCAAAGGCGGCGATGTAGGTCGGGATGGCCAGCGGGAGGATGAGTGCCCACTCAAAAAACCGGCGCCCGGGAAATTCACAACACGAGACCAGCCACGCGGTCGAGACGCCAAGCAGCAGTGACAGTCCCGCCGTGCCCACACCGAGGATGGCTGAGCCCTTGAGGTAACGGCCGAGAACCGTGTCGCGAAGATGCTCCCAGTTTTCCGCCGGGCTGGTGATGTGCCACAGCACCTCGGCCATCGGCAGAAACAGGAACAGGCCCAGCAACACGGCGGCCACCGTCCAGCCGTTGAGCCTGAAACGGAACTCCCGAGCCAGCCGGCGCAGTCGATGCTGCGCGTTGTTGACGAGTGATGCAGCCAAGCCGGCGGGACGTTACTCCCAACCGGCGAGGTCGAACAGCTTTACGGCCTCGGTATTTTTCGCGCCGAGAACGGAGAGGTTCACGTCATCCGCTTTGAACGATCCCCAGCTTTTGAGCAGCTCGGACTTATTGTTCCCGATGATCACCGGGTACTCGTGGTTGACGTTTCCGAAAGTCTCCTGCGACTTGGCGCTGGTGAGGAACTCGAGAAAGCGAATCGCCTCCTTTTTATTTTTCGAGCCAACCGCCACGCCGCCGCCGCTAACGTTGATGTGCGCGCCACGACCGTCCTGGTTCGGGAAAAACACCCCGACCTTTGCGGCCACCTCGCGGTCGGCCGCCACGGAGGAGTTCGCAAGGATGCCAAGGTAGTACGTGTTCATGATGGCGACATCGGCAAGGCCGGCCGCCACGGCGCGCGCCTGGTCACGGTCGCTGCCGCGCGGGGAGCGGGCCATGTTTTTGCGAATCGCCTTGGCCCACGCGAGTGCCTCGTCGCTCCCGTTGGCGGCGATGATCGAGGCGAGCAGCGACTGGTTGTAAATGTTGCTGGACGAGCGCGCGACCACGCGGCCTTTCCACTCCGGCTTGGCCAAAGCCTCGTAGGTCGAGAGGGCGCCTGGCTTCAAGCGATCCTTTGCATAGACGATCACCCGCGAGCGCACCGTCATGCCGTACCAGTGCCCCTCGGGGTCGCGCATCGAGGCAGGGACATTCTTTGCCAGCGCCTTGGACTTCACCGGCTGCAGCACGCCCGCGGCCTTGGCCCGGTGCAGGCGGCCGGCGTCGACCGTCAGCAGCACGTCGGCCGGTGAGTTTTCGCCTTCACTGGCGAGGCGCTGGATCAACTGGTCGGCACTACCCTTGACCACGTTTACCTTAATGCCGGTTTCCTCGGTGAACTGCTTGAACAGTACCGCGTCGGAATCATAATGGCGATGCGAGTAGACAGTCAGCTCGGCAGCAGAAGCGGTGGCCCCGGCCAACAGCCCGAGAGCGAGAAATGATTTAAGGAACTTTTTCATGACGAACCGCGTGAGCGGCCCGCTAGAATGAGACACAGTCTCAACTGTGTCAAGCCCCCTTTTTGATACTTCCCCTTGCCTCCCAGCCGAGGGCAGGTACGCTTGGCCAAGCGATCTGATGAAACGTATATGGATAGCCTTGGCAGCGGTGGCCGTGATTGCGGTTGCGGCCTATGCCTTTACAGTCGGTGGGTCATCTGGTGATTCCGGCAGCGACCCGATTGACATCCCCAACGACCGGGTTGGCAGCGGCATCCGATAGCCACTCAGCGCTGCGGATTTGAAACGTCGCGGCAGGCCTGGGCAACGATCTCGAGTTGCTCGAGAAATTTCTCCCGATCGCCCTCTGGCAACTGCTCCAGCACGTGGCCCTGCAACTCGATCGCCTCGTCGCGGATCGCCTCGTACTTCTCTCTGGCTACGGCCAGCAAGTCCACCCGGTTGGCACGCCGATCCTTCTCGTGCGGCCGACGTTGCACCAGACCGTTGGCCTCCATCCGCTCGAGTAGAGAGGCGATGGTGTTGGGGTCGCTGCTCATCGCATCGGCGAGCGCCTTTTGGGTGAGCCCATCCGGCTCAGCCTCAAGCAGCGTGCGGATAACGGTGAACTGGTCCGGCGTCAGCCCCATCCGCGCGATGCGTCGCCGGAACGCCTGGTTCAACCCGTACCACGCACGCCGCAGCAACACCGGCAGGCGCCGCCGTTCCGGGGCGTCGATCGGCATCTCCGTGTCGTTGGGTTCGTTGGGAAAGGCGTCCATCTGCGCACAGGTTGCCACGCTTGGCCAAGCGGCACAAAATTATTTGGCGCGGCGCGGTCGATTGGCGAAGGCCAGCGCCCCAAGCACCACGGAGGCCCCGAGCAACTGCTGCCCGCCCATCGCTTGGCCAAGCAGCACCCACCCAAGCACAGCGGCAAACACCGGCTGCAACAACAGGTTGAGCGAAGTCAACGACGCCGGCAGGTGGCCAAAGGCATAGGCGATCAGTCCCTGTCCGGCAAAGTGACTGACCAACGCTAGGCCAAGCAACACCGCCCAGCCGTTGAAGTTGGATGAGAGCAGCGTCTCGCCACTTGCCAGCGCCGCAACGAACATCAGCGGAACAGCGAACAGACCGCTCCACGCCATGATCTCCTGTGGCGGGCAGGTTTCGCGCAGCTTCTTCACCGTCAACATGTATGAGCCGTACGAGATCGCCGTAAGCAGTGACAGCGCATCGCCAAACAGTTGATCCGGGCTGAGCTGAAAACTGGCATTCATCAGGATGAACGCCCCGGTGAATGCCAGGCCAAGTGCGATGAAAAAACGGGGCTGGATTTTTTCGCCGAACAACCGGCCCGCCCACAAAGTGACCCAGAGCGGCGCGAAGTTCGCGAGCAACGTGGCGTTGGCCACGGTGGTGAATTTGATCGACCAGTGCCACGACACCAGATCCACCGCGAAGAAAAAACCGGCCAGTGCCAAAAGGCCGGTCGGTCGTTTTTCCCGGCGGGGAGCCGGGTGCGCTTTTCCGGGTGCCGCCCACAGCACCAGCCACATTAGCGGCAGCGCAAAAAAAACACGGTAAAAGCCGATGGACGCCGGTCCGAACCCGCCATACTCCGGCTTCAGCGCGATCGCGGCAAACACCGGGGCGAAGCCAATGGCCAACGCCCCGAGCGCCAACGCCATCATGGGAGCCCGCCGAGAATCCAAGACCCGGCAGCGTATGTAAAACCACCACTCAGCGCGAGATTTGGCGACTCGCGATACCAGCGCATGCGGGGTAGATTTCGGCGACGAGATGGAATGGCGGTTGGGCATGGTGGCTTTGATGGTTGGCCTTTTTGGGCTGGTGGGTGCGGGGTGCGCCCCGTCTGGGACGCCGTCGCCTACGGGCTTGGCTGCCCGCACTGTACCCACGGGGGACAAGGCCACGGTGGATGCCTGCATGGTCTGCCACAGCACAAGGGAAATGCAGCGCGGTCCGGTTCTCGACGGGTTGCCGGCCTGGTATCTCGAGGCGCAGTTGAAAAAATTTCAAACGGGGCAGCGCGGTAAAAATCCGAAAAACAAGGCGGAGCAATTGATGGGTGTGGCGATGACCAAAATAAAAACAGACGCCGAACTGACTGCCTTGGCTGTTCATTTTGGAAATCTGAAACCGAAGCCTTCGCTGCGGGTGATCCGGGGCGACATTGCCACGGGCCGAGCGCTGTACGCCACCCGCTGTGCGTCCTGTCACGGCGATAAGGGGGAGGGTAAACGCGAGTTGAATTCCCCGCCGGTCAATGTGCAGGAGGACTGGTTCTTGATGGATCAATTGCGGAAGTACGCGAGTGGCCAGCGCGGCGTGCATCCGGGCGATGCCGGCGGCGTGTTGATGAAGGCCGCCGCTGCCAACCTTTCGCCCACTGACCTGCGGAATGTGGTCGCGTACATCGCGAAGAACTTGACGGTGACGCCTCCGTTGCAAAAGGTCGGCCCGCCCAAGAAGTGACTCATGGCAAGTGTGCGACTCTACAACCTCGGCAAAGTCTTTGACGCCGGCCGCAATGGCAGGGTGACGGCGGTGGACGGTGTTGATCTTGAGATTCCGGACGGTGAATTAATGGTGTTGGTTGGCCCGTCCGGTTGCGGCAAGTCGACCCTGCTGCGATTGATCGCCGGACTGGAAAACCCAACGGCCGGCTCCATTTTTCTTGGTGACCGCGACGTGAGCCGGGTGAAGCCTCAGGATCGCGACGTGGCGATGGTGTTTCAAAACTACGCCCTGTTCCCGCACTTGAACGTGGAGCAAAACATCGCGTTCAGCCTCAAGTTTCGGAAAATTCCCAAGCCGGAAATCCAGTCACGTGTCGCCGAGGCGGCGGAGGTACTGGGACTGACGGGGATGCTTCGGCGGCGTCCGTCCGAATTGTCCGGCGGGCAACGTCAGCGCGTGGCGCTTGGCCGGGCGATGGTGTGTCAGCCCAAGGTCTTCCTGCTCGACGAACCGCTCTCAAATCTTGACGCGCGAATGCGCGCAGAGATGCGCGCAGAGATCGCGCAGCTCCATCGACGGCTGGGGACGACGATGATTTTCGTGACGCACGACCAGACGGAGGCGATGACGCTTGGCCAACGGCTGTGCGTGCTAGATGAGGGGCGGGTGATGCAGGTCGGGGCCCCGATGGATTTGTACCAACGACCGGCGCACCGTTTTGTCGGCGACTTCATCGGCACGCCGGGGATGAATTTTGTCCTCGGAAAACTCGGTGGCGAAGGGGCGATGCAGTTTACGGAGCAGGCTGATGGCGGGGTGGCGCTTGGCCTGCCGG
>MPLT02209781.1_pt1 | contig 13391 bp, 13 predicted proteins | sample 1617391 | NCBI WGS metagenome assembly MPLT02 (sample SAMN05944800, study PRJNA350692) | marine metagenome | biome: marine; feature: ODZ; material: water; isolation source: 70 m water sample filtered on 0.2 um supor filter | place: Pacific Ocean | collected 2012-04-08 | depth 70m m
CCGTCGTGCCTCAGCCTTTTCAAGTACCAAAGAGCCGGGCCCCCGTCCAGCATTCCGCTAGTCGTGACGATGACGTCGGCCCCCAATGCCTTCTTCCTGTCGGACTTCCCAGTAACCCTCCTGGACCACCGATAGGCGGATTCCATGGCTAGTGAGTCTTGGATGAACTCGGGGCACCCAAGCCACTCCCTGGTTACTCTAGTCCCCATCCCGTCATAGTGTACGTCAAGCTCCGGTGCCTCCCTGTGTAGGATTCTGAGGATATCCTGGCCCCTGCCCGAAGCGAAAGCCGGAACTAGGGCGACGCCTCCCCTGGAGACCACTTCGAGTACCCTGGAGACGAAGCGACCCTCCTCCTCCCTCCTATCTGGGTGGGTCCTGCCTCCGTATGTCCCCTCGAGGCACAGGATGTCGCATCCCACGGGGGTGGCCTTGGGTGCATTGGGGCTTGCTCTGGTGTCTATGTCCCCCGACCAAAGAATCGTCGCCTCGGGTGTTCGGATCTCGACCATTGCAGCTCCAGGGATGTGCCCCGCTGGGTGGAGCCGGCATTTCCACTCCCCGACATCGAACCACGTGTTGAACTGGTGGGGCATCCAGGAGTCCAGAGCCTCCTCCATGTCACGCTTGTCCCACGCAAGGGGGTACCCCTCTATGTCTGAGACTTTGTAGGTATCAGCCCACATTATTTCTGAAACCGCTGCAGTTAGATCGGTGCCGTGTAGCGTAGTGCCATGGGACGTCAACCAAGGAGCCATCCCGATGTGGTCTATGTGCGCATGTGTCATTATGGCGTGTTTCACGGGCGGGGATTCGGAGGGGTATTTCGGTGGTTTTGTCGGGGCTAGCCCGTAGTCTATGAGCACCCTTGTTCCGGTTTTGTCTTCTATTATGCACCCTACGTTCCCCACTTCCCGAGCTCCGCCCAGGAAGTGTAGCCTTATCCCAGCGGGAGTGGTGTCCGGGTATGTTGTGGAAGATCCTGCAGTGTAGAGTACCATGTTGATTCTTCGGGGGCGATTGGGATATGAACCACACCCACCGAACCCCCTTGTTTCTTCTGGAAGTAATAATATCGGATTTCCAATAAATATCCCACGATCTGTGTAACCATTATAGTGCGTAAACCGGAGAACTTCAAATGGCTGTCAAAACTAATACAAAAGTAAGAGTAAACTCTCTTTTGTTTCGAAAAAACACTAGTGCAATGGAAATAATGGGGTCGGGGGGGTAACTTTGAGAGTGTACGGGGTCTGCCCAATGCCATGCCCAGACGTGATGCGACATTGTTTGTCGTTGACGAAGATCGATGCTTTGGCTGTGCGGCCTGTGTAGGCCTCTGTCCAGTTAACGCCCTCGTCCTTGAGGGCCTGCTCGCAATCGTAGACGAACCCAGCTGCACTCACTGCGAGCACTGCATTCCGGCGTGCCCGGTGCATGCTTTGTCACTCGTCGAGCAGGAGAAAACCCCTCCCGTTGGTGTGCTTGCATGACGCACATAACCATCCTCGGAGACACCCTGAGGGCGCTAAGCACCGCGCACCAAATCATCGATCACGACCCGGGGGTCGAGATTTCCATCATTACAGATAGAGCTGAGATCGGTTTGATCGGGGAAGTGCCAGGGATAATCACCTCGTGGCCACCTTGCCCGCCTCATTGGATTTCTGACATGTCATCACAGGCACCAGCGAACTCGTCCACAGCGGTCCGAGGGTCTTGGTTCCTCAAAGCACTAGGAATTCAGCTTTCTAAAAGAGGGTGCACATTCCACCTCAGAACCAGAGTCACAACAGCCTCTGATGGGGAAGTGAGATTCGTTGGAGCGGGTCCGATGGGAAAGGGGGCGATTCAAACGGACCACACATTGGATCTCAGACAGGCTAGCGAGACCTCCACAATATGGCACGGATACGTATGCAGAAAGGAGGACAGGCCCCAGACAGAGGTCTTCGGTGACAGATCAGACGGTACGACAGAGGCGTGGTTCAGCGAGCCTTCAGAACCCACCGGCACTTTCCTGCAGGAGATGACATGGCACGGGGAGCATCCGTCTGAGTACATATCGGGGGAGATTCAATCGGGAATACACCTGGCTCAGAATATTGTTGATACAATAATACACCCCGTTGAACAGTAGGTGAGAACATGGGAGTGTTAGCGGAATACATGTGTGATACGAGCTCAGGGACGAGACACGCGATAGTCATAGACCCAGCCGATCAGACACCCGACATAGCCGCTAACAGGGCCTTAGCAGCCGCCCACGCAGGATCAAGCATGATTCTGGTCGGGGGCTCCTCAGACACCGACATGGAAAACGTCCATGCTACGATTGTGGCAATTAAGGAGGCTCTTGAGCTAGCCACATGGGCAGCGAGCCAGGACTCCGACATGGACGACTCTGTGCAGATACCGGTCGTATTGTTCCCCCAAGGAGCAGCGGCGCTATCTCCAGCAGCAGATGGAATCACATTCATGGTCCTCATGAACTCGATGGACCAGCGCTTCCTAATAGGTGAACAGGTGAAGGGCGCCCCTTTCGTAAAGAAAGCAGGAATAGAACCCGTCCCGATGGGATACCTGATTTGTGAGCCAGGAGGCAAGGCAGGGGAGGTCGGGAAAGCAGACCTCATTGCTCCCCAGCAAACGGAGCGGGTAGAGGCATATGCCATGGCCGCGCAATTCCTTGGATTCAAGCTACTATATCTCGAGGCAGGGAGCGGTGTAGAGACCCCGGTGAATCCAGAATTGATCAAGGCAGCAAGGGAGTCATGCGATCTCCCGATAATCGTAGGAGGGGGAATTCGCGACCCTCAAACTGCAAGAGATGCTTCTGAGGCCGGCGCGGATTGGATAATCACCGGGAACATCACAGAGGAGTACGATGATGCCAGCGAACTCCAGGCGGTTCTTTCGGACCTGATTAGCGGCATTGTATGATGCACATTGTGCAGGCACACTCATACAGCACCCCCTTGGTGGGGTACCGTGTCCGAGGCCATCTGCCCCTGTTGCAACTCCGAAATGGGAGCCCAGGGCGACGTCGTGGAAGGGCACATGCACTACTGCGGCTCCTGCAGGGGCATCCTGGCCAGCGATAGATGGCTGAACTCCAACATGAGGCAGACAAACCTCCGGAATCTACGGAACTCTGTATTCGACGGTCAGCCCGCCGGCTATCGGTGCCCTACGTGTCAGGGGGAGATGGTGAAAAGCCCGGTCACCACAATCCAAGGAGGATCCATAGAAGTAGATGGGTGCCTCAAGTGAGGCTCACTTTGGTTCGATAACAGGGAGATAGAGCCGTTCATTCCAGACATAAGAGAGAAAGCAAGCCTCCCAGATGACTCAAATCCGATCCTCCCTGCGATTTCAAGTGGAATGACCGTCGCTAAGTCCGTGATTTCAGGCCTTTTCGACGCTGTAGGAACACTCGCCACCAGAAACGACGACTCGGAAGAGTAACCCACGGGGATCAATCCAGAGAAGATAAGCAGGCGACCAACTCAATCCCGGACAAGACGATCGATTTGCGCTTCCATATCCAGAACCAGGAGCAGAAGCTCCTCCTCGTTCCTTAGGAGCCTTGAGTTCTCTTCTTGCAACTCGGCCAGCCTGCTAGAATCGGCTTCCGCCCCCTCCCTCCGTGATTTCTCGTTCTGCACCAGGCCCTCCAGCTGCCTGATTCTCGAATCGGCGACCCTCAATCTCTCTTCCAGATCCCCAATGACCACACCATCACTCCCTCCGCTTTGGGCGACTAGCTCCGCCTCCCTCACCCTGCGCCGGAGGTTGGCGACCTCCCCCTCCAACCGGATCATGTCGTCCCATCTGGAGACCACTTCATCCACTAGCCTATCACGAGGAATATCTGCCAAACGGTCTCGAAGGCCTCGCCCTTCGTCCTCAGGAGGGGTGTTCACCGTCATACGAACTCGGAACGAACCAAACAGGCGCTCACTTGAACCTTGAGGAACTAGCCACCCGCTTCGGTTAAATCAGGGCCCTATCTCGGCCGCGCCATGAAGGCATTCAGAGCGCACGGGTCATACAGAGCAGGCAAGAGGGACCAACCATTCTCAGTGGACGTTGTAGCTACTGATGAAGACGAGGCCATGGAGAGGGTCCTCTCAACATTCGGCAGCCGACACAGGGTACGTAGGCGCTTCATCCTCGTAGACGGCATCACTGAGATCGATCCTGCGGTTTCCTCTGCGCCCGTCGTCCAGGCCCACTTTGGCGTTTCAGGAAAAACGCCCTCAGGCCCGAGAATAGAGGAAGAGTGACTCTAGACCGCACAAACCCATCACGATAATGGGCAATTCTGAAAGGTGACGCGTCGGAGGGCGCTCCGATGAAGAAGTGGCTGATGAGGCAATATTGGCGCATCCAACAGAGCCAGGCAATCATCGGACTAGGCTTCTGGACAGCCACCATCACCCTCCTGGTATGGCCTTACGTGTCATGGAGATTCGAATCTAACGACACCCTCATGTTCATTCCGATGACGTATGTAGGGCTCCTGGGTATCGCCGCAGGCGTCCTAACCACGGTACTCCTAGTCGGCTTCTTCTACGACGTCACCTTCGGTCTATGGAGGGACCACATCACAATCAACCAGGAGAGAAACCCATTTGCTGTGTACAAGTTGAACCCTACTTGGGGCATAGTTATCGCCCAAACAAACGAGATTCTCAGACGAGTAGCGCCTGATGACGAGGAGGTCCAGAGGTACTGCAAGTTCGTGGATCGGATGCTGATCTGGAACTCCAAGGAGGAGATTTGGGCTAGGGCCATGTCATCATGGAAGGAACTCATGGGGGATGAGGACCCTTTCCTGTTCTACCTGGACGAGGAAGCGAGAACCAAATTGGAAGAAGCAGCAGACAACCTCGAGGAATTCTAGGGGCCCAGCATGTCGTACGACCCCCATGAGGTAGTCGGCATCGCTATCGACGCAGGACATGCTATTATGGCTGTGTACGACTCTTCCGAAGGGATCGAGGTTCAGAACAAGGATGACGACTCCCCACTAACGAAGGCCGATATTGCTGCTCATGACGCCATCATCAGAGGCCTGCAATCTATTGATTCCAACACCCCTATAGTTTCAGAGGAAGGAAGGGTTGGAAACCCAGGGGAAGCCGAGACCTCTTGGCTGGTAGACCCGCTGGACGGCACAAAGGAGTTCATCAAACGCAACGGGATGTTCACAGTCAACATCGCACATATGAGGAGGCATGGGGACCGATGGACACCGACCTTCGGTGTCGTCCATGCCCCTGATGCCAAGACAACTTGGTTTGGAGGGGAAACAACCCCCGCATCCCTGGTCACAGACGCATCAACCACCACAATCTCTGTGAACAGCAGGCCAAAGGCCCCAATCCAGCTAGTCGCAAGCGGCAGCCACCGTGCGGCTAGGGACGAAAGGTTCGCCGAACAGATCGGCAGCCATGACCTAGTCAGAATGGGCTCCTCGCTGAAGGCCTGCGCAGTAGCAGATGGAACCGCCGACCTCTATCCTCGGTTCGGCCCCACTTCCTGTTGGGACATAGCAGCAGCCCATGCGGTAGTGGAGGCGGCGGGAGGCTTCGTGCTGGATCCAACCGGTCAACGGCTGGACTATGACTTGGTGGAGGACGTACTCAACCCGCACTTCCTAGTCACATGCAGCACTGAATGGAATGAGATTTGGGCCCAGAATCAGGATTAAATGAACGGCTCGGCTCGGCGTGCCGTTAAGGTGCAGATATGGGGAACAAGGTAGTTTGGCTGATTGGACTTTCAGGAGCGGGCAAGACAACGATAGCAGAAGCCGCTGCAAGGAGGTATGGCGCCGAGCTTCTCGATGGCGACACCATTCGCGACTTCTTCTCCAATAACGACTTCTCAAGGCAGGGAAGGGAGAGGCACCTCCTAGGCATAGCAAAGATGGCCAGACTGATGTCCAAGCACACCCCTGTCATCTGCTCATTCATCACACCATACGAGGAAGTGCGTGAGAGAATACTGGAAATCCTTCCTAGGAACTCAGTCATGGTACACGTCTCAACCTCCCTAGAAGTGTGCGAGGACAGAGACGTCAAGGGTCTTTATGCCAAGGCCAGATCAGGAGAGATTTCCAACTTCACCGGCATTTCGGATCCATTCGACGAACCAGAGTGCGCCCACATCACCCTGGACTCAAGCGGAGCCCCGGGTCACACAGTTGACGATATGGTCGCGGAACTCTCGCACCTGTTCGAGAAGCCCAAGGCAGTGCTTCTACCAGGGCGTTGGCAGCCACTACACGTCGGGCACGAATGGTTGATTCAACAAGAACTCGACAAGGGAAAGAGGGTCGTTGTCGGAATCCGTGACACACCCGTCACAGAGTCCGACCCATACCCCGCTCACCTCCGCAAGCGCATGATCGAGCACAGGTATGCCGATGAGGACGTCGAGGCATGGATAATGCCAGACATCGAGGCGGTTTCATATGGGCGCAAGGTAGGTTACGAGGTGAGGGAGGCCCAAGACATCCCAGCCGAGGTTTTCGCAGTCTCCGCTACGGGTGTCCGAGGAGGCAACAGGGCAAACGTATCGGAGAGAGTGATGGAGTTCATGATTGCAGAAGGAATCTGGGACGGAGAGTGACTTGCTCTCTGAATCAACCCAGGGTTTCGCACTAGTCGCCTGCTCAGTTCTGCTCCTCCCACTGTCGTTGGGCCTGATGCAGGCTCTCGATGAAACCGAGAGAGATTACGAGAAGGAGTGCGACCTCACATATCGTGCGCTAGTTGGCAACGTTAGCACACCCGACTCGGAGCGCTGTAGCGAACTGGATGCAGCTCGGGCGAGTGGAGCAGCGCGCTTCATGACATCAGTGGGGGCATTCATACTAACTGGACTAATTGGGACCGCGATGCTACTGCCGACTAATGAGAATTAGAGATATTTTGAGCAGCGACGCCTTCATTGCACCCCTTGCATCCCGTGAACCATGACTGAGCCTGACAGGGAGGAGCTTCAGCGCCTGGCTCAACTTGTTGAGGTAAACAGAGAGCGACTACAGGCACTAGAGCAACAGATCCGCAATCTCGAGGGGATAAAAATAGAACAGGAGCACGCTATGGAGGCTCTAGAATCGATCTCAGAACAGGGAGCCAAGGGAGCGATGGTCCCCCTTGGTGCCGGCGTCCAAATAGTGACCGACATCCCTCCCGATGCAGGAGCCGTAGTTGACATAGGAAGCAGAGTTCAGGCTGAGAAGACTAGGCCTGAGGCACTCGAGATCCTCAGATCTAGGAACGACGAACTGAAGGGAATCATAGACTCGGTTACGAAGGAGCACCAGGAACTCGAGAACCACGTTGTCGCCCTTGCAAGCAGATTCAATGAGATAGCAACTGGAATCCAGGCCCCGGGTGACAGCGATCACCACGAGCCTGAAAACGTCCAGGCCACCCAAACAAAGCGCAGGCCTAGGAGAAAGAGGGGAACGGAACTAACCCTTGATGATTGAGGATTTTGCATGGGGCTCTTCGATCGATTCCGAAAGAAGGTCAATCAGGCCGACGAGGGTAACGGATTCATGGCGGAAGAGGGCTCCGAAATCGCAGAGAAAGCAATCGCAGACAGAGAGGAAGCGCTCAGAAGCATGAACCAAGAGGACGCTACTCCCGATGAGCCAACTGGTGAATATAGTGAGTGGGACGAATTCGACGACGATTTCACGGACCCATTTTCCGCCCCGACCAACTCAAAGGAGAGGAAGAGAGCTGCACGAGAACAAGCCAACAAGAAATCAAAGCAACCGGTTAGCCCCCCAATTAGAGATCCAATGGACTCTACCACGGGAAGGAAACTGGCAGAATCAGACATGACATTCGAAATAGACCTATCAGAATACCACACCAACATTGGCGGCATGGTAATTAGTGGTGGCGCATTGTTGGACGAGATTCTCGAGGAGCTCGAGGATGAATTACTGTCATCAGACATGGGCCACGATGCAGCATCGGAGTTGATCACGAACCTGAAGACTCACTTGATCGGCTCTAGGGTTAGCAGGAAGGCACCCCTCAGCGAGGTCGTGGAAAGAGGCCTTAGAGGCGCCCTGCTGTCCCTGCTCAAATCAGGATACTGGGACTTCGATCGCACAATAAGCGACTTCGTAACAGAGGGGACGCCCGTTGTGATCATGATGGTGGGCGTCAACGGAACCGGAAAGACAACCACATCCGCAAAGATTGCCAAGAGGCTGACAGACCAAGGATACGGAGTAGTACTAGCTGCCGCAGACACATTCAGAGCCGGAGCCATCGACCAACTCTCTGCTCACGCTGACCGATTGGGCATCAGGTGCATCAAGAGTCAGAGGGGCGGCGATTCTGCCGCGGTTGCCAGAGACGCCATCGAGAGCGCCAGGGCCAAGGACGACGATGTCGTGATCATCGACACTTCGGGACGGATGCAGAACAAGTCCAACCTAATGGAGGAGCTTCAGAAGGTACACAGGGTCACGCAGCCCCATCTGGTACTTTTCGTCGCTGACGCGCTGGCCGGCAATGACGCAGTCACACAAGCCATCGAGTTCCAGAGGAGGCTGACCTTCGACGGCGCCGCACTATGCAAACTGGATACAGATGCCAGAGGCGGTGCGGCACTGTCTATTTCCCATGCCACCGGTCGGCCAATCATTCTAGCTGGAACCGGCCAGGGCTACGATGACTTGGAACCGTTCGACCCAAACTGGCTGGTAGACCAACTACTTTCGTGAGCCAATGACCAGCCCCTTCTTGACCCCCCTCCTATGTGGGAGCACCAGATGACTTCGGATGACAAGCCGACCGCCCTCATAGTTCACGAGAACGGAATCACGGCTAGCAGGCTCAAGTCGATAATGAGTCAGAGGGGATGGGATTCCCAAATCTGCGATGATGGCGACAAGGCTGTGGACGAATACGTCAAAATCAAGCCAAACATGGTTTTCTTGGGGCTAAATTTGCCAACCATGGACGGGCACGTCGCGGCCCTTGAGATCAGAGAGAGCGATCCCGAAGCCCGAGTCGTCTTCGTAGTAAGCAAGTCAAGATTGACCAAGGCAAACGACGCTGCCTTTTCTGCCGGAGCGGTTTCCGTACTGGTGACGCCACTCACCAGAGCGGACATAGACCAGCAGTGGGTCCTGATGAACGGCCCCATTCCAAATGCTCCAGGATTAGCAGACTTAGACGCCCTTTACCCCGAACTCGAGGAGGAGCCACAAACTCTCCCGCCACTTCCGGCCCCACCATTCCCAGAGAGTAACGGTGAGATTGACGCCCCTCCGTCTCCGACAATTCCCCTCCCCGAGCCTCCCAAACCGAAGAAGAAGCGAAGGCTACTTCGAATCCTGATTATTCTGGCAGTGTTCGGGGCAATTGGCTTAGGGGGCGCGTCGTACCTAGGGCTAGCCGAATTCTAGTGACCTCGGTCTTCCACGAATTCAGCCACCACCCCTCCTACTATGCTGCTGCCGACTGGGGTTTCAGTTATGACCTCCACAGAAACGCCATCATCGTACAAAAGGCTCTCATCCAACGCAGACAGACGCAACCCGACTCTCCACCTCTTCAGAACCTCGAAAAAGACATACGAAGCAACCCCGAAAATCACTATCGCGGAACAGCCCCATGATAGCACATCTCCAGACGACGCCACACTATCTCTCCAGCAACGCTCCCCATGATAATGAAGCATACTGGCGTGCAGCAGCGCGCGGATCTTCCGATGCGTGGATTCCTGAACCGACAATGATAGCATCCGAACCAGCTAGAACGGCTTCGGCGGGGTGGCCATATCTTTGCCCCAGGACCCCTTCCTTCGCACTCAGATTTACGCCCGGCGTCCAAATCATCCGCCCCTCTCCAACCTTGGAACGAAGCGCCTTCAACTCGGTAACAGAACTCCCATTTCCGATATACCCCATTACATGGGGGGAGGCCCTGCCCATATCCAGGGTCTCTTCGGTATATTCCTCTCGGAGTAGATTTCCAGAGCTGGACATTTGGGCCAGGAGTAGAACGCCCCCCACCCGTTCGACCTCGTCCCAGGCGGAGGCTATGCCGTCTACGACGTCCGGGCCGCTGACGCTGTGAGATGTGACCAGGTCAGCCCAGGACCGTATGTCGTACAAACCGCCCATTTGAGTTTGAGCGACTCTGCCGATGTCCGCGAACTTCCGGTCTTCGAAAAGAAGCATACCTTTGGAACGAGCCACTTCAACGACTCCTTCCCAATCCCCCATGTTGAAGCCCTCGACCATGTCAACATGGGTTTTCAGTGCACAAACGCTCTCTCCCACATCTTCGATTAGTTGCACCAAACCATCTACAGTTGGCAGATCAGCGGCAAGGACCACCAGCGACTCCTTTTCGCACGCAATCCGCATGAACTCATGAGACAGCGGGTGCGCGCAGTTCGCCCATCTGGGGCCCCAAGCATCCTCCGCTTTCATCCTACAGCCCTATGCTCACCCGTTTGTGAAGTCTTCCCCCTTCTCAGAAATATGAAGCCCCGTCAGTCCCCGCCAGCACCATGCATCCAGCGGCACTGGTCGGTCTAGGAGGCGCAATAGGCTCGATTGCACGATGGGGGGTCGCGGAAGCCATGCCTCCGGGAACTGGTGGAGTCCCGTGGGCAACAGTAGCCGTGAACCTCTCCGGGGCCTTCCTCCTTGGTATTCTGATGGCCGCCTCACTACAGACGGAGACACTACTTTTTCTAGGAACCGGCCTACTGGGGGGCTTTACCACTATGTCCACATTCGGCGTCGAGACAGTCAGCCTCCTCAAGGACGATAGCACAGCAGTAGCAGCTCTCTATGTCGCCCTCAACCTGTTGGCCCCAATAACAGCATGGCTCGGTTGGCAATTGAGCGAGGCCTTCCTGGCATAGGGTGAGAGCATGCCTACTGAAACTAACACACGACTCTTCGAAGTTACGACGAAGGATCTCGAAGGCCTCCCCGACGCTCGAGGCGAGAGCGTGAGATCGATGCTCAAAGCCGACCATGGAATCGACGTGCTCTCAGTTCGGGTTATACTCGGGTACCAAGTCAGATCCGATGTATCCGAAATCGAAGCCGAGTCCCTAATTTACGACTTGTTCGCCGACCCGGTAATCGAAGTCGGCTCCATGGACTCAAGGATACTGGACGACTTCCCGAGTCCACCCGAAGCAGCAATCCAGGTCGGCTTCAAGCCAGGCGTCACGGACAACTCGGGGCAAGCGGGTTTGGATGGCCTACTGACACTTTTTCCAAACCAATCATCGGCGATGGTGGCCACATTCACCACATATGCATTCTGGGGGGTCGAAGATGGCATCTCTGCAGACGACTTGGCAGCCACCCTTCACAATCCAATGATAGAGAGGGCAGCTGTAGCGGGAAGAGACGACTGTTCGAAAGGCGCCTGGCCCCTTCTGGAGTTCCCAGCGATGCCCAAAGCGCTCTTCCAGGAGCCCGCAACAGTCGATTTGGAGGTCAGTGACGAAGAGCTAATCGAAATCAGCGAGCAGGGACTCCTGGCGCTAAACCTCGACGAGATGAGGGCGATACAGGCACACTACCGAGACCCAACAGTCAGGTCCGCTAGGAAGGAGATGGGACTCCCCTCGGATCGTCCAACTGACGCAGAACTGGAGTGCCTAGCACAGACATGGTCAGAGCACTGCTCGCACAAGATTTTCGCAGCCAGAATTAGGCACACGGACAAGGTTACAGGAGAGGACTCGACAATCGACTCCCTGTTCAAGACCCACATCATGCAACCCACTCTCGACATACAGGGAGAAGTAGACTGGCTGCTAAGCATCTTCCACGACAACTCCGGGGTCATCTCATGGAATGATGACTGGAGCGTCTGCATCAAGGCGGAGACCCACAACAGCCCCAGCGCACTAGATCCCTATGGGGGGGCCATCACCGGGATAGTGGGCGTCAATCGAGACATACTCGGAACCGGACTCGGGGCCAGGCCGATTGCCAACACAGATGTATTCTGCTTCGGCCCACCAGACTACTCCGGGAGCATCCCTACAGGGCTCTTCCATCCCTCGAGGGTATTCAGGGGGGTCCATTCAGGAGTCAGGTCGGGGGGAAACGAATCAGGAATACCGACAGTTAATGGAGCAATAGTGTTCGACGAGCGATACATAGGCAAGCCACTGGTTTTCTGCGGCACGGTGGGGATTATGCCACGTTTGCTTGCTGATGGTAGGGAGAGCCACGTGAAAACCCCTCAGCCCGGCGACATAGTCTACATGGTAGGTGGACGTGTAGGAAGCGACGGGATCCATGGTGCAACCTTCTCCAGCCTAGAGCTGACGGAGGAGAGTCCGAGCTCCGCAGTCCAGATCGGCGACCCAATAACACAGAAGAAGATGCTCGACATGATAATCGAGGCGAGGGATGCAGGTCTGATACAGGTCATTACGGACAATGGGGCAGGAGGGCTATCCAGCAGTGTGGGCGAGATGGCAGAACTCACAGGTGGAGCGGAACTAGACCTCGGCACAGTACCCCTGAAGCAGGCAGGACTCTCATCCTGGGAGATACTGGTCTCCGAGTCTCAAGAGAGAATGACCGTGGGCGTCAGGCCAGAAGACTGCGCTGACTTCGAGGAACTAGCCGCGCTGCACGAAGTTGAGGCCACCGCAGTTGGCTCGTTCACTGACTCCGGTGCCTTTGTTGTCCGACACGGGGACGCCCCCGTCGCCAATCTGCCGATCCAATTCCTTTTCGACGGCTGCCCGCAACTAGTGCTTGAGTCCGAGTGGCAGCCCCCCGTCCATTTTCCAGTCGAGACGCCCGATCTAGACGAGGCGGAAATGGGGACGCTCCTCGGCAGGCTGCTAGCCAGGCCAAACGTCGCTAGCAAGGAGTGGTGGGTTCGCTCTTACGATCACGAGGTCATAGCACAGAGCGTAATCAAGCCATTCGTCGGTGCAAACCACGATGCCCCGGGTGATGCAGCGGTAATCGCGCCATTGCAAGGCGGAACGCAAGGCCTCGTCATTTCGAACGGTATCGCTCCTAGGTACTCGGACATAGACGCCTACGCTATGGCCGCAGCCTCTGTGGACGAGGCATTACGCAATGCGGTCTGCGTAGGGGTGGACTTGGATCTAATCTCGGGTCTGGATAACTTCTGCTGGCCGGATCCCATCGAATCCCCCAAGACGCCGGATGGGAGGTACAAACTCGCTCAGTTAGTGAGGGCAAACAGGGCTCTGGATGAAGTATGCAGGGCATACCGACTACCATGCATAAGCGGAAAGGACTCAATGAAGAACGACGCTATGCTGGGAGGCGAGAAGATAAGCGTCCCACCCACACTTCTCTTCAGCCTCCTCGGGAA
>MPLT02033577.1_pt1 | contig 13377 bp, 8 predicted proteins | sample 1617391 | NCBI WGS metagenome assembly MPLT02 (sample SAMN05944800, study PRJNA350692) | marine metagenome | biome: marine; feature: ODZ; material: water; isolation source: 70 m water sample filtered on 0.2 um supor filter | place: Pacific Ocean | collected 2012-04-08 | depth 70m m
CAACGTCGCCGCGTGTCCCATCCTCTTCGACGGCGTCTCACCCGTCGTTCGCAATCTGACCCATTCCTTCGTCTTCGTATCCATCGCGTGCACGTCATTCGTCAGCCCTCCGTCTCGCGACCCGCCGCCGAACGCCACCAGCAGAGACGCGTTCGCCGGCGCGCGACCGCTCGTCAACCGTTCACTCCCCGACGTCGACCTCGACGTCCGCGCCGGTCGGTGCACGTACGACGCCCCGTCCACCCCGATCGGTCGTTCACCCGTCGTCGCGCTCTCGTCCATCGTCCACGCGCCTGCGTTCGAGACGAGCCGCGAGGTCAGTCGCGCGCGAAACGACGCCGGTTCAAACGCGAATGCATGCATGCATGCATGCGTCTCTCTCGCGTCCTCCGACGGATCGCCCTCGCGCGCGGTCGACGTCCACGCACCTACACGAACGCTCGCGCACGCATCCCCGCCGTTCGCACCCCCTCCCGCGCCTCTCCCGCTCGCACTCGTCGCGTCGTCCCCACCGTAGACGCCCAGCGCGTCGTCATCCTCTCGCCACGCCGCGCGCGCGCACCAACGCCCGATCGCGCGCGCGCGCTCGGTGACCGACGACGGGGTCACCCTGATCCATCCCACGATGTTTCGCTCGCGCTCGACGCGCGCGTCGGACGTCATGACGACGGGCCCGTCGAGGAGTGACGCGACCTCGAAAACACCTCGTCAGACGACGACCGGCGTTCGCGCGTTCGACGACCGCGCGAGCGACCGCGCGCGCGCGTTCGACGCGTCGACGGATGACGGCGACCGCGCGCGCGAGACTCGCGCGATGGACGTCGTCGTCGGTGGACGTCCGTCGACGAGACGATGGAAAACGTTCGAGCGCGCGGGAACGGTGGGTGACGCGCGCGCCGACGCGCGTTCGCGCCGCGACGAGGCGGTCGTGGACGTTCGACGACGCGAGGAAGATCGCGACGACGCCGGACGGCGCGCGCGTGGCGTACGTGTCGAGACCGGACGTGAAGTTTCTGTACGATGAAATTTTTGGGCGAGGTTGTTACGACGGGGACGCCGACGGGTCGAGCGCGCGCGGTGGATCGGTGATCGACGTCGGTGCGAACATCGGACTCGCGAGCGCGAGGTTCGCGTCTCTCGTGGGCGAGGGTGGACGAGTGATCGCGCTGGAACCGGTGCCGGCGACGTTTTGCGCGTTGGCGAGAAACTGCGCGTCGATGTGCGGCGCGGCGGCGGCGGCGCGCGGGACGGTTGAATTGCGCGGTGTGCGCGAGGGTTCGGTCGCGGTGGGGGGTGGTGCGAAAGGGTCGGGGTGTGGCGTCGTGCACGCGCACAACGTGGGCGTGGGATCGACGCGAGGGGAGTTTACGATTGATTTTTTTCCTCGCGCGGCGGGATGGAGCACGTCGTCGAAGACGCGAGACGACGCGGAGACTATCGAAAACGTGATCGAGTACGCGGTCGAGGCGTTGAAACCCGGTGCGAACGACGACGGGTACGATGGTTTAGAACAGAACGCGGTGACCTCCGTCGGTCGCTTCGTGCGCGCGTTCGTGTTGGATCCCGAGCGCGCGGCGAGCGCCGGATTTTTCCGCCGCGTCGCGAGCGTCGTCGCCGGATTCATCCTTCGAATCGTCGTGCGATGCGTCGCGGCGTACATGCTCACAGGCGTTGAACGCATCACTCGTCCCATCGTCACGGTGAGCGACGTCATCGACGCGCACGGCCTCGACTCGGTGACTATGCTGAAAGTAGACGTCGAGCGCGCCGAACTCGACGTCCTCGCCGGGGTCTCCGAGTCCCACTGGCCGAGAATTCACCGAGTCAACCTCGAGTGTCACGACACGTCCGGATCACTCGACCGAGTGTTGGACCTTCTTCGCCGCCGCGCCGGTTTCGACGACGTCCGAGTCGACCGTCTCTTCGGCTACGCTCGACTCTACAACGTCGCGGCGCGGCGCTCGTCGTGACGTCGTCTCGCGTCATCGCGTCTCAATCCCTCCCATCGCGCGCGCATTCATTCACACGTATTTGTATTCTCATTCACATCCATCATCGCGGCGCGAAACCGTCGCCATCGCGCGAGAACGCGCGCGAATGTCTTCTCGTCGGTTGACGCTCGTCGGTTGACACCAGTCACCGATTAATTCCATCTCCGGACCCATCGCGCGCGTCTGCGCCACACGCCGACGCTCGCCATGCCGCGCGAGCGCGCGCGACGTCTCGCGCGCGATGCGCCTCGCGTTGCTTCGACATCGCCCGCGCCCGCGCGAGGTCGAGCGACGCGTCGCGCGTCGCGAACGACGTCCTCGCGCGAGAGGAATTCATCCTCGGTCGAGCGCGCGAATGGCCTCGCGTCGCGCGCTTCCCCCGCGCGCTCGCCCTCGAGCTCGCCCGCGCCGAGGTCTCCGATCAAACGCGCGGTGAAGCGCGCGCGAGACGCGGCAAACAGAGCCTTGCCGAGGTTCGTGGCGGTGTACGCGCCGAGAGTGCCGCTGCTGAGCAGCGCGTTTTTGTTGTGCGCGTACGCGGTGCTCGCGCCGATGTTCGGCCGGGCGTATCACGCGTTTCACACGGAGGGGATGATCGTGAGTGACGTCTCGAGCGCGACGTACGAGATGGGAACGAAGTTTAAAGTGGCGTGGGATCGCGAGACGCGCGCGCTGAGCGCGGAGTACGCGGGATACGAGGGACGGCGAAGTCGAGTCTGGTGCATGATGCGACGGAAGAGCGAGGCGTGCGAGGAGAAGACGGCCGAGTCGTGGAGCACGCTGCCGGGGAAACCGTTCATTCGAGTGGCAAACGGACCGATACGCGTGCATCAGTTGATCGCGGGACATTTCCAGATTACGATGAAGTCGATTTTGCGCACGAGCATTCAGACGATCGATGAGATTGAACACGACGCCAAGTCGATGCGCTTGACGCTTCGCGGTAAGTTGGTCAAGGAGGACGCGCCGATCGATCGTTGGTTGGCCAAGCTGGGCAATGTCGGCGCGTACTTTAGAGAGAATATGGCGCGACGGCAGATATATTTAGCTAAATCAAAACTCGTCGCGGCGTACGAGTTCGTGTTAGAGTGCGATGGTGATGATAGACTCGCGTTTACGATCGATTGGGACGACAAGGTGCCGGGCGTCTTGCGAGCCGGTCGAAGTCGTCGCATAGTGGATTTGAATCAGCTCGAGTTTACGTATTCGATGGATGACGATGAGCGCGTGTACGGATTGGGAGAGCAATTTTCGTCGTACAATCATCGCGGACGCAAAGTACCCGTGATCACCGGCGAACAGGGCATGGGCCGAGGCTTGCAACCGCTTTCGATGTTGTTCAATTCTGCGTTTCCCGGATCGGCGGGGAAGTGGCACACGACGTATACGGCGATTCCTCACTATGTCACGCACAAGGCGCGTTCCGTCTTTCTCACAAATTACACGTACAGCGAGTTTGATTTCACTGAAGAGGACAGCGTGACGATTCGCGTCGCTGCGCCGACCGGCGCGATCTCGGGTCAGATCATTGGCGCGGCCACCGTCCCGGACGTGTTGCGCACGTACACGGACTACGCCGGTCGCATGACGCCGCTTCCCGAGTGGGCCATGGACGGCGTCATTCTCGGCATGACTGGAGGTCCTCAAAAGGTTCGAAACGTGTATAAAAGCTTGGGCGACGGCGGCGTGAAGGTGGCTGGAATGTGGTTACAAGATTGGGGCGGCGTTCGAAACACCTCCATCGGCATCGAGCGCGTGTGGTGGAATTGGCGTCTCGATCCCGAGCACTACTCGGATTGGGACGACTTGCGAGAAGAAGTCAAGGCGAACGGCACGCACCTGTTGACGTACGTCAACACGTTTCTGATGGATTCAAACACAGATAAGGGTTTGTTTTATCGCGAAGCCAAGGCGAATAATTACATGGTGCGAGACGTGAACGGGGAGGTGTACAAACTCGGTTCGGAGCCGGGCGTCACCTTTGGGTTACTCGACCTGTCCAATCCGGAGTGCGTCGAGTGGATCGAAAACATCATCGTCGACATGGTGAAATCCACCGGCGCGATGGGATGGATGGCGGATTTCGGAGAGTACCTTCCCTTCGACGCCGCGTTACACTCCGGGGAACTCCCGATCGAAGTGCACAACAGGTATCCCGAGGAGTGGGCCGAACTCAACCGCCGCGCGCTTCGTCGCGCCGGTTTGGAGGGCTCTGGCTTTTTCTGGAGTCGCAGCGCGAGCACAAAATCGCCGAAACACTCGACACTGTTCTGGCTGGGCGATCAGATGGTTTCTTGGGACCGGTACGACGGCATCAAGACGGCCGTGCTCGGGTCGCTCTCCGGCGGTTTGTCGGGACTCACGCTGACGCACAGCGACGTCGGCGGGTACACCGCGCATCCGCTGAAGCATCGATCGATCGAGCTTTTGATGCGATGGATGGAACTGAACGCGTTTTCGGATGCGATCTTCCGCACACACCAGGGCAATCGTCCGCATCACAACGCGCAGCCGTGGAACACGCCCGAATTGATCGAGCAGTTGCAATTTTGCGTCAGCATTCACGTGGCGCTCAAATCGTACAAGCTCCAACTTATGCGAGAAGCCGAAACCATCGGACTTCCGTTGGCTCGCGCCATGTTCATCCACTATCCGTACGACGCCGTGGCGGCGAATTTAGCGCAACAGTTTTTACTCGGAAGAGACATGCTCATCGCGCCCGTGTTGGATAAGGGCGGGACGCACGTGCACGTCTACCTGCCTCCCGGCGACATTTGGGTCGACGTCTGGACGACGCAGCAAACGCCGGCGCAACCCGACGCCGCGTCCGCCGAGGAGGGTGGACGCGGCGTGTGGATCACGGTGGACACTCCCATGGGATGGCCGGCGGCGTTCGTGCGAAAGCACGCGTCGAAGACGGCGCTTCGTTCCGTGGCGGCGTTGCGAGACGTCGCCATGGAGCGCGGCGGCGTTCCGTCGAGACGCCGCGTGCGCGCCATGGATCCCGTCGACCGCATCGTGTTGGGATTACTTTAGAAGAAAATCCGTTGATTTGACTGTAACTTATTTACAAGCGAGGAAACACACGTATCTTTTACATCGTGAGCGCGTCTAATCCATCCCTCGCTGCGGCGTTTTCTGGATCCAGCCGAAGCGCTTCCGAATAGCACCCGCTCGCCTGCCGAAGGAGTTCGTCTTCGTCCTCCGCCGGTCCGAGCGACGCACTCATTCGTAACGCGTCTCCCCAGGCGACATATATCGACGGCGAGGTCGGTTCGATCGCGGCGGCGGTTTTGTACTTTTCCGCGGCGGCCAACGCGAGGGATTCGGCGTCCTCCATCGCGCCTCGACTGTCGAGCACCAATTCGCTCCTGAGAGCGAGCGCGGACCCCCATCCCGAGAGCGCCTTGGCCTTGGCCTTGACGCCGCTCGTCGCGCTCTCATCTTCGTTCACCGACGAGACGACGGCGCGGAACTTTCGACCAGCCTCGATCAAGTTTTCCTCGGCGAGTTCCGCGTACATTTCGGCGGTGCCCTCCAATCCGACGTTGACGCGCGCGTCTCTCGCGTTCGCCGCCTCTCGAAACGCCATCTCCGCGAGCGCGGCTTGCACGCGACCTCGAGCGAGATGGGCGTTACCCAAATTGCCCTGCGCGCGCGGCGTGGATTCAAGCTCTAGCGCGCGCTCAAAGTGTGAGATGGCGTCCGCGAACATCTCGTCGGCGTCTTCGAGATCGTCGACGTTTTCGCCGCCACGCCGCGCGAGGTCCCGGCCCGCGCGCAACGCCCCGAGTCCGTCCTCCGCGCACGACGCGACGTCTTTATCCCCTCGCGGTTCATCCGCATCGACTCCGTCAGCGGACGACGTCGCGTTCGCGAGCTCGGCTTCGTATTTCGCGACGTTCTCTGCGTCCGCAGCGCCGATGAATGGATCCCAAACATCGTCGTCGTCATCCTTTTCATCGTCGTCGAGTTTGGACGCGTTCGATTCGGCGACGACGGGACTCTCGCTCGGCGTCTCCGTTGACGGTTTCGAGTTCAACAACTGCTGCATATTGGCAAACGCCTCTTCGCGAGACACGCCCTCGTTCATCGCCTTCTTCTTGGGCTCATCCGTGGTGGTTTCGCCGACCCACACGAGTTCCTTCTCCTGCTCGTCCTCGTCCTCGGCGTCGACGACGGCGGCGTGCCATTGAATCTGTTCCTCCACCTCTCGCGGCGTCTCCGCCGCCTTCAACTTTTCCTCCGCCCACTGCTTCACCGCGGCCGCGGCTTCGGTGCTCCCCTCGCCTCGAGCGTTCGCCTCGGACGACGTCGCCTGCGCTTCCTCCAACGCGAGCTTCAACGCGTTCACGCTCTCGACGACGCGTCCCATGTCTCGAGAAATTTCGCGACGAATCTCCAGACGCAAATCCTCTAAATCATCCTCGACGACGCGTTCAGACGACGTCCTCACGCCCTCGTCGATGGCATCCAATCGGCTCACCACGGCTTCCCACTGCGCATCGTCGAGTTTCGTCGCCAAACTCCGCACGATGGTCTCCTCCGACGTCACGGCGTTGATGGACCCCAACAATTGTTCGACGGCTTCGCGCACTCTCGCGCTCGTCGTGTCCGCCACCGCCGCGCGTAATTCCGCGAGTTGTTCGCTCGACAGCGTCGCCATCATCGTCGACGCCGACGAAGACGCCGTCTCGTCGTCGTCGCGATCGCGCACGACGCCCTCGACGGCGTCTTTAATCTCCTCGGCGAGCGCCTCCATCGGTCGTCGCAAACCCGCCGTGTCCTTCTCCACGCTCTCCACGAGCTCCCACAGCATCGTCATCTCCTTCCGAAGCTCACCCTTCGCCGCGTCCGCCGTCGTTCGAAACTCATCTCGCACGCTCGCGATGCCCTCTCTCGCGTCCACTCTCGCGGCGGCTAAATCTCTCGCCAACATGCCCGCCACGGCGCCGCTGTCCCGCGCCGTCTTCGCCGCCGTCTTCGCCGCCTCAACCTGCGCTCGCTCCACGCTCGACAACCTCGACGCCAACTCCTCCAACGCCGGCGCCACATCCTTTCGCACCGCCTCCACCGCCACCGGCGCCGCCGTCTTCGCCGCCTCTCGCATCGTCACGTGTCGACTCGCCTTGGCGCGCAACGCCTCCAGCTCCTCTCTCCGCGCCCGCTCTCGCGCCTCACCCCTCGCTCTCGCGCCCCGCTCTCTCGCACGTCTCGCCAGCGCACCGACCAACGGTAACGCCCCCGCGACCGCACCGAGCGCCGCCTCTTGCATCACGACGCTCGCGATTCCGCTCGACGCCGCGCCGAGCGTCGTCGCCGTCTCCACCGCCGACAACCACCTCCTCGCGCGCGCCGCCGCCGCCTCCTCCTCGTCCTCCGCCGCCTCGTCGTCGTCGAAATCGTCCACCGCGCCGTCCGAGAGCGACGACGATCGAATCGTCGTCGTCGTCGGTCGCGGTCGAGACGCGCGCGATTGGGCGCGATGGGACGTCGACGAATGATTCGTCGTCACCGCGCGAGCGTCGCGCGTATATCGACGAGACGCGAACGGTATCGTCGAACGCGTCGTCGCGGACGTCATCGCGCGCGCCATCGCGCGCGAGACGGTCCTCGCGGCCGCGTGTGACGACGAATGCGATGATTTGGGAATCGTTTGAAATCAACCCTCGACCGACCGCGGGGACGCGTTCGCGACGGCAGAGCGCGTCCGTCGCGGGATCGACGACGCGCGCGAGAGGGATGACGCGAGCGAGCGCGACGCGGCGATCGACGCGCGGGGAGGTGCGCGCGCGCGAGGAGGAGGCGGTGCGCGAGGATGAGATGACGATGACGACGACCGGTGACGCCGACGCGCGCGAGCGCGACGATGGGAGCGACGATGGGAGCGACAGCGACGGCGTGGAGATTGAACTTCGCGATGACATCGACGTCGTCGCGGAACACGAGCGCGCGGAGGCGGAGAAGGCGGAGAAGGAGGCGCGGGAGGAGGAGGAGGCGCGCGCGGCGAACGCGAACGCGGACGGGGACGGGGACGGCGGTGAGGAGGAGTCGAAGGAGGACGGTGGAGAGGGGGCGGGGGGTGAGGTGATCGCGGCCGCGGGATCGAGAGGGGTCGTGGACGTGCACGCGCTCTCGAGGTATACGTTCGGGACGAAGCGCGCGCGAGGCGAGAAGGACGCGACGACGGCGGCGAAATTGTTGCGAATGAAGGCGCAGTACGAACGAGAGGGGAAGCGACGGAGCGTGGGAGGGATTTGTATGGTGAGTCAACACAGAACGCCGCACATATTGTTGCTGCAAATCACGCCGACGAGTTTTAAACTTCCGGGCGGGAAGCTTCGCGCGGGCGAGGGCGACGTCGAGGGACTGGCGAGAAAATTAAGAAACAAGCTTCAACCCGAGCTCGAGGACGGTTTACAGCAGTACGAATTCGATATCGGTGACCAGGCGTCGACGTGGTATCGAACTGCGTACGAACCGCAGCTGTATCCGTACCTTCCGGCGCACATCACCAAGCCGAAGGAGGAGTACAAGCTCTTCGTCGTGCACCTCCCGGAGAAGTGCTACTTTGCGGTGCCGAAGAATTTAAAGCTGCTCGCGGTGCCGCTGTTCGAACTGTACGGGAACCCGCAAAAGTACGGTCCCGAGATCGCGAGCATTCCGCACCTTTTATCTTGCTATCGATTAAACCTTGACTAGTGAACTAGTAGGCGGGAGACGTTTCGTTGTAACTAATTCCCGGGCATGTGCAACCTTCCCGCGAGCCTCCAGCGCGCGTTCGGAAGTTTCAAACCGTGTTCAAACACCCAAAAATCTTCGACGTCCAGCTCCTCGGCCGGATTCCCCGCGACTAATCTTCCTAAAGAATCGTACGCGGCGAACCGCTGCCGCGAACGAAAACGAGTCGTGAGCTGCACGAATCCCGGACCGTTGCTATCGTTCGGATTCGCCATGATCAACCGTCCTCGCACGACTTGACACTCATCGATCCCTTCCAAACTCCAATCGATCTTCGCCCATCCCCCCTTTTCGCGACTCTTTCTCTCCCGTTTGAGGTCGCTCTGCGTTTTATCCGTCGTCGCGTGTCTCGTGTCGTGTCCCAGCGTCTTCCCAGCGCTCGTGTTCGCGCTCTCCGCGTTCACCAGCGCGTACAGCTGTTTCGCCTCTTGTTTAAATCCCTCCAGTGTGAATCCACGCACGTCTCTCGCGCACTTGGACAGCGCGTACGTGTCCTTGGCTCGACTCACCGCGCTCTCGTACGCGAACCTCAAACCTTTCGCGCTCGTCAGCGCCTCCATCAGCGTCGGTCGACGAAGCGGTCCCGCGTACGGCTCCGCGATGAGATTGGACGACGACTGCGCGACGCGAACGCCCCCTCCGCGCGCCGCCGCGCTCGCCGCGGGCGCCGTGAATCCCTTCGCGGTGGGCTTGGCGTAGGCCCGCGCGCGAATCAGCGTCTCCGCGCGCGTCGCCGGCGACGCCACCATCGCCGGCGTCGCGGCGCACGTCGCCGTCGTCGTCGTCGTCGTCGCGTCCGCGACCGCGCGCGCGACCGCTCGCCCCGCGCGCATCGCTCGCCCCGCGCGCATCGCGTCGGTGTGTGCGGGTACGTAGTGTCGACCTTCCAAGCCCATCATACATAAAAAAACACATGTATAATATGTGATAGATGTACGAAATAAGATAGTACATACCGTATGTCCGAATAATACTACCCGATGACATCCTCCGCGCGCGGCGAATCGTCTTTTCGCGCCATCGCTCGACGCGTCGCGACCGCGGCGAACGGCGAACGGCTCGCGACGCGCGACGCGCGCGTCGTCCATGCACGCGTTCACGCGCGCGGACCGGCGCGACGACGGCGGCGGAAGAGAACGGATGGATGACGACGAGGAATACGAATGGGTATTCGTGGAGACGGACGCCGACGACGAGAACGATCGCGACGCCGACGCCGACGACGATGACGCGCGCGAGGAAGGCTCGAGACATCGTCACCGATGCGACGCGTCGTCGAGCGCGGACGCGGACGCGGACGACGAAGCCGACGCGAGGGAAGACGTCTCGGAGGTCTCGGAGGCGTCGACGTCGGAAACCGAGTCGATCGAGCGCGCGCGCGAGACGGCGAGCCGAGCGGAAGCGACGTCCTCGTCGAGCGCTTCAGAGGATGGATTCGTGGATGAAACGGTGCGACGGCTTCGAGCTCGTTTGGTGGAGGCGATCGCGGCGTGTCGGAGGGCGATGGACGTCGGCGCGGCGGCGATCGAGGCGAGTTGGCGACGCGCGCGTCGACTCTTCGATACGATGACGCGGAGGTGGAAGGATCGGTCGCTTCCGCGCGACGTCGGTGTTGACATCGTGTGCGTCACGACCGCGGCGGGTGTGATTTTTTTGGTACACAGACAATTTTTTCGGTTCGACGACGGCGCGCGCGCGTCGGACGGCGTCTTTCGCCGAAAGGACGCCTCGTCGCCTCAAGTGTTCGACAGAGGCGTGTCGAGAGGATCGCGCGCGTGCGACGTCGATTGCGACGTCGATTTCGGGAAATACTTTCGCGATCGCTCGCTCTAGACCCAGATCGTGGACCCAGATCGTAGACACGGATCGATGCAAGACTGGTGAAGATGCGAAACAAGAAAACGTCACATGATTTGACAAAATCGAGGCAAAATCGTCACACCTCGGCGCGCGTCTTTTCTCCTTCGTTCGTCATCGCGATCGATGACCCAGTGTATAGAGTCGTTCGAGAACTACTTCCGACCCGAAGATGAACGATTCACGGCGGTTTTGACCGAGGATGAAATCCCGCCAGCGTGCGTCGTCGCGCTTCGCAGATTGCGTCTCCTCAGTTGGGCTCCCTTGGCGTGTTTCGTAGCCATCGTCGTCGTCATGATCGTCGAAAAGAGCCTAGAGTTCATCGGAAGCGCGGGATTGGCGTTTCTCATGTGCGTCAGACGTCGTCAGACGTCGTTATTTCCCAAGGGGAGAACGCTCGTGCACGTCTCCCACATGCGAAGCGCGTCTGGTCTGTTCCTCGCGCTCAACGTCGGTAAAGCGTTTGCCCTCGTCTATTCAACCTACGACGCGTGCAAGATGCCCGACGAAGCGCTCGGGGAGTTGGAATGTAGTCGTGTGCGTTGGGCGACGGCGGCGATAATCGGTGTTTCCGCGTACGTGACCTACGTCGCGGGATTGGTTTTGCAGAGGCTCGAGTTATCTTATCTCCTCGTCGCGTGTCGCGCGGATGCGAGTAGGAGTAAAACGGAAGAATTGGGACCGCCGGGCGTGTGATTCGCAGGATTGAAATAGTATTACTCATTCAGTCATCATCTATAGTTGCTCGGCGACGCGCGTCGTCCGTGCCTTTATCGCCGTTCCGAAACCTCGCATTCCGGAACGTAGCACTCGAACATTCCGTCTCCGGTCGCCGCTCGGGAATCATCGCCGCTCGACCACGTCCTGTAATCCTCCGCGAGCTGATTCAAGAAGCGCGGCACGACTTGTCCGACCACTTGTTTCACGACGAAACGTCCCGTGCGCTCGGTAGCCTTGACCGTGAACGGAAACCATCCCGGCACGATTATGTACACGCTCACGCTCGTCTCGCTCATAAATTCCTTATACTCCCCCCCACACGTCTCCAAGACCTCTCTCTCCTTCGCACCGAGCGACTCATACTCCACATCACGCCATGTCACGTTATTCACGCTCACAATCTCAAACGCATCGCTCGCGTTCTCGACCACTCCGCTCCCCGTCAATTCCATATCTTCCACCCTCACCTCGCACCCGCTTCCGTCCTCTCGCACGACAACCTTGGCCGTGAGTTTCGGTTTCAGCGTCAAACCTAAAAACGCCAACTCACTCAGCTCCACCTTGAACGTGTCGTCCGCCACGCGCTCGACGGACTCTCCGTCCAGCGTGCTGTACTGGGACGCCGGCAGCGCCATGTACTCTCGCACCGCTCGTCCGTTCGCGCTCTCGTGCACGCGCTTCACCGCCCTCCGCGTCGCCTCGAAGCTCGCGTGTCGCCCCTTTTTACTCAAAAACACCGCCAATCGCTCGCTCTCGCGCGCCGTGTCAACCTCGCGCGTCGGTTGCTCGATCGCGCGCGGTACCGCGCGTCGAGCTCGACCTCGAGCTCGCGTCGTCGTCGCGCGCACCGGCGCCGACGCGTCGACGCGCGCGCACCGAGTCATCGTCGTCGTCGCGCGCATCGAGCCCGGCGAACGCGTCGCGTCGCGTCGCGAACGGACGGCCGGACGGACGAGGTGTGTCGAGGTGGTGGAGATACCGCCGAGAAGATATCGCCGGGCGAGCCGATACCCGTCAACGACGAGCGTCGCGCGCGCGCATCGCGACGCCGCCGAGGCGTCGAATCGGTGAAGGCGCGTCGCGATAAAAATGGTCGCGTCGTGGACGAGGTATCGGTGACGACGGGGGGATGGGATTGAGATGACTGCTATTGACGTATCGCGCGCGCGAAGCGACGCTGACGAGGCGTCGGGATGAATGAAAATCGAGATGAAAGTCGACGCATCATGGATCGGGCTCGCCGAGCGGGCGTAGAAAATCGACGTCGGCGTTGATCTGGCGGTATTCCTCGGTGGATTGCACCCATCGGACGACGGCGTGCCACATGATGGGGCTCGACGGCGAGCGATTCATCGTTTGCCAAATGCACTCGACGGCGTCTTCGGGGGCGAAATCGCATCCGATGTCGTAGAGGTACTGTAACACGCCGAGGTGACCATTCTTCGTGGCCACAGCATGAGATTGTTGTCATGTCCCTTGGGCGTTTTGTGCTCGGGCCAGTTGGCGACGCGACACCCTGGTACCTGCTCGATTATGTATTTCAGGCAATCGAGCTCGCCGAATTCGGCGGCACAATAGAGTGTATCTTCGTCGATGGTACAGTTTGTGTAAAAAGCGCAACACGTCGACGGCGGAGGTGCACACGCCCTCCGCCGTCGTTCGAAGCGGATGCGGCGCGCGCTCGCACGCGCTGAGCGCCGCCTTGGGATCGAGCGGCGCGCCTCGTTCGAGAGCCCACGTCAACACCTCGATCGGTCGCTTGCTATCTCTCGCGGCGCAGGGCACGACCTCGTGCCACCAGTTATACGGGTTCGTATACTTTGAAGACGCTTCGGAAAAATATTTCCGAAGCGTCTCGCACTGTTCCACGTCCCCGAGGTCCGTGCAACTGTGCATCGCCGCGTAACAATTCTCCAAGTCCTCGTCGGCGAGTCTCTTCTTGCCACCCACCGCGACGGATCGTTTCCCTTTCACCTTTCGCTCGCCCACCGGCGCCCGCGCGCCAGACGCTCTCTTCTTCGCCTTCTTCTTCGCCGGCGAAGGCGTCGACGGTCCCGCGCCGGCGCTC